>JAEEGL014625017.1_pt1 | contig 25690 bp, 18 predicted proteins | sample 9134231 | NCBI WGS metagenome assembly JAEEGL01 (sample SAMN16246548, study PRJNA631951) | gut metagenome | biome: gut microbiome; feature: rumen; material: fiber-attached | host: Bos | place: Iran: Karaj | collected 2018-10 | reverse complement strand
GGAATGAACGAGATGATACAGCTGGAGAGCGACGATCCGAAGATCCTCCAGTATTCAAATAACATAGAAAAGGCCGGCGAGAGTCTTTTGGGGATAATAAACGATATCCTCGATTTTTCCAGGATCGAGGCGGGACGCATGGAACTGAACGAGCTTCCTTATTCTCTGCCCGAACTCATAAATGATTTGCAGATGATGGTTATGGCAAAGGCCAGGGAAAAAGGATTGGGGTTCAGCATGGAGATCGACGAAAAGCTTCCGGTCAGTCCTGTCGGGGATATGCAGAAGCTGCGCCAGGTCATCACAAATATGCTGTCCAACGCAGTGAAATACACAAAAGAGGGATCCGTAAAAATGACTGTCAGCCTCGTATCCATGGAGGATGAAAACTTTGTTATGGATGTGTCCGTGGAGGACACGGGAATAGGCATAAAAAAAGAAGAGATGGATAAACTGTATTCCGCATTTGACAGACTGGATGTGGAACGGAACAGAAATATCGAGGGTTCAGGTCTCGGACTTGCCATCAGTCAGAAGCTCCTCGCCATGATGGACAGCGAGATCAGGGTCCGGAGCGAATACGGGAAGGGCTCCTGCTTTTCCTTCAGTGTCAGACAGGGCATTTCCGACAGGACTCCCGTAGGCGGATCCGAAGACGCCTTCTTTACGGTTGACCTGAAGGAAATGAAGAGGACTGCCTCCTTCACAGCTCCTTCTTCCAGGATCCTGGTCGTAGACGACACTCCCCTGAACCTGCAGGTCATCTGCGGACTTCTGAAGGGGAACAGGATCAAGATAGACACTGCGGAAAGCGGAGAGCAGTGCATAGATCTGTTTGGGAAAAATGAGTACGATCTGGTCTTCCTGGACCAGCGGATGCCCAATATGGACGGCGTGGAAACTCTGGCGGAACTGAAAAAACTCTATCCCGACGCTGCGGGAAAGACTCCTGTCATATGTCTCACCGCAAACGTTCTGGCCGAAGGAAAAGAAATGATGCTGAAGGCCGGATTCACCGATTATCTCACCAAGCCCGTGAAACTGTTTGAGATGGAGCAGATGCTCCTCAGGTACCTGCCCGCCGACAAGGTGTGCGGGATACAGGACCGGGATAGGCCGGCTGAAGGTGAAACGCCGGTGATCCCCGAAGGAGTGAAAACGATAAAAGAGATCGATACAGAGCAGGGCATCGGGTACTGCGGCGATGAGGAGGACTTTCTGGACGCGCTGAGGGTCTTTGCCTCCTCGGCAAAGGAAAAAGCGGATAAGATCGAGAGTCTATTTGACGCCGGGGATCATGAGAATCTGTCCCTCCTGGCCCATTCCGTAAAGAGCACATCGAGAGCCATCGGCGCGGGAAAGCTTTCGGAATTGGCGGCGCATACGGAGTCACAGGCAAAGGACGGGGATGGGGAGAGCCTGAAGGAAACCGTGTCGGAATTTACGGACGCATACAGGTCCCTGGGAGAGAAACTGCAGGCGGTTCTTGAAAACCCGGGAGAAGATCCGAAGTGACCGGACAGCCCGGTTCCATGATCTGATAGTTCGGGGGGCTTGACGGAACAAAACCTCCCGGAGGGAGATAAATGAAGACTGCAACGGGGACAAAGATATCAGGCGGAATAGCTGTCGGAAAACTTAAACTGTACAGACCGAAGACCTACGAGATAAGCGAGGAAAAAGCGGATGACCCGGTTTCCGAACTGGAACGGTTCGAATCCGCCAGAGAAAAGGTCCGTGAACAGCAGCGCGCTCTCCATGAAAAGGTTGTGGCAGAAGCGGGAGAGGACAGCGCCGCTGTCTTTGAAGTGCATGAGATGATGCTGGACGACCGGATGGTCAGCGCCTGCAGGGAGATCATCACCGATCAGAAGCATAAGGCCGAGTACGCTGTGCGCCGCGGCTTTGATAATGCCCTCCGTCAATTCAGGAACATGGATGACCCTTATTTCCGCGCCAGAAGCGCCGATGTGGAGGATCTTAAAATTGCCATGCTGGACGCCCTGTTCGGCAATGAGCCGGACAGCCTCCCGGTGACGGAGCCTTCGATCCTCGTGGCGGATGATCTGACGCCTTCAGAGATGGTGCGCCTGGACAGGTCGCTGCTGTTGGGGATCGTCATGAGAGAAGGCAGCACAAACAGCCACACTGCCATCCTCGCAAGGAGCTTCGGACTGCCGGCCATTATCCGGTGCAGGGAGGTGGAAGACGACTGGGACGGAAAATACGCCGCTCTGGACGGCTACGATTCCAGGCTGTATATCGAGCCTCCCCGGGAACTGATCGACTCCCTTATGGCAAAGCGGAAGGACGAGTTGGAGAAGGAGACTCTGCTGTCGGAACTCAAAGGGAAGCCCAGCACTACCATCGACGGACATAACATTAAGGTATATGCAAATATCTGCGATCCTTCGGAGGTGGAAGCGGTGCTGTCTAACGACGCGGAGGGAGTGGGACTGTTCCGCTCGGAATTCATTTACCTTAACAGCAGGACCGACCCCCCGGAGGAAGAACAGTACCGGGCTTACAGGAAAGTGCTGGAAGCCCTGGCTCCCAGGCCCGTCGTCATAAGGACCAGCGATATCGGCGCTGACAAGGCCATAGAATATCTGGACCTGGAAAAGGAGGAGAATCCGGCTCTCGGCTACAGGGCCATACGCATCTGCCTTTCCAGAAAGGATTTCTTTAAGAGACAGCTCAGGGCTCTGCTCAGAGCGTCGGCCCACGGGAATCTTGGGATAATGTTCCCGATGATCACCTGTCTGTCAGAAGTGAGGGAGTGTAAGGAAATCCTGGGGGAATGCAGGAGGGAACTTGAAAATGAAGGGGCCGAGACCGGTAACCTCGAAACCGGCATTATGATAGAGACCCCCGCTGCAGCTCTTTTGGCTGATGAACTGGCGGAGGAGGTTGATTTCTTCTCTCTCGGGACCAATGATCTGACGCAGTATACCTGCGCAATTGACAGGCAGAATGAAAAGATCGCCGCATTTTTGGATGCGCATAATCCTGCGGTCCTTAAACTCATACAAATGACTGTTGAAGCCGGACACCGCCATAACATACGGGTCGGTATCTGCGGTGAACTTGGAGCGGATCTTTCTCTTACGGAGACATTCCTCCGCATGGGAGTGGATGAACTGAGCGTAAATCCGGGAAGCGTGCTGCCCCTTCGGAAACAGATAAGAAGCATCACTCTCGGGGAAAATGAAGGTCCCGGCTGACGCGGGATCCGGGAGACGAGGTGGGGATATGGCGTTTCAGATAATAAGAAACGATATCACGAAAGTATCTGCCGATGCGATCGTAAATACGGCGAATCCCGAGCCGCGATATGACAGCGGGACGGACCTGGCCGTTTATACCGCGGCTGGGGCGGAGGAACTCCTTAAGGAGAGGCGGAAGATAGGGAACATGGAAACCGGGCAGGCTGCGGCTACTCCCGCCTTTGCCCTGAACGCAAAGTATATCATCCACACGGTGGGCCCCGCGTGGGTTGACGGAGAACACGGTGAAAGGGAAGCGGTCAGAAGCTGTTATGAGAACAGCTTGCGTCTGGCAAAGGAACTTGGCTGTGAAAGCATCGCCTTCCCGCTGATCGCTACCGGAGTGTACGGCTTCCCCAAAGCGGATGCGCTTCAGATCGCAGTTTCCGTCTTCAGTGAGTTTCTCTCCGGGTCGGATATGCAGATCACGCTTGTGGTGTTCGACGAGGCTTCGTTTGTCCTGTCCGGAAAGATCTTTTCGGGGATCGATGAATTTATCGACGAAAATTATGTCTCGGAGAAGCTGGACTCCGAGTATCTCGTGGGTACATCTTCCGCAATGGGGTACGGCAATATCCCTGCGGAACGGAAGAGACGGGAGAGCGGCGGACGCGCCCTGTCAGGCAGGTTATTCTCCGCGGCATCACGAAGAGCTGACATCTCCTCGGCGGACTTGTCTGAAGACATTGAAGATGATGAGTGTCTTCCGGTCGAAGAACTCATGTCTCCGTCCATGTCCGGACCTTCGGAGGGGTCAAAGCCCGGACGGTCCCTGGACGAACTGATGGCTCATGTGGGTGAGACCTGGCAGGAGAGTCTGTTCAGACTGATAGATGAGAAAGGCTTCATCGACACGGAGGTATACAAGAGAGCAAATATAGACCGGAAACTCTTTTCCAAGATCAGGAGCAATCCGGAATATCAGCCCAAGAAGATCACTGCGGTGGCTCTGGCCCTGGCTTTGAAGCTGAGCCTTGATGAGACAAAGGATCTGCTCGGACGGGCGGGATACGCCCTTTCCCCCAGCAGCAGGTTCGACCTTATAATAGAGTATTTCATAGATCAACAGGTCTATGATACCTACACGATCAATCTGGCTCTGTTCGAGCACAGGCAGCCTCTTCTGGGAGCGTAAATAAGAGAGCATAGTTTTCTGATGTAAAAAAACACAAAAAAGTGTGTTGTTTCAGCAAAATGTGTTATAATAGTCTTCTGACGGCAACCGGGTTTCGACTTGGACATGACATGATCAAATGGTTGTGAAAAGGCTCCTTGTCCGTGAAGACTCGCGGTATGGGGTCCGGAGTCTCAAGAAAGGAGAAAGGTTCTTATGAAAATGATCAGCAATCTCAGCGTCCGGTTCAAACTGCTGCTTCTGACGGTGCCTCTCATAATCTGTATCGTCGCATCCGTGATCTTTGCAGGTGTTCAGATCAGCTCCACTTCGGACAAAGTGACCCACGTGTATTACGACATGCTCTATACGGTGAACGGAACGGTGCTGAACGCAGACCGTGACTTTTACCAGGCTCTCACGGGGGCGACCCAGTACTATGACATGATAAACGGCTTCAGCGCAATGCCTCCCGAAATGATAGAGGAATACCTCCCTCAAAAGCTGGACGATTACAAGACAAATTACCAGCAGGTGGTTGATAAGGTGACCCAGGCGGATGGTATCGCGAAGAACGACGAGACTCTTTACAGGGGCATAAAGGCCGAGGACGGATACACCTACGAGCAGGCTTCCACGGAATTTCTTGAAAATATGAAGGTATGGGTCACGGTCTTTGATGTGGAAAAGAACACCGGGGACTGGACCGAGTTTAACGCCCAGTTCGACAGTTCCAGAGACCTTCTCGACGATATGCAGGAGATCACGGAAGCATGGGCCGACATGGAAAAGAGTGAGCTGACAAAGGCGAACGCTCTCACCATTACGGCATCGGCAGTGACCTTTACCATAATCATAGTGATCCTTCTGTTCTTCGCCATACTGATCATCAACCAGCTGAACGGCGGGATCAAGGATGTCACCGGTAAACTGGATGAGCTTGCCGGCGGTAATCTCGTTGTGCAATTCCCGGAGGATAAAGATATCTCAAAGGACGAGGTGGGAATGATACAGAAGAGCGCCAAGGCTCTGTCTATCAGGCTCAAGGATGTTATTGAGAAGAGTAAGAACATGTCCGAAGAACTTTCAAGAGCCGGTATCAGCCTTTCCGAGTCTGCTTCCCAGGCGTCCAATGCATCAGGCCAGGTCACGGATGCGGTGGAAGAGATATCCAAGGGAGCGGTCTCTCAGGCTGAGAGCGTTGAGAATTCGGCAAACAATACAAGCACCATCGGCAACAACATAGAAGAGATCGCCACCAACGTGGGAGAGATGGACGGTTATGCCACGGACATGAAGGAATCCTGCGACAAGGCCATGGCGGCTCTGGATCAGCTGATCCGTCAGAGCTCAGAGGTGAGCGAATCCGTGAGGGAGATCGGGGACACCATCAATTCCACCAACGAGTCTGCCAATTCCATTTCCGGGTTTACCAAGTCGATCACGGATATCGCGAGCCAGACGAACCTTCTGTCACTGAACGCCTCCATCGAAGCCGCGAGAGCCGGAGAAGCCGGAAGAGGCTTTGCGGTGGTGGCTCAGGAGATAAGCCAGCTGGCGGAACAGTCCAGAGTGAGCGCGGAAGAGATAAAGACGATCGTGGAAAAATTGCTTGTGGAGTCTGCGGCCTCTGTCAAGGTTCTTGAAAAACTCAATGTGAGTTTCGAGCAGCAGAGCGCCCAGCTCGATTCCACAAAGGCTGACATGGAGGTCATGTCTCAGAACGTCGGAAATGTCAGGAATACCTCCGGCAATATCTCCGGCAGGGTATCGTCACTTACGGTTGCAAAGAACGATCTGACCGAGATCATTTCCGATCTTTCGGCTATCTCCCAGGAGAACGCCGCATCCACTCAGGAGACCAATGCATCCATGGAGGAACTCAATGCGACCTTCACCATGATCAGTGAATCCGCAAACAGGCTTCAGGGGATCGCGGTGGAACTGGCTGACACTATCAGCTATTTCAAGACCTGATCCTCCCGGAAGGGAATAAAGGTCTTTCAGATACGTTTGCTGAGCGGGCAGGGGGTCTCCCCTGCCCGCTTTTGGGACGGCACATCATTGGCATATCATTGAGCACGAAGTGCGAGATGGAGGACGGCAGTGAGCCATGCGCCTCGCCTTCGGGTTTATTTGCGGGAGGCCGGGGCTTTGCATTTGTTCAGACGGGGTGAATAATGGGCAAGGTATGGGATATTCTGCAGGAAAAAGATACGGTGGTCCTCTTTGACGTGGACGGTACTCTCACAAGCTACAATTATGGCGAGTATCACGCCCACCACGAGCTTGATTTTACGCCCGGCTTCAGGGATGTGAACATCTATGCTGATTGCAGGCGCCTCACGCCCCTTTGGGAATACATCGGGGAACACGGTACGGAACGTATATTCTGCATATCCATGGAACCCCACGGACATGAGGCGTGGAAATCAGAGATGCTGATGAGGCTGTACGGCATCCCCGGGGATCATTGCTTCTATACCACCGATCCCGATGAAAAGCCGCTGATCGCAAAAAGGATAATTGACACATGGTTTCCGGGAATATCACCACGTAAGGTGGTGTGCGTGGACGACAATGACGTAACCCTGGGGCGGTACATGAAAGAAACCGGCTTCTGCACCGCCCATCCCATGATCTTTATGGAGCACATCTCACGGAGCTGATCCGTGTTCAGACTATTATTTCCGGTATCATGTGTTTCCCGAGCCGTTCGCCCACGAACTTCTGCAGGGCTTCTTTGTCGATCTCACCGGCTGATGTGAGCTTTGCCTTCACGTAGAAGAGATTATTTTCGCCGTATTCAAGAGATGCTTCGGCATCCTCCACGCCGGGATATGTCTTCAGCAGGCGCTCCAGCTCGAAGAGATTGATGAAGGACCTGCCGCCCAGAGTCTCCCTCATGACAGTGCGCCCTGCCTGGTACAGCGCCTCCACCTTTTTGTCGGGAGTGATCCTTGCATATATCCCGGTGTCGTAGAGGATCCCCGGGGTATAGAGGCTTTCGATCGTTTCCTCGCATCCGTTTACCGGCTGATCCAGCAGGTAGAGTCTGCCCCACGCGCCGAAGGGTTTCTTGATCCCGTATTCATCCAGCACATAAGGCTTTACCATCATGTCTTCGGTCACGTCGGGGATCACTTCATAGCCTATGGATGCATTCAGCTTTTCTGCGGAAATGCTCAAATGCGTGGGATAAAGCCTGGCTGCAAGGTGATCCTTCAGCTTTCTCACGGAGGTCTCCTCCTGCATGGCGACGATCACATCCTCCATGGCGGCGATGAACACCTCCAGCATATCCCTGTTAAATCTGTTCTCCCAGTATCTGAGCTCGTAGGTGTAGCCCTTGTTTACGGCGTAGATCATCAGATGGAAGGGAAGGGAATCGAGCTGTATCTTGATGCCCTCTGCAGGTTCTCCGCCGATCTGGGGTATGTCCAGAAGATCGCCCTGATACTGTATGAACATCTCATCCGCATGCTGGCTTGACATATGGGTCTCCATGGTATGCAGGATCTGGTCCGCGTTGCGCTTCAAAAGATGCTCCACCGTCTCGTGAGGGATCCGTTTATATCTGAACACATAGGTCGCAAAGAAGGAACCCGCAAGACGGACCCATCTCCCGTCGGTCCTCCCGTTGTGTATGCTCGTGATGACCACGTCGTCCGAGGCGGCGAACAGCCCCACGGTGTAACTGAAGGCAGTGAGGAAAAGCGCATTCTCCGATATGCCGTACTCCGAACAGAAGCCCTGAAGGGTCTTCTGGTTGAGCCCCATAAAGCGTCCCTTGATCACGGCGTTATGGGCCGTCGCCAGGTCGTAACTGTCCATCTTTGCAAGGATGCTCTTATTTATGTCACAATCCTTCAGAAGGTCCTTGAAGAAGGCGATGTCCTTATCCCTGAGCCCCGCTTCATCCCTTGCGTATTCATCGAGGATGTATTCATAGAAGCTGTAATCGGATCTCTTCACCTCTTCACCCGTATACAGGCGGTTGAGATCTTCAAGCAGGATGTTCATGGTCATTCCGTCGCCTATGATATGAGCCACGTCGAAGAAGAGATATTTGGCCGTGTCCGTCTGATACAGTCCGATGTGATAGAGATCGTCTCCGGGCATGTACATATAGGGTACCAGCAGATGCTTTCTCTTTTCCTCCCATTCCTCATCGGACATGGTCTGTCTCTCGATATTCGCTTCGCGGCTGTCATCACGGAAATTATACATGCGCTTGTCTTCCGCAGGCTGGATCCTGTCGGACAGTATGGGATGGATGGTAAAGAGAGTCCTGATCGCTTTTTCCATCCGGTCCAGATCGACCTTATTTCCCAGTTTGAAGAAGAAGGGCAGATTAGCAGTGGTATTGCCGCGCATCACGTATGCAAAATACATCTGGAGCCTCGTGAGGGGATACCTGTCACGGACCGTATAATCCACCTTGTTCTGACCTTCTTTTTTCTCAAGGCACTTTTCGATCTTTTCAACGCAGGAGTTTTCCATAAGCTCCGAAAGCGTCATTGAGAAACCGTGGGACTCCTGCAGCGCGGTCAAAAGCATTATGCTTCCGAAGGAGTCAAGGCCCACGCTGTAAAGGTCAGTATCTATCCCGAACTTTCTGTGCCCGAGGACCGAGACGCAGGCTTCGTATATCTTTTTCTGCCGGTCGCTTTCAGGCAGCCTGAGGTTTGCAGATTTTTCCTTTTCCGTCTTTCTCTCTTTAAAGAACGCGTCACGTATGATCTTCTTTGAAGTGGTCTTCTGGAAAGGCGCGCGGCGGATGCCTGTCTGCATGATCCTCTTGAAGGGAGGAAGGCTCTTATTGTGCTCCTTTATTATATCTTCCACTTCCAGTTCCACGTTTTTGATGCTGTTTGCCTCGGCGTACTTGAAATCGGGATAGACTTCGCACTTGATCATATCGTCCTCGCCGTAGACCAGTATCTCCGATATCAGAGGTTCGGTCACAAAGGAGGCCTCGATCTCCTCCGGCGCCACATTCTCGCCATTGCTCAGGATGATGAGATTCTTGATCCTGCCCGTGAGATACAGGAAGTTCTCCGAGTCGAGGTATCCCACATCCCCGGTCTTAAGCCATCCGTCTTCTGTGAAGGCTTCCTCGGTGAGCTCCGGTTCCCCGTAGTATCCTTTCATCACAAAGGGGGAACGGACCTGCACCTCATTTTCCTCACCTATCCTTACTTCCACATGATCCATGACCTTGCCGGCGGAGAGCACCTTGTCCGGCCTGTCATAGACCGGTTCGGAGATGATGGGCGAGTGTTCGCTCATGCCGTAGCCCTGGCCTATGCGGACGCCCAGATTATAATATTTTTCTGCCAGATCCTTTGCCAGACCGCCGCCTCCGCAGACTATGCGGGAGATCCTCCTGCCATACACCTGGTAGAGAGCATCCTGCTCGGTGAGTCCGGGATCCGCGTTTACCATGGCCTGTATCTTGTTGTAGAGGGCTTTGGCCACCATGGGGACCATGTGCATTACCATGGGCTCGAACATCCTGAGATGCTTGCCCAGCTGTGACAGCGGCCCGTTGATGCAGACTGTCGCCCCCTTGTGGATCATGGCGAGTATGTCCGCGTCAATGCAGTACACATGATGAATGGGAAGCACGTTTAAAACCACCATGTTCTCCGGATCCTCAACAGGCTTCTGGACAAGGGCGTTTCCCGTAAGATTGAAATTTGTCAGCATAACGCCTTTGCTGTGTCCGGTGGTACCGGAGGTGAAGAGGATCATGGCCAGGTCGTCGGGTTCGATCCTGTATTCGTCGTCGGATCCGGTCCAGCTCTTTCCCGTATAGCGCATGTCCTTCAGGATGTCATTCAGGCAGGGGGCCTTTTTTACGGACTGAAGCGAATAATATTCCGTGATCTTAGGACAGAGCGCTTTTGCGTCGTTGATAAGGGGCACGTGTTCCCAGTCATAGAACAGGATATCCACATCTGAACGGTTCAGGCAGTCCGTCAGCTGCTCAAGATCCATCTGGTAATCAAGAGGAACGGCGATATTTCCGGAAGCCATGGTCCCCATAAGCGCAGTGATATAATGGACGCTTGAGGAACCGAACAGACCGACCTTCACCTGCCTGCCGAGCTTTGATCTTCTTTCATTCAGAAAGGTGCCCACCATGCGGCAAAGCTCTCCGAATCTTTCATAGCTGATGTCGTAGATCACATCATCTCTTTCGTAGCGCAGAAAGATCTTATCCTTATACTCCTCCACGCTCTTTTCCAACATTTCATGAATGGTCTTTGTGTTGTCGTAAGTGATCATATGACGCACCTCCATAAATAAAAACTGTTGTCTCCGTGTTCAGATCTGAAAACATTCTTTTATAAAATCTGTCCTTCTGTTCATCGCTTCCTTTAATACGGCGCTGTCCTTTGCCATGTCGAAGGCGTGGACCGTGCCCTTTGTCTCGTTTAATACGACCTCGCAGTCTTCATCGGAAAGCCGGTCGGCGTACAGGATACCGTCGTCGTGCAGGCAGTCAAATTCCGCGGTCTCCACGTAGGTGGGAGGCATGCCCGCAAGAGAACCGGCTTCGACGGGAGAACTGTATTCATGCGGCGTTTCCCTTGTCTTTGACCTGCACAGTTTGTAATAAGCCTTCACCGCCTTTGCGTTGCAGACAGGAACGTCCGTATAGCGCTTCATCGATTTGCTTTCTAGCCTTGAGTCCAGGCTCGGGTAGAGCAGGAGCTGTCCCGCCGGCATCGGCAGTCCTTCCTTTTTCAGCCTGAGGCAGAGAGCCGCGCACATTGTTCCTCCCGCGCTGTCTCCCATGATCACCAGATGCGCCGGGTCTATAAGCTGTTCCTCTGCGTTATCGAGGAGGAATCTGTATACCGCAAACGCCTCATCATGCTGGACCGGAGGCTTATAGTCGGGGGCCAGATCATAGTCCGGCATAAACACCCTGCAGGATGCGTGTTCCGCCACATATCTGGCCAGTCTGTAATGGTAGGGGAGAGCCGGGAATACAAAGGCTCCTCCGTGAAGGAGAAGCACCGACGGCAGCTTTTCCTTTTCCTTTCCCACAGGTGCGTATACAAGGCAGTTCAGTTTTTTTCTGGGGGAAGCATCGCAGGGTATGCGGATGGTTCCGACGGTGAGAGTATCATCGCTCTTTTCTTTTTTCATAAGCCCGCCGTAGAGCAGCTGGACCATCCTCACCTGGATCCTGGAGGAAGCCACGGGCACCTTTTTCAATGCCTCAAGTTCCGGATCGATCTTCCATTCTGTATGCTCCGCTTCCGTATCCGACAGGCTCTTTGTGACAATAAGGTCCTGATGATCCCTGAAAATGTAGATGCGCAGATCGTCGGACAGACTGGCGATGATCGATCTCCCTATCTCGGCCCATTCCGCGTCATTGTCATATGCGTCGTCGTCCTGTCTGTCGAAAGTGATGAAGCCGTAATTCTGAAGAGACCAGACGTATTCTTCTCCAACGGGGTCGCCGGTCATGTCTTCCGGGTCTCCCGCTTCCACACGCCGGATCCCCATTTCCTCAAACAGTTTTTCGCTGCTCTCCGTTTCGTCGAAGTATCTGCTCTCGAGGACAGCCCTTATCTTTCCCGATACTTCCCTGGTCTCGCCTTCACCGGACACGATCTCCTGCAGCTGTTTTCTTTTCTGCGAATCCATCCGGCTGTCGGAATGCATCTTCAGTTCAAACTGTCCGTTGTCGATAGTTACCGATACTTCCGCTTCAAATTCCCTGTTCAGATTTCTGACCATCTCCATGGTCTCTTCGGTGAGCAGCCTGATCTGTGCCGTAAGCCTTTCATCAAGTCCGTTGTCCTTTGCAAGGGTTTCCGCCTCTTCAAGTACCTGAGAAAACCCTGTTCCCCTGTTGTCGATCCTGATCATTTCTCCCCTCCGTAAGTGATCATGTCCGTGTACGCCTGTATTTATCAGAACCGGATCCTGAACTCCGTTTTCACCGGCTCTGCCACATTTGATGCAAATACCTCTCCGTCCTTCGGGCTTCCCACTATATTTCCGTAATGTATGGGGATAGCCACCTCCGGCCTGATGGTATTGATGAGTTCCGCTGCTTTCTTTGCGTCCATGGTATATGTGCCGCCCACGGGAACCAGAGCGATATCGCATTTTACGGCTTTTGCTTCCTCGGTGGCGTCCGTATCTCCCGCGATATAGATGCGCCTGCCGTCCAACTTAAGGATATAGCCCACCCATCCCGCGCTCTTCGGATGAAAAGGTTTCAGTTTGTTGTAAGCCGGTACGGTCTCAAATTCCAGAAAGCCGGCCTTCCCGGCTTCACCCGGGATAACGGTCTTAATCTTCCCGGTAAAACCGCTCATTTTCCCTGCCTTTGAAGCCATTTTCTCGGGAACCACAAGAATGGTATCCGCCTTGCAGACCTTCACGATATCATCCGGTGAAAAGTGATCGTAATGGTCATGGGTTATCAATACAATATCCGCATCATGAGGCTCCTCCTTCATCTGAAAAGGATCTATGTAGATCGTGCCTTCGCCGCTCCGGATACGGATACTGCTATGGGTAAAGACTTCGATATCTTCTGTCATGGGGCACCTCCCAAACTCACCGGTCAACGTGTTAAAGAAAACACCCGAAACATAATTATACGTTATTTTCCGAAAAATGTGTACCTGGAACCGGCAGTCTCCGGATTTGCCGGTATTCTTGAAAAATCGGGGCTTCAGGTATAAAATGACTATTTATGTTGTCAGGCATTGCTGCGAGGAGGCATGAGATGGAGATCGATATGACGGAATACAGTTCTTTTTTGAGGGATAACCGCATAAAGGTCAACGGCTATCTGAATAAGGTGCTCTGGTTTTTCGCTCTGGCGGGGCCGGCAATAGCGTCAGGCATCAAAGGAGGGATATTTAAAGACATCTCTTATTCGACCTGCCTTATCATTTCCGCATCCCTCATCATCATGTCCTGCTTCCATCTGCTGCTTTACAGGAACTATCCGTCAAGTACACTCACCTGTGTATTTGCGCTGACGACCCTCGACCTGCTTCTTGCTTATATGTCGTACTCCCATGTGAGCATTTTTATCACCTGGTTCCTGGTCCCACTCCTCAGCCTTCTGTTCTGCGATAAATATCTGTACTTCTACGCCGTCATCATGAATTATATCCTGATGTTCCTGACTGTCTGGCTCTCTGCGCCTTACGAAACGGCTCTCAGACCGGAGTACGAAACCACGGCCTCATATCTGGCGGATACGATGAGCGGATTTACCATAGAATCCATAGTCATGTTCGCTTCGGGGCTGATAGTGGGAAAACTGACGGTCGGGTATTACAGGGATCTTTTTGAACAGCACAAGCGGATACTGGATCAGGAAAAGGTCATGGAGGAAAAGATGGACATACTCGATTCCATGGCAGAGATCTATGACAATGTGAATCTCATCGATTTTGTAAATAATACGGAGATGTCACTCAGGGATTCCGAGCAGAAGAAGCACGGCATCGACCTGAGCGTCCAGACCCACACCCTTATGAACCAGAGGATCAAGAAACAGGTGATGCCGGACCAGATGGATGAATTCCTCACGTTTACAAATATAAAGACGGTGAGGTCCAGGCTTTCCCACAAGAAGCTGATCAGCGCAGACTTTATCGATGTGGTGGCCGGCTGGTTCCGGGCCCAGTACATCACCGTCGATTCGACTCTTGACGGCATCCCCAACGTGATCATTTACACCACGAGAAATGTGGACGAGGAAAAGAGGAGAGAGGAACACCTCATCAGGATCTCGATGACCGATGAGATGACAAGGCTTTTCAACCGCAGATGTTATGATGAGGATCTGAGGGAGTTCAGGAAGGGAACCCTTTCGGACGATTTCGTGCTGTTCTCCGTGGACGTGAACGGCCTGAAGACGATTAACGATACGAAGGGACATGTGGCCGGGGATGAGCTTATAAAGGGCGCTGCGAACTGCATCGCTCTGTCCGTGGGAAATAAGGGCAAGGTGTACAGGACCGGCGGAGACGAATTCATGGCTGTCATCCACACGGATGAACCGGAAAAGATCCGGGGTTCAATAAAGGAAAAAGCCGCTGAGTGGCACGGGGTCTACACGGATGAGGTCACCATGTCCATCGGATACGCTTCTCACAAGGAATATCCGGACGCATCCATCGACGATCTGGAACATTCAGCCGACGCGGATATGTACGAAGACAAGGAAAAGTTCTACAAGGAACACGGGATCGAGAGGAGAAAGCACTGAGTCACAGCCACTTGATCTTTTTGTAGAACAGAAGGCTCCCTGCCGCGATGGCGATGCTTGCCCCTATGACCACGGGATAGCTCCATTTCCATTCCAGCTCCGGCATGAACCTGAAGTTCATGCCGTACCAGCCGGCTATGAGAGTGAGGGGCATGAAGATCGTGGTCACAACGGTCAGAACGGTCATTATCCTGTTCTGCTTGATGTCTATGTGGGCTTTATACAGGTCTCTCAACTGCATGGTATAGTCTCTCAGGGAAGTGGAGTTGTCGTGAAGCCTGGCTATGCGGTTTAAAAAGAGTCTGAAATATCTGAGGTTCTCCTGCCTGAAGAAGTTGTTCTCATTTTCCTCCAGTTCCTGCCCCAGATCCACCAGCTGTTCGTAATGGATCCGAAGATCGCGGATATCGTTTCTTATCTCGTTCAGGCGTCCCGACGGAAAATCCTCCTCACCGTCCATTATCAGTTTTTCTATGTCGTCCAGTTCTCGCTCATATCTCTCCATGAGCCGCAGGTCGTCTGCCACGATCTGGTCCAGAAAGTCGTAGATGAACCTCTCCAGGCTCGGGAATTTCCATTTTCTGCTTCCCTGTATGCTCCTGACTATTTCCAGGGCTTTGCTGCTGTCGTCGATAAAGACTATCCCTTTTTCATCCAGCGCAAAGGCGAATTTGTAATCGTCTTTCGAAAAATCATTTCTGTCGGGAATGGAAAAGGAGCCTGTCAGGGAATCATAGTTTACCTCAGCCTTGGTGGTGTATATGTCGGAAATGTCCGGCTCCAGTTCGATTCCCATATCGAAACTGTCGCGGATACGGTCCCATTCTTCGGACGAGAGGATGGCGACATAACTGCTGTCCGCGTGCCGCAGATCTTCCCCCGATACTTCCTTAAGTGATTCCTCAATAAGAAAAAACATAACAAACCTCCGCTGATCGATCATGACCGATCGAGCAGGCGATCCCTGATCGATCGGATAACAGTAAAACGCCGGATGCGGTTAAGTGCCTGACCCTGTCAGCATACCACAGGAACGACCCGTTTGTCATTCGGCGAGGCGGCGAGCGGGAAAACCCATCCGGCCCGCCCTCCTCCGGATATGGGGATAGCGGAAGTCCCCGATCAAAAATGGATTTGTAAATAATCCCTCCAGGGTGTAAAATACGGCATCATTCATTTTTTACAGACCGGTTTTATAGTATCTTACAGTGGTATGAGTACGGGAGGAAACGGAATATGAAGGTCCTGATCATCAACGGAAGCCCGCGGGTGGGCGGTAATACTACGGTTGCGGTGAACGAACTTCTGAAGACCTTTGAGGAGGAAGGCGTTCATGCCGAGGCTGTTCAGATCGGAAATAAGGCTATCCGGGGCTGCATAGCCTGCGGGAGCTGCATGAACAGCGGAAAATGCGCATTTGACGACGCCGTGAATGAACTTGCGCCGAAGTTTGAAGAGGCAGACGGGCTGATAGTGGCGTCTCCGGTGTATTATGCTTCAGCCAACGCCACCCTCATCGCGTTTCTCGACAGGCTGTTCTACAGCACACATTTCGACAAGAGCATGAAGGTCGGGGCAAGCGTGGTGGTCGCCAGACGCGGGGGATGTTCCGCCACTTTCGACGAACTGAACAAATATTTTACCATCTCCAACATGCCCATCGCTGCCAGTCAGTACTGGAACAGCGTGCACGGCAGGGAAAAAGGACAGGCTAAGATGGATCTTGAGGGACTTCAGACCATGCGGGTCCTGGCGAGGAACATGACCTTCCTTATGAAGAGCATAGCGCTGGGCAGGGAAAAGTACGGTATGCCGGCGACTGAGGAACATCAGTGGACGCATTTTATCTGAAAGAATCGGGAGGAGTGCAATCATGAAAAAAAGGATCATTGGCTTAGCCCTTGCGGCTTGTATGACACTTTCCATGACCGGCTGCGGCGGGGCTTCGGGGACAGCGGGAGCTCCGGCAGGAACCGCATCGGGAAGCGGTGTTTCCGGGAAGGTGGTCATTTATACTTCAATGTATGAAGATATAATCGACAACATGGAAAAGGAACTGGAGAAGGCGTTCCCGGACCTGGATGTGGAGTTCTTCCAGGGAGGATCCGGAACAATACAGTCCAAGATCGCCGCGGAAATGGATTCCGGCAAGATGGGCTGCGATATCCTGATGGTGGCGGAACCTTCTTACGCTCTGGAGCTTAAGGAAAAAGGGATCCTGCACGCTCATGAGTTTGCCGACAAAGACAAACTGGTCTTCGACTATGACAAGGACGGCTACTGGTATCCGGTGCGCGTGTGCAATATGGTGCTGGCCTATAATCCCGAGATCAATGACAAGAGCACGCTTCCGCAGTCGATGAAGGCTTTTGCGGAAGACGCCTCAATGAAAGGCCAGCTGTCAATGAGTAACCCCCTCACCTCCGGAACCGCATATTCCACGGTGGTGGGTCTTCTGGACAAATACGGCGAGGATTATTTCAAGGCGCTGGGGCAGCAGGACGTAGCAATCGAGTCCGGGTCCGTGGCTCTCACGAAGCTTGAGACGGGAGAGTGCAAGGAGATCATGGTGCTGGAGGAATCGGTCCTGAAAAAGCGTGAAGAGGAGTCTTCATCCCTGGAGGTGATATACCCCGAAGACGGCTCCGTTCCCGTTCCCTCCCCCATAATGATCATTGATGAAAAGGCCAGCGCCAACGCAAATATCAAAGCGGCCGAGGCTCTGGAGGATTATTTCCTTTCACCTGCGGGGCAGAAACTGATAGTGGACGGTTGGATGTACGGAGTGAGGAGCGACCTGAATGACGATCCCTATGACGGGATCCCCCTCAAGCAGCTGCTTGAGAACATGATCCCCGTTGACTGGGAGAAATGCTATAAGCAGAGGGAAGAGATACGCACCATGTTTGAAGAGTACGTCACGGTGCCGGAGTCCTGAAACGGGAATGGACATGTTTTGATATGTATCAGATAGATCGTGAAAAGGTAAAGCAGACCTTTGCGGCGTATACGGACCGATATGATCCGTCGGACCCGAAGATCAGACTGAAGACGGATCATACCTACCGGGTGGCGGATCTGTGCGACAGGATCGCCCGGACCGTTCCCGGCACGGATCCGGAACTGGCCTGGCTTTCCGGTATGCTCCATGATATCGGGCGGTTTGAGCAGGTCCGGAGATATGGCACGTTTTCCGATGCGCAGTCCGTGGATCACGCTTCTTTCGGGGCGGATCTTCTCTTCGTGGACGGGCTTCTGGATCCTTACGGCAGTTTCGATGAGGATTGCAGATACATCCTCGAAACGTCCATAAGAAATCACAACCGGTTCCGGATAGACGGGGATATCACAGGTGTCTGCGAATCCTATTGCCACATTTTAAGGGACGCCGACAAGATAGACATACTCAGGGTCAATTTTGATACTCCCCTTGAGGACATCTATAATGTTTCGACCGAAGAATTGAAGTCATCAGCCGTCACCGCGGAAGTAAGGCAGGGGTTCATGGAAGGTCACGCAGTCCTTCGCTCCGTGAGAAAGACTCCCATGGATCATCTGACCGGACATATCAGCCTTGTCTATGAACTCGTGTATCCGGAAAGCATCAGGATAATGAAGGAGCAGGGTTATTTAAACAGACTTCTTAAGTTCCGGTCAGACAACGAAGATACCGCTCTGTGGTTTGAGACCATGGAGGAAGTGTTGAGAAATAGAGGACTGATAGAATGAAGGCGCGGAGAATATGCCTTTTATTGTGTATATTGCTGGCCTGCAGCTGCATTTTTGGCTGCGGGGCGGGAGCCGACGCTGAGAGACCTGCTCCGCCTGTCGTTGAGGAAATAGTATATCCTTCGGAAACTGATTCTGAGCCCACGGATGCAGATGATACAGCTTCCTTTGCCGTAACGGATGCTGGGCCTCAGTATGAGGAGGATCAGGCTTCATTTGCGGAAACCTTTTCGGAGGAAAATGAAGAGGGATCCGAAACTGGATCCGCCCCCGGACAGGATCCTGCCCCGGCTGATACTTCCGCAGCGGACATGACCGCGCTGCCCGGGACATTCGTTACTCCCGGGACTCGTACGGTGGCCATAGACGCCGGACATCAGGGGAAGGGGAATAATGAGAAAGAGCCTTTGGGTCCGGGATCATCGGAAATGAAGGCCAAAGTGTCCTCGGGCACCCGGGGGACAACCAGCGGCCTTAATGAGTATGAGCTCAATCTGATGGTATCCCGGAAACTCCGGACGATCCTTGAGGGAAAGGGCTACAGCGTCATAATGATCAGGGACAGTCATGATGTAAATATGAGCAACAGGGAGAGAGCGGCTATCGCAAACAGCGCGAAGGCGGACGCATTTGTCAGGATCCATGCCAATGGCTCCAATGATCCCGGACATAACGGCATGATGACCATTTGTCCCACAAAATCCAGCCCGTACTGCTCCGGGATCTACGCGGCATCAAGGCTCCTTTCGGACTGCGTGCTGAACGGGATGGTGGCCGCCACAGGTGCCAGGAAAGAATATGTATGGGAGACCGATTCCATGACAGGCATAAACTGGTCCGAGGTTCCGGTCACCATAGTGGAAATGGGATACATGTCAAACCCCGAGGAGGATCTCAAAATGGCAACGGATGATTATCAGCAGAAGATCGCCCAGGGCATAGCAAACGGGATAGACGCGTACTTTGCGGGCGGCTCCCAAACTACAGCGCCATAAGTCCTTTAGGGAGAATGAGATTGAAAAAGAACGGCAGAGATACTGTCAGTCAAATAATAGATCAGACGATGCATTTTCTCGTCCATAACGGATTCATGGTCACCGCCGGCGTTATGTGCCTTGTGCACGCAACGCTTCTGTTCATGATGCTCGCATTCGGCGTCACGCCCCTTGTCCAGTTCAACATCCTGAGCGTCACCGTGTACGCCTTCTGTTTTCTGCTCTGCAGACTCGGCCACATCATGCCTGTTTACGTGAGCATTATCCTGGAGGTCACCTGTTATACGGTCATTTCAACCTATTATCTCGGACTCCGGTGCGGAACCTACTGCTTCCTGTTTTCCATAGTGCCCATAATCATCTATTTCGGAACCTTTCTGTTCAAGGGCTGGGCCAGGTGGAGCGTTGTGCTGATGCTCGTGATCAATTTCGGCGTATTCGTGTACCTTTATTTGTCATTTTACGAAGCGCGGCCCGTTTTTGAACTGGATCCTGCCTCCAGGATCACACTGGTGTTCTTTTCATCCTTTATGATGGTGTTCTCAACGATCTTCTACAATTTCCTGTATATCTACGCCAGCGAGGTACAGGTCAAAAGTCTGGAACAGAGAAATGAACAGCTTTCGGCGGATGCCCGGGAGGATGCCCTTACGGGGCTTCTGAACCGCCGCGGCTTCATGCCCCTGCTGGAGGAGCTCATGAAGAAGGACGATGCGCATTTCTGCATCGCCTTTTGCGACATAGACAATTTCAAACGGATAAATGACGCCAACGGACATGAAGCGGGAGACGAGGTGCTCAGGCATATCACGGGAATGATAAAGAAGGAAATGCACGGATGCAATATCTGCAGATGGGGCGGTGAGGAGATCGTGATCCTCATGAAGGATCACGATATGACCGTTGCGCTGGAAAAGGCGGAATACCTGAGGAAGAGCGTCGAAGCAAGTCCGACGTTGTTCTTCAATAACCGTATATTCACCACCGTCACCGTCGGTCTTGAGGAAAATAAGGACTCCTACCGGGAGCCCGATGATATCATTAAAGTCGCTGACGAGCGCATGTACTACGGAAAACAGCACGGAAAGAACATCGTGGTCTGGAAAAGCAACTGACAGTCTTCAGCTTTCTGCCTTCAGAACCCCCATTTTACGGATCCTTGAGGAAAGAAGGACAGCCAGCGCCATTTTCAGGAGGTCGGGGATGATGAAGGGTATCACGCACCATAAAAGAGCCTGACCGACGCCGATGGGGCCTGTCTGGCGGGCGTACACCGTCATGAACCAGGCCGTGCCGAATGCATAGCAGACGGCGAGCCCCATGATCATGGCTCCCGCCCTTACGGGGAGGGCGTTCCCAAAGAACATTCCGCTGAACCGGTAGATGGCTCCTATGAAAACAAACCCAAGCACGTAGCCTCCGGTCATTCCGAGGAGAGCCCCTATACCGCCCTTGAAGCCCGAGAGCACGGGGGCTCCTATGGCCGCCAGCAGAATATATACTATTATGGAGAGGGTCCCTCTCTTTCCTCCCAAAAGCTCCAGAACGCAGAAGACCGCGAAGGTCTGAAGGGTGAAGGGCACCGTAAGAGGTATGCTCACCCAGGAACACACCGCGATGAGTACCGCGCCTAAAGCTGTGTATACGAGATCTGTTGTTTTCATTTTCATTCTGTCCTTTCCTGTGTGGCATCGGGTAGGGGGCTTCCGCCCTGCTCGATCGTCTTGTCAATGGGTCTCACGCTTACCTCGCCTGATGATAAGGATTCCGTTGAACCGTCGGCGTAACGGACCATCAGATGACACTCCCTGTCGACGTCCAGCGCGGTTGCGGGAGTCACTTTGTCTCCCGATATGACATTGATCTCTTTCCCTATCAGAAAACAGCGTTTTCTGTATTCTTCAGAAAGATCTGCTCCCTGAATATCGCTGCATATCCGGTAGAACTCCTTAAGAAACGCCGCCGCGATCCGGCTCCTTAAGTCCCGGCTCCTTTCCGTGGCTATGGGGCCTGCCGTTTCCCGGAGTTCCTCCGGAAACCCGCCTTCCGGCTCGTAGACGTTGAAACCTATCCCCATGACCGCCCAGTCAAGTCCCCCCGATTCGAGGCCGACGGAGGCTTCCGTCAATATCCCGCAGACTTTCTTTCCCCGGAGGTAGATGTCGTTTACCCACTTGATCTGAGGCTTTTCCTCAGTGCAGGCTTCTATCGAGAGGCAGGCGGCTACCGCAGCAGCCGTGGTGATCCTGGCAGCGAGAGCGGCTTCAACCTTCGGACGGAGCAGCACGCTCAGGTACAGCCCCGTTCCCGCGGGAGAAATGAAGGATCTGCCCTTTCTCCCACGGCCCGCTGTCTGGGCCGAGGCTATGACCGTGTGCCAGGTCTTCACTGTATTTTCCCCGCCGTGGAGGCTTTCCGAAGCCTTTTCCTTGAGATAACTGTTGGTGGAGGAGATCTCCCTGAACACCTCCGGATCGAATACGGAAGCGTACTCCCCAAGGTAAGTCCTTATGCTGTTCCCGCTTATAGCGTCGCTTTCAGGACCCAGCCTGTATCCCCGGTGCGTGCTCTCCACCCGGTATCCGTCGCCGGAAAGCCCGGACACGCATTTCCAGACGGCAGCCCTTGTGAGCCCGAGGCTCTTTGCCAGGGCGCTTCCGGAAATAAACCTGTCACCGTTTTGCTCCAGCATAAGCGCGATCTGATCTTTTGTGTTCATTTGTCTCCTCCCGAAGATCAGGGGGAAGTATAACAATAAAAAAAAGGTTTGTCAACTTTCTGTGATGAGAAAAATTGACAAACCGTTTTTCTTGATCTAATTGGGGCCCTGATGGCCCCTTATGTCAGCGGAGCCCCGGAACAGGGCCGCAGCTCACATTTCTCCCAGTGGAGTGAGATCATATACGATGGAGCTGCTGTCCTCTTCTATGAGGCTCAGGCGGAAGTCGTATTCCTCTTTGTCCACCTCTTCCCATTCATCGGCTTCCACATCGTACGACTCATAGTATTTGGGGTTCTTTTCATCCGTCTCGTCGAGCCTGACGGCGTACTGGGAAAACAGCTCCGTGGAGTTGGGAAGGAGACTGGTCTCGTAGATGGTCGTGATCCCGGCTCCTTCAAGGGTGTATTCGGAAACGAAGGAATTGTAGACCTTGTAGTAATCCCTCCAGTGCCCGCTGGCCACATGGGCGGGCTTTCCGTTTACGGATGTGTAGATGTCATATATCTCCCGGGAACTGATATCCCCTACCAGCATATCGTCCACTCCGTCCAGGTTGATATCCACATACGCTGCGCCGATGTCCTTCATGGGGTCCCTGGGATTCGCTCCCTGGGTCATGGCGTAGTAGACGGGGCTCAGATCCTCCGTCTCCAGTTCGTTTGAATCCTTTGCGTTCCGGATCTTTTCGATCATGTCCTTTACCAGATCGCCGTAAATGTCAGCCCCCTTTGTCCCGGCACCGGCCGTATAACTTCCTCCTTCATCGGCGGTCAGGGTGCCGATGACATTGTCCTGCTGATCCATGAGCGCCTTGTAGGTCGCCGGCATTTCATCGATTTTTGTATAATCCCACTGAACATCGGAAGGCTCGGAAATAAGAACGTGATAAAACTTTCCGTCCTTGCCGGTGAGTTCCCCGATCTTTTTCCGCATACCGCCGTATTTACTGTAGTCGTCGGTTATGCACGCTCCGAAGACAAAGCCTCCGAAACCCGCATCCCTGCACGCTTTGTCGTAAATCTCGATGTCACTGTCGTTGCACAGGGCTGTATAAGTGCCCTTCAGGTCTTTTGGCATGGTAATGGAAAAGAAACCGTTGGATATCCTGCCGTCTGCGTCCGGGGCCACCTCTTTAAACTCACTCGTTTCACCGCCGGAAGGACTGCTTTCGCTTTCCGGAGCGGCGCTCTCTGTTCCGGGAGCGGCTGATCCCGCTTCCTGAGAGGCGGCAGCGGTTTCTGCCGCAGAGGACTCGATGGCGGCAGCCGGTTCCGTGGCGGCGGAAGGGGTAGCTGCGGAGCCGCAGGCGGAGAGCAGAAGAGCGCTTCCCGCAACGAACAACACTATTTTCTTTTTCATCATACTTTTCCTCCGATCAATGGTCATGATTCTCAGTGAACGCCGTATAGCATAGCTTTTCGCCCATAAACTGTCAACAGGAGCGTCCCTTATCAATACAGTCCTGTCCTCCTCCATGGAGATATGCCGGGCAGTATATGTTGTGCCATTCCTTTCAATACACACCGGATATAGTGGTTGAAAAAATCCTGTCTTTGACAGTGTTTTGATGAAAAAAGTCCCGCAAGCCGCTTTCTAAGCGGATTTCGGGTCTTTAAAATATTTCACGGTTGCACGTTACACTATCTGTTTGATGGCTGCATCTCACTTGAAAAGGAAGCCCGACCTCCGATACGCTACGGTCGTCCCTTTATTGAAAAGCGATACCTCCAGGGATCGGAGTGATCCTTATGTCGCCAGTCTGCATTTTAAGGAGCAGGGGCAGACTTTCGCACAGAAACTGAAAAGAGTGCTGAAAACTGATGCCAATATTAAAAAATCATAGTGACAAAAATGTCACTTAGAGATATAATGATGTCACTATAACAGAGAGGTGACGCAAATATGAATCTTGGCAAGGAAACCGAGACGCTGGAATTTAAAAAGACAACAGGTGAGATGAAGGCAGCGATGATTTCCATAGCGTCTATATTGAATAAGCACGGGGTAGGAACATTATATTTTGGTGTCAAACCCAATGGTGATGTTGCAGGTCAGGACGTTTCGGAATCTTCATTGAGAGATGTATCAAGAGCCGTATATGATAATATCAAGCCCCAAATCTACCCTGTAATCAACGAGGAGATTATTGATGGGAAACATCTGATAAAGGTTGAGTTCAGTGGGGATAATACACCGTATTCTGCGGCCGGAAGATACTACCTGCGAACAGCAGATGAAGATCGGGAAGTAGCACCGGAGGAATTAAAGGTTTTCTTCGAGGCAAATAAATACCGTACAAAGTGGGAGATGGATAGATCCACGGCAGAAGCTGATAAGGTGGATAGATCCGCCGTAAAAACCTTTTGGCAGAGAGCTGTAGAGGCAGCCAGACTTCCGAAGGGCAAATATAATACCCCTATAATTCTTAACAGATTTGGGCTTATACAGGGCAATTATTTGACCAATGCAGGCGAGGCGTTATTTGGAAGTACGCACCCAATATCTTTGAAGGTGGGAGTGTTTGCAACAGATGAAAAGCTGACAATTCTCGACATGGAATTGTTTGAAGATAATATTATCAGGCTTTTAGACAAAGCCGAGGAGTATATTTTTAAAAATATTCGCTGGCGAGTGGAAATAAATAAGATGGAACGGGACGAAATACCGGAAATCCCTGCTGCTGTTATAAGAGAGGTTCTTGCAAATAGCTTTGCACATGCAATTTATGGAGGAAGAACGCATCACGAGATTTGTATTCATCCGGGAATGATAACTATATATAGCCCGGGAGATTATGCCAGCAAATATATGCCGGAGGAGTATATCAAGGAACATCATGAATCTGAACTAAGAAACGATACAATCTCAAAGATGCTGTATCTCTGCAAGAGAATAGAACAGTTCGGAAGTGGATTCAAAAGAATAGATAGTTTGTGTAAAGACGCAAAAGTGAAGTATTCGTATGAGAACACGAGGAATGGCTTTAAGTTTATTCTCTATCGCAATCAAATTCATAGTGACACTCAAAATGACATTTTGGATGTCACTTTGGATGTCGCTTTAAATGGAACAGAGAAGGCGGTATATGCAATTTTGAAGCAGAAACCGGATTCTTCCAGAGAGGAAATATCTGAAAAAATATCCAAAACTGTGAGAACTGTTCAAAGAGCTTTGGATTCACTTAAGGACAAAGGATATATTAAGCGTGAGGGATCAAGACAGTATCCTCTATGGCAGATTCTAAAATAATCATATACTTCTTTATTAAGGGATCGGAGCAAAATCCGGTCCTTTTTTTATGCCTGCATTTAGAGCAGTTTTCGGGTATTTCCACAAGAAAAAGTACAAGATACTATTGACAATTAGCAATAGGAAATAGCAGTTCCCTTTAACAAGATCAGGATATATGTCACAGATTCACTTGTCCGGATTACCCAATTGGAGCATCAGGAGATATTCTTTGATTTCACCCATCCTCTTATGTGCCGTGCTTTCAGGTTTTACGCTAGAAGGCTTGGGGAGAGGTGATCGGATCGGTCTCAGAAGAGTGTCATTTCTCCGCATTCACGTCTTAAGTAAAGACAAGTCACATTTATT
>JAEEGL010019521.1_pt1 | contig 25694 bp, 22 predicted proteins | sample 9134231 | NCBI WGS metagenome assembly JAEEGL01 (sample SAMN16246548, study PRJNA631951) | gut metagenome | biome: gut microbiome; feature: rumen; material: fiber-attached | host: Bos | place: Iran: Karaj | collected 2018-10 | reverse complement strand
GTAGGTAAGCGCTACCGCCGCCAGGATGAAGTTGGTACTCCATTCTGCGTAACTGTAGACTACGATACAATCCAGGAAAAGAAAGAAGACGGTTCTGCAAACGAGCTTTACAACACAGTAACAGTACGTTACCGCGACTCAATGGAACAGGAACGCGTTGCTCTCGACGACCTCGTATTCTTTATCCAGAAGGCAATTAAGAACTACAAACCGGTTTATAAAAACTAAAAGAATGGACTATATTGCTTTAGGTAAGTCAAATCTTCTTGTAAGCCGTGTTGGTTTTGGTGCGATGTCATTAAACGAAATCGACACCGACGAAAACGCGGCCATCCTCATCCACAAGGCTTATGATGCTGGAATAAATTTCTTTGATATTTCTCATTCAATTCCCGAGAGTGAAAAACGCCTTGGTGCATGTCTTTCGGGAATAAGACAGCATGTAATTCTTGCGACAAAATCAGAAGCTTCTACAAAAAAAGAGCTCCTGCAGGATCTGGATGAGAGCCTTTATGCACTGCAGACAGATTATGTTGATTTGTTTCAGTATGACTTTTCTAATGATACGTATCTTGATTTTAAAGAAATAAAAAATGCTTTTGACCTTCTTTTGGAGAGAGGAAAGGCAAAGCATTTTGGTTTTTCTGCACAGTCTGTTGAGATGGCAAAAAAAGCCCTCGAATATGATTTTTTTGAAATCATTCAGTTTCCGTTTAATGTCCTTACCGGCAAAGATGTCTTAGAACTTATCGAACTCTGTCAGAAAAAAGATGTCGGATTTATCGCGATGAAACCCCTTTACGGCGGTCTTGTCCAGAATATTCCGCTGGCAGAGGGATTCTTTCATCAGTACGAAGATGTAGTTCCTTTATGGGGTGTGCGTACTATCGATGAACTAAATCAGATTTTATACTTTAATTCACATCCACCTGTAATCGATGAAAAATTTATCGAAGAAGTAAACAGGGTGAGGATGTTCTTTAACTAGTATTTAGATTTATTCAGTTTCTTTCTGCTTTAAAAATTTAATTGCATCGCGAGCTTCTTCTGAATTTAATACACGAACGATTTTGTTTATTCCGTCATCAGTTTCGATTGTACGAGGATCCCCGTCTGCAGCTTTTTCACCGAGAATCTGAACAATCGGATTTTTTGGATTATCAGAGTTAACGTCACAAACCTGACCGATTTTTCCGTTTGCAAGATATACATATGCTCCGATCGGATAAATCGAAAGAGAGTAGAGGAGAGCTTTGATGACATCTCCGTTGTATTTCGAGTTCTGATTTTTAAGCATTTCTACCATTGCATCATATGTAGAACGAGCTTCCCTAAAGTTTCTAGGCGATGACATTGCTTCGTATGAACATACTACAGAAATGATTTTTGCATAATTTGAAATCTTTTCTGAAACAAGATTCTGCGGATAGCCTGAGCCGTCCTCTTTTTCGTGATGTTCAAGAATTGCACGCTGAACAGAAATAGGGAAGTCAGCCTGATTTATAATCTGATAGCCTAAAAGAGGATGTGTTGCAATTTTAGCTCTTTCTGCATGAGAAAATTTCTTTTCTGAAAGATAAAGGTAAGAAGGAAGCTTTAACATTCCTATTTCGTGCAGAATACAGCTTACTCCAAGTTCCTGAAGCTGTGTAAAGTTAAGATGGAGTTTTAAGCCGATTACGATTGCAAAAATCGTTGAGCGCATTGCATGGCTTACAAGATAGTTCTTTGTCCTTGTCTCGATTGACGGCGAAATGCGTAGTACATAGCGTCTGTTTTCTTTAACGAAAACGCAGAGTTCCTTTACTGTTTCAAAAAGTTCATCCTTGTTAAAATCGCCGTGTGTTGCATAGCGTGTATATACGGAATGAATGTAGGTCATATATTCGTTGTAAACATTAAGCACGGCATTAAGGCGTGATTTTTCGTTGCTTGTGTCCTGGGCTTTTGCAAGAGCTTCCTTGATGGAAGTATTCATTTTTGGAGCTTCCTGGACTGGCTGGCCGTCTATATTTACGCTTTCAAAATCTTCTTCTGAAACCTTTTCCTGTTGAACCGGTGCTACAAATGGATTTGAACCGTCAAGAAGGACTTCTGTAACGTTCCACATGGCAAGTTCCTTAAGAAACTCACTTGTTACAGGCTGTCCTGCACCTAAGAGAATGAATGATTTGTCTAAAAGCAGCTCTTCTTTAAAAGACTGCTCGGGTTTTAGTGTTTCAACTTTGATAGTATTCATAAAAATAGACCAATTCTACTTATTTATTATCGGCAAAATCTTCTTATAATATAAGTAAAAAGTAAAAAAAATGGAACAGGTTTTTAATAAGAAATATCTTATATTCAACAAAAAAAAAGTGCTAAAACACTCAAGTTTTCTGCTAAATCATCGATAATATAAATAACGCGAATAAATGCCAGGTCGTATAGACATCCAGACGACTTGGATTTCGTATTAGAAATTAAGTTGGAAAGCTGTGTGAGGTTGTTCCAACTTTTTTTTTGCCCTTTTTTACAGGTATTTCTGGTATTTTCTGATTGAATCAATCAAAGAAACATAAATTACTTTAGAGCGCGTAATGTTCAGCAGTACCTTTGATTTCTGGGCAGTTTCTTCCGAAAGAAGTGTTTCAAGCTGCCTTTCGCTCGGGAAAACCAGCGATGCGACTGTTTTTGCGCTCGAAGTCATGATGTATGAGTCAATTTTATTGAGGGTTTCAAACTGAGCGGCGGCTTTCTGTTCTGCGATTGCAGCCGGTTCTTTTAATATTTTTTTACAGATATCAAGTCCTTTTTTAGCCTCAGAAAGAAGTTCATCTAAAAGCGAACACAGATTTTCATAAATACGATCAAAGTCTGCCTCATTAAAATCCGGCGAAGTATTTTCTGCTTTTTTTATAAACTGAATTTTCTCATCAAGCTTTTCTGGAAGTAAGATAAGTTCATCGCATGTAATAACCTGCATTCCCGGAATTTTTAAACCGTCTTCACAGAGGGTAAAGGTTTCTGTAAAATCAGAGCCGTTTTTTTTCTTTTCGTTTTCTTTTGCAATCTGGCTTTCAAACCACCATGCAAAAAGTTTCATCTTACTGTCTGTAATAATTTCGCTGTTTTTAAAATTCAATGCTTTTTCATTTGTAGCATTAAATAGGATTGAACAGAGATTATTTTCTGCAGGTTTTACCCTTGTACTTTTTGCATGGGATTTTTCTTCGAAAGTACTTCCTCTTATATGAGTTTTCTTTTCTGGATATCCAAGATCAAGACCGGTAACATATATCTTCTCTGAACCGATATATTTTGCAAATTCCCAGCATGATGTTGCGACAGAACCTCCTGCAGTGATTTTGCCGAATGATTTTTGAGAAAGAAGGTTTGTTTCAAAATACCTTCCGAGTGGAAAAAGGCTTTCGATAAAAACTTTTTTTCTTGTTTTAAGATGCATTACAGCAGGATACACGCTTGATTCTGTAACAAGACATGAAGAACTTAAATCCTGACCAAGGATATGTGTTGCCGCATTGTACTGTGGATCTACAAGAAGTACAAAATCAGGATGAATATCATTTTTCAAAAGAGCTTTTACTGCAGTATCAACGCATATTATTACCATGCGTTTTTCGAGCTCTTTAAGATATGGAATTGTCTTTTCAAGTGACGGGCCTGCCGCAACTACAAGCGAAGGAATTTTTTTATCAAGCATGTTTTCATAAATACTTATTCCGGGGCAGGTTTTAAAATATGAAATATTTTTTGCACTGTTTTTTAACCAGAGCGAAGAAAAACGCTCAAGCGTGTTTATATTTATTTCATCTTTTACTTTGTTACGTTCAAGAAGTGTAAAAAAAGATTTAAACCATGCTTCCTGATGTTTTGTAAGAGAACTCTGTGTAATAACTTTTGCTTTTTTTAATGAACACAATTTTTCTAAAAGTGGAAAAATTTTATCAGGCATTGTCTGTGTAATTATCACGCACTTTTCAAGATTAAAAATTGGAGTCCAGTCAAGGGTACACATAGAAGCAAAAAGAAATCCAGGATCAGGTTCGATTATTATAAAAAGATCATCTTTTGCCCTTCGTGCAAATTCTATAGGTGCGTATCCAAGTCCTGTTCCGGCAAAGATAAAAGTATTTTCATCATCACTGGCTTCGGAAATCTCTTGAGAGTTTTTTGATTTGATTCCGTCAAAAAGATTCTGAGCTTCTCTTTCGGGGTTATATGCTGAATGAAGAAAAATACCGTTTTCTTTTACTGTAACCGCTCCTGATTTTGCATTACAGAATTCCCAGAATGAAAAAATTGAATTAAGTATTTTAAGATTTTCCTGGGCGTCTTTGCTTTCTGAATTTTCTGCGGAATTTTCAAGAAGCGACTTTATGTTTTCGATATCGTTTTTAAGGATTTCATACAGATTCGGAAAGCGTGACTTAAACTGATTTATATTATTTGAAAATATTTTATTCCAGATACAGGTCAATGTTCATATCCTTTGTGATTTTTGTTCCAGGAGGCGGCTCCTGCGAAATTACCCAGCCGTTACCCGTAATATTTACATGAATATCTGTTCGGTCAAGGAGATTTAAAAGTTCGCGTTTTGACTTTCCTGTAAAATCAGGAAGTTTTTCTCCAAGCTGCATTTTTTCTGTTGCATGGATAGAAATCTTTCCTGAGTGTGCAAGGCTTGCAGCTCCTCCACGTGTCATTCCGAGATGGTCGATGATTGCGTCTGCAGATTCTTTGATTACAGGCGCTACGATACGGCTTGCAAACTGGATTCCCTGTGCTTTCTGGATTACGATGTAGAGAATGATTTCAGGGTCTTCTGCAGGGAAAAACGCGAGACAGTCAGAAAGAAAATCTGTTTCGCTGTAGCCGCCGTTTTTTGTGTCCGGCATCTGAGCGGTTCCGGTTTTAACACCGATAGAAAGGTCTTCGAGGTTTGCTCGCCATCCGATACCTTTTTCGGCTCCTGTCTGCATACAGCTTAGAATATATTCTGCAGTTTCTGGTTTTATTACCTGTTGTCTGTATACAGGTTCATGTGAATACTCAACATTGCCTTCTTTATCTGTAATCTGCGACAGGATTGTAAGCTGAACACCTTTTCCTTTATTTGCAATATAAGTTGCAGCTTCGAGCATCTGGATTGCAGAAACTCCGACTTCCTGTCCGATTGAAATTGTCATCTTTGAACGTGCCGACCAGTATTTGTCATTTGTTCCTTTTAAAGAACCTGTCGTTTCACCCGGAACTTCAAGTCCTGTGCGTTGTCCAAATCCAAAGCCACGCAGTTTTGCAAGAAAGGTTTCTGTATTTAATCTGTCTGTAATCTGAGCAGTAACATCATTGCATGACATTTCAAGTGCACCGCGTGCTGTAAGATAACCGTGATGAGAAAGACATGTAATCTTTACTTTTTCACCTGATGTCATTTTCTTTTCAAAAATTCCGTCACATAAAAAAAGTTCATCCTGTCGAAAACAGTTTTCATCGTATGCAGATGCAATGCTGAACACTTTAAAAACCGAACCAGGTTCAAACTGAGTTATTGAAGGACGATCGATTGTCTGTTCAATTGTTGCACTTGAATATTCATTTAAGTTTACAGAAGGAAGACTTACGTACGAAAGTATTTCGCCTGTTTTTGCAGTTGCTGCAAGAAGCATTATGTTTGCACCTTGAGTTGTTTCGAGAGCTTCCTTTGCAATTTTTTCAAGCTTGTACTGTAAGTTTGCGTCGATTGTAAGATAAACATTTTTACCCTGTTCAACTTTTCCCTGATTAGATTTTGGAACAGGTGAGAGATAACGCTGCATTGAGTATTCAACTCCGGCAAGACCTACGCCATCATCACCCATGTAACCGATTAACTGCGATGCAAGTTCGTTTTCGGGATATATCCTTCCTGGAATTTTATCAAAGCGCGCAAACGTATATTTTTTTTCTTTTATAATCTGACGGAGTTCTTCGTATGTAACCTGATCAATTTTTTTTCTTATGTAAATAAATCTTGAAGTTTTTGGATTTGATTTTGCATTTTCGATTAACTGTGTAATTTCATTCTTTGAAATTCCAAGTGTCGGTGCAACTGCAGAAGAAAATTCTTCTACATCAGTAATGTTTTTAGGTGTAACACCAAAGTGATAGAAGTTTGTCTGAACAGCGAGAGGCTTTCCGTTTCGGTCTACGATTGATCCGCGTTCAACCTGAGGAACAGGAGTGGCAAGAGACTGCTTTGGGGTAACTGCAAGTTTTGCAAATGCAAATAAAATTATAGAAGTAAAGACAATGCCTACAGAGCCTAAAACGATAAGCCTGTATTTAGAAAAAAAACTGTTTACCTGCATATAACTTTCCCCAGTATGTTAGTTACAGGAATAAATCCATAATTTCGTGAATCAAAACTCTCTGTGTAATTATCACCGACTGCAAGAATATACCCCTCAGGCACTTTAGGACAGTTTTTAAGGTTTTTGTACTGTTCCTCTGAAAGCGGAATCTGAGTAGTAAGATTCACTAATAAAATATAACTTGAATTTGTTAAATAATCTAGTGTGCTGTTTTCTGTTGCAACGCAGCGTTTTACTACGAGGTTGTTATTGTAAAGGTAGATTACGATGTCGTTTTCGTGAGGCTCTGACCATTTGATAAGGAGATTTGCTCCGAAGGGATTTACAAGACCGTATGCACATTTATTTACATATATTGTTTCATTGTTTTTTAAAGTCGGATTCATGCTTGAGCCTTCAACTGTAAGCGACTCAAAGATAAAAAGCTTAAAAACCGCTGCTATGATTAAACCCGTAAAAATGCAGTAAATAATAGAAATAGGTTTATTCTTTTCCATACTATTTTATTCTAATATGTGAAAAAGAATCTGTCGATAGTCTTAATATGGAAATAATCAGTTACGTGGGTGGCCGTCCTGATAACCGGCAGAAAAAATTTAATTTTTTAAAAACTTTGTCGTCTCTCAAAAAACCGGGCACAAGGGGAGCTTGTAGAAATTACTATACGCCTGTTCGATTTACCTCATCAAATGTTAAGCCAAAAAAGAGCAGGACAATTGCCCTTCCAAGCTTTGGAATAAATCCGAGAACTGTTTTAAGAAAAGTGCTTCACTTCTGGTATATACTCCCGATTGCGGCAGTTTTTGCTGCAGTTCCGGTTGCAGTATACAATGTAATGTCTTACCTCGAGGGAAGGACTAATCCGATCCCTCTTGATATAGAAGAATCGGAATTTGATATTTTAAACCGCGAAATGTCACGTCTTGCGCTAAATGACGGTGAAAACGTAGAAGAAGACGGTTCGATTGCGGGAGCAGTGAGCGCTGCTTCATTTAAGGAACCTGTAAGTTTTACAAATTACACTGTAAAGGCAGGCGACACTATAAGCGGAATAAGCTTAAAATTCCACTTGAATAATATTTCAACGATAATTGCTGTAAATAATATTGATAACGTACGCTCGCTCAATGCAGGAAAGAAGCTTGTAATTCCATCTGTTGACGGACTTATGTACAAGGTTCAGACTGCAGATACAATCCAGGGAATTGCAAAGAAGTACGGGATTTCTGTAGAAGACATTCTTGATACAAATGATCTTGATTCTGAAATCCTCGCTGTTGGAAAATCACTTTTTATTCCTGGAGCAAAGCTTGATAAAAATACATTGCGTCGTGCAATGGGCGATACATTTGTAAACCCTTTAAAGACAACTCTCTGGCGTTTGACTTCACGCTGCGGCTACCGCTCGGATCCGTTTACAGGAGTTAAACAGTACCACCCTGGAATTGATATGGCAATCAGTTCGGGTACTCCGATTTATGCAGCTCTTTCTGGAAAAGTTGTTGCATGCGGATGGTCAAATATTTACGGAAACTATGTTATAATAGATCATCAGAATGGTTACCAGAGTTTGTATGGACATATGTCCAAAAAATTGTGTACTCTTAACCAGGAAGTAAATACGGGAACAAGAATTGGTCTTGTAGGAAGTACCGGATATTCAACTGGTCCACATTTACACTTTACGGTTTACAAAAACGGAAAGGTTGTTGATCCATTAACTTTAATTAAATAGGAAATTATACAGATGATACCAGTTTGCATTTGCGGTGGCTGCGGCCGTACTATTGAAAAAGAATTTGTTTACTGTCCATGGTGCGGTCAGTCAAAAATTTCAATGATGTCAGAAGAAGATAGAATGGAAGAAATTTTTAACCGGCTTGAAGAAATTCAGAATAACAGCCGCGTGGAAAAAATAGAAAAAATGGGAGACAAGTTGAATCAGTTAAAAAAAGAACTTGATTCTCTTGTCCTCTGCTCGGAGATGCATAAATGAAAAAAAACTTTTCTGCATTATTCCTTGCACTTATTATTTTAATACCCGGCATGGGTTTTGCAGGAATAAGTTTTGACAATTTAGCGATTAATGACGATGATACAGTTCTTTACACTGTAACACATGATAAGCCGGGAGTAATTTCGTATTCTGCATTGTTTTCGCATAAGCTCTCCGGAACAGAAAGCATAACTTCATCAAATCTTCCGGATATCCTTACATGTTATCCGGAACAGTTAAACTCTATCGGAAATGGGAAATTTATTCAGGTAAGAAACCGTTTCGGAACTGCAATCTACGATTTTGAAAACGAAAGCTTAAACTGGATAGCAAGAACTTCTGTAATTCCTGAAAAATCATTTTCTTTGAGTCCTGTCATTGCAAGTCCTGACGGGCTTTATCTTGTATTCATGAGAAAAGTAAGTTCTTCAACCGGTGAACTTATAATTCAGGAAGTTGCATCAAGAAAATATGTAATACTTGATAAGGAAGTTCCATACAGTTATTCTGAACTTCCTGTAAAATGGGCAGCAGATTCAAAACACTTTGTATATCAGAAAGGAAATTCAATTTACTTTTCTACACCTGATGCAATGTTTAAAGGACTTCAGGTTGCCGAACACTGCAGAAGAATCGGAACCGGAACAATCGAAAGCGTGCAGTGGGTTAACAGCGACAAACTTGTTTTTATAGACAGCGATATAATTTATCTTATTGATTCACGCGAGTTTGCAACTTTCGGAATGTATGCAAATTATTTCCCTCTTGGAAAAATTCTTGGACGTCTCTGGGAAAAATTTTCAAGTAAGGATATGAAGTTTTATGTAAACTCTGACGCATCACAGATTATAATCGTAAAGGCAGATTCTTCGGTTTCGTATTATGAACTTGATACTTCTGGAAATGCTCTTTATGTTGAACCTTTAAGCAGTTTCTCTCATATGAGTACCCTTTACAATTCATATAAAATTGATGTTGTATGGCCAAAGAATTCTAAACCTATTTTCTGGGTTAACAGTCTTACGGGAGCTGGTGCATCATCAGGCTTTTTAAGAAACTGCAGCATTTTTACGTTTGATTCAAAAAATTCTTTAAAAGAACTTTCTTCATTTGGTGATACATCGCTTAAGGTAACTGTTTCAAATGACGGAGGATATGCAGCAGTTCCTTCTGCAAACGAAGTTTCGGTTTATACAGTCGGTTCATGGGATATGGTTGCAAAAATTGCCTGTTCTAAAATCGAGTCGATATGCTGGAGAAACACAAAGGAACTTGTTGTAGGAAACGAAGATAATGTAAGTGTTTATAATGTAGAAACAAAAAAACAGAAACTTCTTTTCCTTTCTTCATGTAAGAGTGCTGCATGGGATAGTGTTACGGGGCAGATAATCGCAAAATCAAAAAATGATGCAAAATATAGTGTATATAATCCAGAAAAAAATACATGGATGCCGTTTGAATCTGCACAGCCTGTAAAGACAGAAGTGCAGAACGAAAACTACAGAATCTATACTGCTAAGGCAAAGAATGCGCGTTATGATAACGGAATTTATGTAAGATGCCTTACAGGAAAAGTAAACACATTTGCACTTTATAAAGAGACTGTTCAGAAAACCGCACCGGGAAGAAAAATTGCTCTTGTGTTTGATCTTCTTGACAGTGCCGACGGTTTAAACTCTGTAATAGAACTTTGTCATAAATATAACATCAGACCGACATACTTCATTAACGGAGAATTTATCCGAAGATATCCGTCTGATACAAGAAAGGTTGCTTTAAGTGGTGCAGAAGTAGGTTCCCTTTTCTATGCCTGTGTAGATTTAACGGATGAGTTTTTTACACTGAGTGAAGATTATATTAAAAACGGTCTTGCACGAAATGAAGATGAATATTATCAGGCAACAAAAAAAGAACTTGCTCTTTTATGGCACGCACCTTTTTATCGCAGTACTAAGATGATTCGTGATGCAGGTACAAGTGCAGGTTACAGTTATATAGATTTCCCTGTTGATTATAAATCAATGGATACAAAACCCGGAAAGACAATCGAAAGCCAGATAATTCCGGTTACAATCGGACTTTCTAATCCAGACAGCAGTGAGACATTTGCACAGAAGCTTGAACTTCTTATAAACTCACTGTTAGATGCGGACTACGAAATAGTTCCTGTAAGTGAACTTTAGTTTAAGAGCGAAGAATCATGTCGGCCAGGACAATGTAAGTCATTGCTTCTACGACAGGTACAATGCGAGGGCAGAGGCAGACATCATGTCTGCCTTTTATTTTAAGTTTTGCATTTTTAAACTTGATTTTATCCGGGTCATCTGGGGAATCAGGGTTTATTTTTGCTTCAATAGTCTGCTGTTCAATAAAAATGCTTGGAACAGGCTTTACAGCCAGTCTGAACACAATTTTATCTCCGTTTGAGATCCCGCCTAAAATACCGCCTGCGTTATTGGAAATAAAATTTACCTTTGAATTTTTTACCGTCATCGGGTCGTTATTCGAAAGTCCGTCAGAATCTGCAGCATCAAAACCGGAACCAAATTCAATTCCCTTTACGGCACCGATAGAAAGCATTGCATGTGCTAAAACTGCATCGAGTTTGTCAAAAACAGGCTCTCCGATTCCGGCATTAAGGTTAGAAATCTGACATTCGATGATTCCTCCGGCACTGTTACCGTTTTTACGAAGCTCCTCGATTTTTTCAAGCATATTAAGGGCGGCATTGCTGTCAGGCGCGCGCATCTGGTTTTTATTAATTTCTGAAAAGTTGATTTTACTGCATTTGATTCCGGCAGCTTTTAAAGTGTAGGCTGTAGCTGTAACTTCGTTTTTGCCGGTTTTTGCTTTTGTAATAAAGTTTATTACCTGCCGTGCAATTTCTCCAGAAGCTACGCGCGCGCATGTTTCACGGCCAGAAGATCTTCCGCCGCCGCGATAGTCACGGAAACCATATTTTTTTAAGTAAGTATAGTCTGCGTGTCCGGGCCTCATTTTTACAGAAAGCTCACTGTAGTCAGAGGAATGCTGGTTTTCGTTTTTTATTACAAAGCAGAGCGGGGTTCCGGTTGTAAAGCCGTTAAAAAGGCCCGAAATTATGTTAATTTTATCGTCTTCTTTTCTTGCTGTAACGGCACTTGATTTTTTGCCGTCAGTCGAACCCGGCTTTCTTCTGTCCAGAGCGTCCTGTATTTTTTTTACATCAAGTTTGATTCCCGAAGGAATTCCGTCGATTACCGCTCCGAGTGAGTCTCCGTGGCTTTCGCCAAAAGTCGTTACCTTAAAGGCTGTTCCAAAAGTATTTCCGGCCATATTTTATTCCGCCTGTCTGCATTAATAAATACAGGTTTTCCCTGCGGAATTTATTATAGCAGATATAAAAAAGAGTTTCTATTGAAAAAAACTCGTTGAAAAAACAACAAAGTTTGCTATAATTAAGAGAAAGGTTAAGAGGTTTAAGGTGAAAATAGGTTATAAAATCAGATTCCTTGTCATATCATTTTTTGCATTGATTATATCAACAGTTACGATAACACTTGTTGGAGTAAAGATAACAGAAAATACTTCGATAGAAGCTTTTGCGCAGCGTGGAATTTCTGCAATATACAGAGCTAATGTCTGGATTGAACCGGAGAAGTTCGATGCTCTTGTAAAATACGGAACAGAAGAAGATGAATATTATAAATTCCTCTACAGTAAATTATTTGATTTAAAAAAACAGCTTGGATGTAAGTATCTTTATACTATGGCACCGGTTAATGGTGATATAGAAGGAAATGAATTTAAATACATTGTTGATGGTTCAGGGCCATTTTTTTCAGAAGAATTCAGTCCTTTTGGAACTGTAGAAAATATCGAAAGTTACGGCAAATATCCGCATGACTGTCTTCGTGAACAGAAAATAGTTAGTTCTGGTTTACTGGAACAGGATGAGTGGGGATGGACACAGACTGTTTATTATCCGATTGTTTATCAGGGAAAATCAATCGGATTTCTTGCATGTGACTATGATGTAGCTGCTCTTGAAGAAATGATCAGTGAGGGAAGACTTCTTCTTTTAGGAATCTCTCTTTGTGCAGCACTTTTTTCATGTGCAATGATTTTTATTTTTGTAAATATATTCTTTAAGAGGATGAATAATGTTACACAGGCGATGATAGGAATTTCGTCTGGTGCAAGAGATTTAACGCAGCGTCTTAAAATAAATGGAAAAACAGAACTTGATATGCTTTCGTTTGCTTACAACGAAATGATAGAACAGCTTCAGGCGATGGTAAGACAGATATCAGGTTCAATCGACAAACTTTCTAAAAACAGTTTTACGCTTTCTGCTCAGAATGATGAAAGCGTTACACTTATTTCAAACGCAAAAAAATCAATCGAAGATATTTATTCAAAAGCAGATGATCAGAATGCACTTTCAGAAGCTGTTACTGACGGAATTCACGAAGTAGAAAATGCAGTAAAAATTCTTGATGAAAAAATCATTCAGGAATCAAATGCTGTACAGCAGTCATCAAGTGCAATTGAACAGATTTCTGCAAATATTTCTGTTGCAGATACGAATATTTCTAAAATTGCAAATGAATATGAAATAATCGTAAATGAAACAGAAGCAGGTAAAGAAAAGCAGACTAATTTAACTTCTAAAGTAGACTTGATTGCAGCACAGGCTCACCAGCTTGACGAAGCCAACAAAGTTATTTCAAGCATTGCTTCGCAGACAAACCTTCTTGCCATGAACGCGGCAATTGAGGCAGCTCATGCGGGTGCTGCAGGAAAAGGATTTTCTGTCGTTGCTGATGAAATCCGTAAGCTCGCAGAAAACTCTGCAAAGCAGTCTACGGCTGTTAAAAAACTCATAAATGATATTTCGAAGGCAATTTCCGGAATCGTAAATGTTTCCAAAGAAAGTGCCGCATCGTTCAGTTCGCTTGGAGACAAGATTAAGGATATGGATGATCTCCTTCATGAAGTTCAGTCCGGTATGAAACAGCAGAATGAAGGTGCACACGAAGTCCTTAACATGATGAACATACTTTTCCAGGCAACAGAAGAAATAAAGGCATCTTCAAAAACCATGAAAGACAATACTCTGCATACGGTAAACCGTATCGAGGAATTAAAGCATTCTTCTGTACGTATTCTTGAAAGCGGAACTTCTGCAAATGAACATCTGGGTACTATGAGCGACTTTGCTTCGCAGATTGCTGCTCAGTCAAAGCAGAATATGGATCTTGCGGTTTCTGTAAACAACCTTATCATGAGCTACAAGGTTTAAAGTAAAACTTTACTTATATTGAAAAAATTCTCTCTAAGTTGTAATATGACAATGCTTAAGTTTTAGGCGTATGCTTTATTTTAAATGGAGAAAAATATGAACAGATTACGGGGAACTTTTACGGCTTTGATCACACCGATGAACTCAGACGGTTCGGTAGATTTTGATGGATTCAGACAGAATGTAAAATTCCAGCTTGAAGGCGGAGTTACGGGCCTTGTTCCTCTGGGCACAACTGCAGAAACTCCTACACTTGATGAAAAACCAGGAAGCGAAGAAGATACTCTTATTGAAATTTTAATGGAAGAAGTAAAGGCATTCAGGGAATCAACAGGAAAAGACGTGCCTGTAATTCTTGGAGCTTCAAGCAATAATACAAGGGATGCAGTTGCATATACAGAACGTGCAAAAAGGGTAGGAGCAGACTATGCTCTCGTTGTAACACCTTACTATAACAAACCTTCAAAAGAAGGAATTTTCCGTCATTTTGAAGCAGTTTCAAAAGTTGGAATCCCTATCGTTGTTTACAACATCAAGGGAAGAACAGGTGTAAATATCCCGACTGATGTACTTGTAAGAATTGCACAGCTTCCTAATATTGCCGGTGTAAAAGAAGCAAGCGGCGATATTAACCAGATGATGGAAGTTATTGCTCAGATTAAAAATAAAAAACCGGATTTTGCAGTTTTAAGCGGAGATGACGGACTTACTCTTCCTCTCCTTGCAGCTGGAGGAGACGGTGTTATTTCGGTTGTTTCAAATCTCTGTCCGGGCCGCGTTGCAGCTTTAGTTCAGGCAGGGCTTGACGGAGACTTTACAAAGGCACGTGAACTTCATTACGGCCTTGCTCCTATGTTCAAGGCTGCTTTTGTAGACGGAAACCCTACATCGATTAAATATGCGATGAACTATAAGGGGCTTCCCGCAGGTACTGTAAGACTTCCGCTTGTAGAAGTAACAGACAGTGCTAAAAAAACAATCGAAAAAGCAATGGATGAGTGTAACATATAAGATTCGCATATAGCGGGTTTTGATTTTAGTTTTATTAGAGGATAAAAAGAATGGCAGAAAGAATTAAGGTTGGTGTACTTGGTGCTACCGGAATGGTAGGCCAGCGTTATATTAAGCTTCTGGAAAATCATCCTTGGTTTGAAGTTACATATGTAGCAGCTTCTCCTCGCAGTGCAGGAAAGCCATATTGTGAAGCAGTAAAGAACCGCTGGTTAATCGGAGCAGAAATCCCGGCCGGCGTTGCAAACTTAATCGTAGAAGATGCAAATGACGAAAAGAAAGCAATCGGAAAATGTCAGTTTGTTTTCTCTGCACTTGAAATGGGAAAAGATGAAATCAAAGCTCTCGAAGCAGCATACGCTGCAGAAGGAATTCCTGTCGTTTCAAATGCATCTGCTAACCGCTGGACAGAAGATGTTCCTATGCTCGTTCCAGAAATCAACTACTCACACCTTGATGTAATTGCAGAACAGAAAAAGCATCACGGCTGGGATAAAGGATTTATCGCAGTTAAGCCAAACTGTTCTTTGCAGACATATATGATGCCGCTTCATGCACTCATTCAGGCAGGCTATCCTGTTAAGAGAATGATTGTAACAACTCTCCAGGCTACTTCAGGGGCCGGATACCCAGGGGTAGCATCATTTGACATGATTGATAATATCGTTCCTTTTATTGGTGGCGAAGAAGAAAAGACAGAAAAAGAATGTCTTAAAATTCTTGGAACCGTAAAAGACGGAAAGATAGAAAATGCTTCTGGTCCTTTAGTTTCTTCAACCTGTACACGTGTACCTGTTGTTGACGGACATACAGCATGTGTTAGCCTTGAGTTTGATTTACCTGATGATAAAAAACCAAGCCTCGAAGAAATCGAGCGTGTATGGACTTCTTACAAGTCAATTCCGCAGGAATTAAATCTTCCAAGCGCACCAGAACATCCGATTGTTGTGCGCCACGAAGAAAATCGTCCACAGCCACGACGTGACCGTGAGACAGAAAAAGGAATGGCTTGTGTAATCGGAAGGCTCAGACCTTGCAACGTATTTGACGTTAAGTTTGTTGCCTTGAGTCACAACACAAAGCGTGGAGCTGCTCTTGGCGGAATCCTTAATGCAGAGCTTTTAAAGGCAAAAGGATTTTTTAATTAATACAACAGAGAGTTTGCGATGCCTTATTTTTAAGTACATCGCAAACTTTTTTTTCTTTTAAATCGGCGTGTAAAAAAAAATGAAAAAAATATCTGCAGTTCTTTTTTTCTTTTCAATTACCTTCGCATTCTGTGCTGTTCCGCAGTTAAAGAAAATCGGAACTTTCCCATGCGGAAGACAGCCTAAACAGGTTTTATTTTCTCCGGATGATAAATACATCGTAATGCCTCTTTTAGAAGATGACGGAATTGATTTATTTAATGTCGAAACAAAAAAAATGGAAACACGATTAAAGCCTCCGACATCTGACAAGCTTGGATTTGTAGAAGGACTTTTTATTCCGTCTAAAAAAAGTTTTTTTGTTTCTCAGATGACGACAAATGAAATTCACGAATATACATATCCCGGATTTGTTTACAAGCGTTCTATTCCGACAGGCGGCGTATGGACAAAGTTTATGGTCTGGTCAGAAGATAAAAAAATAATTGCAGCTTCAAACTGGGTTTCAAATGATATTTCAATTATAAGTTATTCAAATGGAAAACTGCTTCGCCTTATAAAAACTGCTGCAGCTCCACGCGGACTTTATTTTGTAAACCGAGGGAAATACATAATTTCACTTGCATTTGACGGAAGTACAATCGAAAAATTTGAAACCGACACAGGAAAGCGCGTAGCATATATTGAAATTCCAAAAAGTGCGATGCGCCATGTTGTACTTAACTCTGAACAGACTAAAGCCTATATCAGTGACATGTACTGGGCAAAAATCTATCAGATTGATCTTGCTTCATTTAAAATCGAAAAAGAAGCAAAGGTTTATGTAAATCCAAATACGATAGACCTTTATAAAAACCGCTATCTTTTTGTAAGCTGCCGCGGATATAATAATCCGACAGATTATACAAAAAGAAGTCCTTCAAACGGGCAGATTTACATAATCGATACAACAGATTTTTCTGTCGTAAAAAAGGCAGAAGGCGGCAATCAGCCTACAGGGCTTGATATTTCAAACAGCCAGAAGTATTTGTGCTTCAGTAACTTTCAGGATTATAATATAGAATTATACGAAATAGAGGATTAATTATGACACCGTACTTACACAAAGTAAATTATTACGAAACAGACAAAATGGGAATTACACATCATTCAAACTACATACGCTTTATGGAAGAAGCTCGTGTAGATTTTTTAAGCCAGATCGGCTTTCCTTTTGACAAAATCGAGGAAAAGGGAATTGTAAGTCCTGTTATCAGAGTTGAATACAATTACAGAAAGACAACTACTTTTGCAGATACGATTTCTATCGTAGTAAAAGTAGAAAAGCTTTCTCCTGTAAAGCTTACACTTGCATATGAACTTTCATGCAATGGAGAAAACTGCGGAACAGGAAAATCTGAACACTGCTTTCTTAATATGGAAGGCCGCCCGATCATCGTAGAAAAAGATCATCCGGACTTTTACGAAGCATTAAAGAATAATCAGTAAAAAAAATCCCGCATAAAATGAAGTGCACTTCAAAAAATGCGGGAATTTTTTTTAATTTATTTATATTTTTCGACAAGTTCTTTATACCACCAGTAACTGTCTTTTGGAGTACGTTTCTGGGTCTGGTAATCTACATGCACAAGCCCAAAGCGTTCTGTATAGCCGTTTCTCCATTCATAGTTATCCATGAGTGACCAGTGGAAATATCCCTTTACATCGGCACCAGAGTCGATTGCTTTTTTAAGTTCTGCAAGATAGCGTTCTGTAAAATCAATTCTCTGCGGGTCGTGACATTTTCCGTCGAGTGAGACAATGTCTGCGTTACTCATTCCGTTTTCGCTTACATAAACCGGTTTTTTATAGCGGTCAGAAATGAACTTAAAATAATGGTTCATGCTCTTTGGAGTAATCGGCCATTTTGCAGCTGTAATGTTATAGCCTTCTTCAAACGGTTCGATATGCCATCCGCCATCTTTTTTACCCGGAGCACTGCCGGCTGTAATAGGGCGGCCTTCATAGATGTTAATTCCCTGGTAATCTACCGGAGAAGAAATGAGTTTCATATCGCCGTCTTTAATTTCTGGCATCTTATCTGCAAAAAGCTCAAAGGCTTTGTCAGGATATTTTCCAAAGTGAATCGGGTCAAGATAATATGTAAGGCTGTCACCGGAAAGAATGCCGCTTCCTTCCTGTGGAGCATAGCGGCCAGGCGCTGCTTCGATACAGTTCATGGCTTTTATGAATGCTTCATAATCTTCTTTGCTTTCTGATGCAGGGTAGTTACCGAGTCCGTTATGTGCACAGCCTAAAAGAACATTCTGCTTTGCATTTGCACGCACTGCCTGAACCATGCTTCCGTGTGATAAAAGCATGTGATGAATTATGTTAAAAACTTCACGTTCATTAACTTCAAGTCCTGGAGCAAACCATCCTCTGTACCCTCCGAGAATACAAGGCATTTCGTTTAATGTAAAAAAGTGAGTTACACGGTCAGAATAACGGCGTGCAATTTCTGCACTGTAATCAGAAATCCAGTGATGGATGTCACGGTTTCTCCATCCGCCTTTTTTTTCAAGTTCGTACGGAAGGTCCCAGTGAAACAATGTAAGCCATGGTTCTATTCCGTTTTGCAAAAGTTCGTCGATGAGTCTGTCGTAAAAATCAAGCCCCTTCTGGTTAAGGTTTCCTTTTACAACTCCGTTTCGTGAGTCTGAATCATATGAAAAAATTCTTGGCCATGCTACAGAAAATCTGTAGGCTTTTACACCAAGATTTTTGATAAGCTGAACGTCTTCTTTATAACGATGATAGTGATCGCATGCTATGGCACCCGATTTTTCATCAACTACTTTGCGCGGAATTTTATAAAAATCATCCCAGACAGATTTGCATCTTCCGTCTTCATGTTCTGCGCCTTCAATCTGATAACTTGAGGTTGCAACACCCCATATAAAGTCTTTTGGAAAATTCATGCGTCAATTATAACATGTAACAAAATATTTTCAATATTGTTGTTACATTTGAGAGTTATTACTATAATATTAATTAAAAATAGAAATTGATTGATACAATTTTTGGAGAAAACTGAATGAAGCTAAAAACATTATTGCTTGCATTTTTCGTATGCGTTTTTTCTGCATATGCAAAAGATCCTGTAAAACCAGAATATTTAAAGATAAATGACAGTACTTACTGTTATAAACTTGAAAACGGACTTACGCTTTTTATTGCAGAAAATCACAGCGTTCCGCTTGCCTATATCGAAATTGCAGTACGTGCAGGCGGAATCACTCAGACTAAAGATAACGCGGGACTTTTTCATCTTTACGAACACATGATGTTCAAGGGAAATAAAAAGTTTAAAAATTCCGGCGCTGTACAGAAGGCTCTTTCTGACATGGGAACAGCTTCATGGAACGGTACGACCGGCATCGAATGCGTAAATTATTTTTTTACGATTCCTAAAGGTGAGCTTGAGAACGGTCTTGATTTCTGGAACAATGCGATAAGATTTCCTTTGATGGATAAAGAAGAATTTGAAGTAGAAAAAAAAGTTGTAATTTCAGAAATTCAGGGAAATGTTTCTGATCCGGACAGATATATTTCTGTTTATGCCCAGAAAAAACTTTTTCCAAAAGCTCCGTGGCAGCTTGACCCGTCAGGAAGCGTAAAGAATGTAGAAAATGCAACTGTCGAGCAGCTTAAAGAAATTCAGAAGCATTATTATATTCCGGGAAATGCAGCACTCTTTGTCGGAGGAGATGTTTCTCATGAAGAGGTTTTTGAACTTGTAAAAAAGATTTACGGTTCCTGGACAAATAACGGTGTAAGCATCAAAGAAATAGAGGATGTTACAGTTCACCAGAGTGACGAGCCTTTTGACAAACCTTTTTACTGTGTAATTCCTTATGAAAAAATTCCGCCGCAGTTTGCTCATGTAGATATTATGTATCGCGGACCTGACAGTGATTTTGATGAAAAAGGCACTTATCCTGCAGACCTTCTTACTTTTCATTTGAGAAATCCTGACGGAAAAGTCATAAAAGATCTTTTAAGTGATAAAACTTTAAAGATTCCTTCGGTATATGATTTGAGTGTAGGATATTCTACAAGAAGAAGAACGGGAATTATATCGTTTGGCGCATCGATGGCTGGTGCAGAAACTAAAATTGCTGACCGAACTGTTTATTTAAAGGAAAAAATAGACGGAATACTAAATTCGTTTTTAGAAGATGAATGTATCGTTGACGAAGAAAGTAAAAAGGGAATTATCCGCCGTCTTGAAGATGACAGGGTTCTGGAATCAGAAACCTTTAAGGGAATGCTCAGTACACTAAGATATAACTGGGTAAGCAATAATATTGATTATTACATGAACTATGTAAAAAATGTTTCAGAAGCAGATGACGAAGATATAAGACAGCTTTTAAAACGATATCTTAAAAATAAAAATCCGATGATTGCGCTAATCATAAACCCTGCCGTTTATGAAAAATGCAGGGCAGATTTTGACAGACTTGGATTTGTAGAAGTAAAGGCAGAAGATGCTTTCTGGTGGAACGAAGAATAAGACAGGGGAATTTAAAATGAAAAAACGATTATCGATATTTATATGTATTTTATTTACAGCATTTTCTGTTTTTGCAAATGATTACAAAAGTGTAAATTCTTATCAGATTCAATCGGGGGAATTAAAAGAGTATAAACTCAAGAATTCGATTCCGGTTTATGTAAATACAGATGTTCAGAATAAAGTAGATTCTGTTTATATAGTTGTTGAAGGCGGAACTGTTTTACAGACTCCTGAATATTCGGGTCTTGAAAAAAGTCTTTTTAATATGATGACTTACGGTTCTAAAAAGTATTCGTATGAGACAATCCAGTCGATGGAATACGATATGCAGAGTTCTGTTTCATCATATACGATGTACTGCGGTTCTGTTTTAAACGTAAACTGCATTTATTATTATCTTGATAAAATGCTCCCTGTTCTTCTTGATGAATTTATAAATCCTGCTTTTGATAAAAAAGCATATGAAATTATGATGAATGATGTTAAGCAGTCGATTCAGTCAAAGGAAAATGATCCTGACAGCATTCTTTTTAAGGAAATGCATAAAGAAATTTATAAAAACAGTCCTCTTTTAACTTATGCTGATGTTCAAGCCGAATCAATCAAGAACATTACGATTGCAAACATGAAAAAACTTCATAAAGAGATTTTAAATCCTGCGCGCATTAAAGTTGTTGCTGTTGGACCATTTGATGTTCAGAAACTTCTTGAGCAGCTTGATTCTACACTCGGGAAAATTCCTGCTTCTTCAAAGAAAATGAAAAAAGCAAGCTATGAAAGATGTCTTAATTTTGAAGGAGAAAAAGTTGTTTTAACTCACAAGGCTGCAAGGGGTTCTGAGTTTACAGCAAGGGTTTTTGCAACTCCAGAAGTAACGAGTGATGATTATGTTACGGCGCGCATCGTTTCTGATATTTATTCAACTACAATGTTTAACATAATTCGAGAAAAATACGGCGCATGTTATACACCGCAGAGCTGGATTGACTCAAGCTTTGATCCTGTCGGAATGGATGCCGGGTTTCGCGTGTCTGATATGGACAATTTTGAAAAATACTTAAAGGAATGTGAAAAGCTTATGCTCGAAGGAAAAGTAATTTCATCTGTCAATTCGGGTAAAGTAGTCTACGATAGTATAGATAATTGTCTTAGGGGATATATAAACTCTTACATTTCCAAAAAATATTCTTCACAGAGTACTTCATCGGGAATTGCATCAAGAATCACATCAAGCATACTGCAGTTTGGTGATGTAACTTCGGCAGATAAAATTGCTGATAAAGCCTTAAAAGTGACTTCTGAGGATGTAATGCGCGTATTTAGGAAGTACTGGGTAGAAGGAAAGTACCGCTGGTTTGAAATGCGCGGAGAATAAGGCTGTTTTCTGATTTTTAAGCCGCTCTTTTTTTGATTTATACGTACTCTTATTGACATAGCCCTGTTATTTTACTATTTTAAACCATATAAATATCGGGGCGCGTGATGGCAAAAAAAATCTATATCGGCAATTTGAGTTATTCAACCACAGAAGATACACTTAGAAATCAGTTTTCGCAGTTTGGCCAGGTTGAATCTGTTTCAATAATAATGGATAAGTTTACAAACAAGTCAAAAGGCTTTGGTTTTGTCGAAATGACAGACGAAAAAGAAGCAGATGATGCGATTGCAACATTAAATCAGAAAGAAATTGACGGAAGAAAAGTACGCGTAAGTGTCGCAGAGGAAAGGAAATTCAGGGAATAATTTCTCAAAAATATATATAAGGGGTTTTATATGATTAAGACAGTAAAAGACGTAGATCTTAAAGGAAAACGCATCATCATGCGTGTTGACTTTAACGTACCGATGAAGGATGGAGTTGTTCAGGATGATACACGTATCATGGCTGCTCTTCCTACTATCAAATACATTCTTGAACAGAGCCCACGCTCACTTGTTCTCATGAGCCACCTTGGTGATCCTAAAAAGGATGTTAAAAAGGCTCAGGAAAAAGCAGAAAAAGCTGGAAAGACATGGACAGATGCAGATGCAGAAAAGTTCATCAACGGCAAAAACCGCATGAAACCGGTTGTAGAATACTTTGCTTCTAAACTCGGAAAAGAAGTTACATTCATTCCTGATGCACTCGGAGCAAAATCTGCAATTGATGCTCTCCCGGAAAGCGGAGTTGCAATGCTCGAAAACGTTCGTTTCCACAAGGAAGAAACATCTAAGGACGCAGCAGAACGTGATGTAATGGCAAAAGAACTTGCTACATACGGAGACATCTTTGTTAACGATGCATTTGGAACTGCTCACCGTGATCAGGCTTCTACTGCTTCTATCGCAAAGTTCATGCCGGTAGAAAGTGTTGGTGGCTTCCTCATGGAAAAAGAAGTTAAATATATTCAGCCAATGGTAGAAAATCCTCCAAAGCCACAGGTAGCAATCATCGGTGGTGCTAAGGTTTCTTCTAAAATCGCCGTACTCGAAAGCCTTCTTAAAAATGCAAGTGCTCTCGTAATTGGTGGTGGTATGGCTTATACATTCCTCAAGGCACAGGGACACAAAGTTGGTATTTCTCTCGTAGAAGATGATTTTATCGATACAGCAAAAAAACTTCTTGCAGATGCAGAAGCTAAAGGTGTTAAGATTGTTCTTCCTGTAGACCATGTTGCTGCAGACAAGTTTGATGCTAACGCTACTCCGGTTGCAGTTGATGGAGTTGATATTCCAGATAACCTTATGGCAATGGATGTTGGTCCTAAGACAATTGAACTTTACAAAGAAGTTCTTTCTACAGCTAAATCTGTTGTATGGAACGGACCTGTAGGTGTATTTGAATTTGATGCATTTGCAAAGGGAACTGCTACTGTTGCACAGCTTGTTGCTGATGCTACTGGTCGCGGTGCTATGACTGTAGTTGGTGGTGGTGATTCAGTTGCTGCTGTTAACAAGTTCAACCTTGCAGACAAGATGAGCCACGTGTCTACTGGTGGTGGTGCATCATTAGAGTTTTTAGAGGGTAAAACATTACCAGGAATTGCAATCCTTGCAACAAAATAAAGCGAGTTTTACGAAGTAAAACTCGGGAAGGTCGCGCAAGCGACCGGCAGTTTTATGCTGTTTATATAAACCGTCCGTTTAATTACGGGCGGTTTTTTTTTAGCATATATATTTCTGATGCGAATATCTTACGTTAGCCTGCTGAACATTTGCATAGCGTAATGTTGTGTCGATTTTTGTGTGACCAAGTAAAACCTGTACCTGTTCTATTGGCATGCCCTTGTCTATGGCCCGGGTTGCCATGGTTCGTCTAAAACGGTGCGGATGGACATTTTGAATTTCTGTTTTTAACCCCATATCTCTTATAAGTTTTTCTATTGAATTGATTTTCAGTCGGCCATATGTGCCATTTTTCCTGATTTTTCTTTCTGTAACAAAAAGTGCGTTATTTTTATCTTTTCTGGATTTAAGGTAATTTTCTAGTTCAATCTTAGTACGTACATCAAAATAGATTTCCCGCTGCTTTGAGCCTTTACCGAAAACAATACAGGTTCTTGTATTTAGATTTATTGAAGAGCGGTTAAGCCTGACAAGTTCACTTACACGAATACCCGAAGAAAGAAGGAAGTCAACGATTGCAAGATTGCGGTCATTGTCAGAGGCTGTTTTTCGTATGTTTTCTATCTGTTCTTCTGTGAAAGCTGGCTTGATAATAACCGGAGATTTTATTCTGTGTATTCTTTTCATAGGACTTTTTATAATGAAATCTTCATCTTCAAGCCATTTGTAAAAACTGGACAGTATTCTTCTAATCGTATCAAGCGTTACATTTGAACAGCCATTTATTTTCTGATAATTTAGAAGATACTCCCTTATTTGTGCTGTTGTGACTGAACAAACATCCGAATTTATGTTTTTTTCAAAAAAAGTTAGTGTTCTAAAATAATATTCTTCTGTACGTTTTGAACAGCCTTCGATTTTCTTTGAATCAATAAACTGCTTAATAAGGTTTTTTCTGTTTCTTAAAGAACACGTAATTTTATTTTTGTCCTCAAAGACTTCGATTAAAACTGCTTCCAGTTTATTTAATTGTGATGTATTTAACACATCAGTCATTTTTAATTTAACTTCGTTAATAATTTCTGTATTCATAACAGCCTCCTGATGTTTTTTATCGGCATATACAGAAATTTTAAAAAGTTAATCAAGTCAATTACTATTGATGGGGGGAAGGAAATATCAGAAGTAGTTTACCCTAAATGTAATTCAGTATTTTTTTTGCATTTTTTCAAAATTACTACCTAAAAAAAGTGGAACCATATTTTCTGAAAAATATTTCTTATCACTTTTACTATAACGCTTACCATTCAGAATTCTTATTAAAATATGTATGATTTTTTGATCATCAACTCTCACTTCACTTGCCTTTAAATTCCATGCAAGAATATGATTAACCTTTACAAATTCCGCGTATATTTTTTCATCATCTTTATAAGATTCATCAAAAAAAATAGCAAGCGAAACTTTTTTCTTATAATCGTTAATAACAAAAAAATTACCATCAGATGAGCTTGAACATTGTGTTGTTAAATTCTTTTGTATATATTTTTTATCATATCTGTTTAAAATCGAATTATATAAATCTTCACACATCATAATTAATCACCAGTAAGATTGTAACCACCCATAAATAACATATCTATTCTATTTCCAGTTGGATTAATTTTCGGTTGTACAGATTTATATGGACTAGCATATCCACCATGTACTGATTCAATCCATTTTGCTGCCTCTATAAAAGTACCTGCCATATTTTCCTGTTCTTTAGGGCTTAATTCACAGAATAGGATAGCCAGGGCGCCTAATGCTTGCTTTTTTGTTATTGGCTTTTCACTAAATACATGAATAACTTTGCTTCCTTGAGTGGATCCTTTTCTAATATTTTGAAATATTCCAGATCCTTGAGCTTGAAATGTAATACTATATTTGTGTTTACGATTTCTTGTCCTTGATAGACTTAAAGCCTTTAATTTTGCATCAACATTAGTTGTAGTTTTAGCTTTTATAGATTCCTTGACATTAGCAATTGAGGTTACGACATGCTTTTTTGCATCATATAAACCATATGAAATTGCCTCTGTCAAATTCTGAGAGCTTTCTTTATAAGCATCTGTTTGCGTATAAGCTAAAGTAGCTGCAACCACAAGAAATATAAAAACAGCTCCTACAGTTACATCATCAGCTACTGCAACCCTTCCATCCGGGTCGGTATACTTAATCGGATTGTTTCCGGCATAATGATACAAATTGCCATTGATGTGACTAAATGCTCTTGGATTGAACAACTATGTCAAAG
>JAEEGL012255962.1_pt1 | contig 25696 bp, 22 predicted proteins | sample 9134231 | NCBI WGS metagenome assembly JAEEGL01 (sample SAMN16246548, study PRJNA631951) | gut metagenome | biome: gut microbiome; feature: rumen; material: fiber-attached | host: Bos | place: Iran: Karaj | collected 2018-10 | reverse complement strand
TTAGCTGGTAATCTTACAGCTGATACTATTTCAAAGGCAGGTCTTGGTAAGCTTTCAAAGGCTATCAAGGTTATCGATAATGAGCCTGGCAACATTACAGTTAGAATGGCTATCAATATGAAATATGGCTACGAGATTCCAAAGGTTTCTGGTATGGTTCAGGAAAAGGTTAAGTCAGCAGTTGAGACAATGACAGGTTTACAGGTATCAGCTGTAGATATCCGTATTGCAACAGTTAGTGTTTCTAATAATAACTAATCTAGTATATATTTTTTATGCATAATAATGTATAATTATGGGGTGCTATTTATAGATAGCACCCTATATTAGTCTATAAAATCGTTTTTTTAGGAGTATATTTTTATGAATAGACATGAAGTCAGAAAAGAAGTATTCAAGGCAGTTTTCATGAATGAGTTTCATGACACTGAGGAGATGAAGGATGTTATTTCTACATTTCTTGGTGGAAGAGATATTGCAGAGGTAGAGGACCTTGCAAAGAACAACAAGACACCAGAGGATGAGGAGTACATCAAAACAAAATCAGCTGATATCATCTCAAAGCTTGAGGAGATTGATGCTTTGATTAACAAGTCAGTTGATGGCTGGAAGACTACTAGAATGGCAAAGGTAGATTTGACACTCATAAGACTTGCATTATACGAAATCAAATATGAGAATATCCCAGTTGGTGTTGCAATAAACGAGGCAGTTTCTCTTGCTGATGAATTCGGTACAGATAATTCTGCTGGATTCGTAAATGGTGCACTTGCTAAATTAGTATAATGAATAAAAATGTATATAGCGTATCAGAAGTAAATACGTACATTGAGCGTATGTTCAAGGATGATTTTATGCTTGGAAACCTTTCCCTTAGTGGAGAGGTTTCTAATTGCAAATACAATCATACTGGACATATTTATTTTACCTTAAAGGACGACAAATCTGCTATTTCTTGCGTTATGTTTGCAGGCAAGCGCCCAAAGGGACTAAAGTTCCAAATGAAGGATGGAGACAAGGTTGTTGTCACTGGATATGTTGGTGTTTACAGTCTTGCAGGAAAATATCAGGTGTACGCAGATTCGATTGAGTTGGCTGGCGTTGGTGATTTGTTTGCAAAGTTTGAGGCACTGAAGCAGGAGCTTGGTGAGATGGGCATGTTTGATGCCATGTACAAAAAGCCGATTCCAACACACGCAATGAAAATTGGTGTTGTTACAGCACCAACAGGTGCGGCTGTTCATGACATTATTCGAGTATCAAAGACTCGCAATCCTTTTGTGCAGATTGTCCTTTATCCAGCACAGGTTCAGGGTGAGGCAGCTGCCCCATCAATTGTAGAGGGAATCGAGACATTAGATGCAATGGGACTTGATGTGCTGATTGTTGGTCGTGGCGGTGGATCCATAGAGGATTTATGGGCCTTTAATGAGGAGATAGTTGCCAAGGCAATCTTCAGGGCCAATACACCGATTATTTCGGCTGTTGGTCATGAGGTAGATTTTACAATTGCAGATTTCGTTGCAGACAAAAGAGCGGCTACTCCGTCCCAGGCAGCAGAATATGCAAATTTTGTTTACCAGGATTTTGCAAATCAGATTTCTAGATGCTCTGACAAATTGAATCGCGCCTTGGATTACAAGCTTGATTCGTATAGTGAGAGGATAAATAGCTACAAGCTACAGTTACAGCTTCTTCGTCCTGAGAATAAAATAAAGGCAAATGAAGAAAAACTAGCTCAACTTTCACTTCGACTACAACATTTGATTCAATCAAAAATTGATAGATATGAAAATAGACTTGTTGCTATTTCCGGTAGATTGGATGGACTTTCTCCGGCTAAGAAATTGGCAGCTGGTTTTGGTTATGTAACTGACAATTCTGGAAAGAGAGTTGATTCTGTTAATCAGCTTTCTGTTGGTGATAGCATTACACTTAGAATTAAGGATGGCACTATCGAGAGCCAGATTACGAATATCTCAGACAATAGTTAGGAGAAGATATGGCAGAGGCTAAAGAAAACACAATCGAGGAGAGCTTTGAGACTCTCGAGGATATTATTAATAAATTGGAATCAGGGGACGTTTCCCTTGATGAGTCATTTGCACTTTACAAGGCTGGCATGGAGGAATTGCAGTATGCTAATGCCAAGATTGAGCAAACAAAAAAGGCTGTTATGGCTATTAATAAAGATGGCAGCTTAGATGTATTTGAAGAGGGTGAGTAGAATGGACATTGTAAATGAATTAGCTATTAGAGCTGAATCAGCTGAGGATGTTGTTTGCAGATTTCTTCCTGATGTGGAAGGATACCAGGGAATGATTTTTGACGCTATGCACTATAGTGTCACTGCTGGAGGTAAGCGACTTCGTCCTATTTTAATGAATGAGACTTTCACAATGTTTGGTGGCAAATCTGACGTAATAGAACCTTTTATGGCCGCCATTGAGATGATTCACACATATTCATTAGTTCATGATGATTTGCCGGCTATGGACAATGACATGCTTCGAAGAGGCAAGCCTACAACTCATGCTGTTTATGGCGAGGCCATGGGAGTACTTGCTGGAGATGCTCTTCTAAATTATGCTTTTGAGACTGCTTTAGATGCATTGGATGCTGAAAACGCAGACGTTGTTGCTATAACTACCGCACTTCGAATTCTCGCTAGAAAGGCCGGAGTTTTCGGAATGATTGGTGGACAGGTTGTAGACGTGGAGTCAGAAAAGAAGCAGCTTGAAATATCCGAAGAAAAATTAAGATTTATATATGAGTTAAAGACGGGAGCGTTAATTGAGGCTTCAATGATGATTGGAGCAGCCCTTGCTGGTGCAACCGAGGAGGAGATAGAGGCAGTAGAGTCTGTAGCTTCCAAAATCGGCATGGCCTTCCAAATTCAAGATGACATACTTGATGTGATAGGTGATGAGGCAAAGCTTGGCAAGCCAATAGGCTCAGATGAGAGAAATCAAAAGTCTACATATGTTACTTTTGCTGGAATAGAAAAATCTAAACAAGAGGTAAAACGTCTTACAGACGAGGCAATAGACAAACTTAATAGCTTACCATACAAGAATGAATTCTTAGTTGAGTTATTAAATTACCTTGTTTACAGAGACAATTAGGAAAGATATGGTTCTTGAAAAAATAAAGCAACCTAATGATATTAAGAATTTAACAAAAGAGGAATTGAATGAACTTCCACAGGAAATCCGACAGTTTCTTATTGAAAATTTGTCAAAAACTGGAGGACATCTTGCTTCTAACTTGGGTACTGTTGAGCTAACAATTGCTCTTCATTTGCTACTTGATTTTCCAACAGACAAATTAGTTTGGGATGTTGGACATCAGGCCTATACCCACAAGATTCTCACTGGACGTGCAAATGAATTTGAGCATTTGCGCCAATATGGTGGAATAAGTGGTTTCCCCAAGAGACGTGAGAGTGACTGCGACAGCTTTGATACAGGTCATAGCTCTACATCATTATCGGCAGCCCTTGGTTACTGTATGGCGAGAGATCTTCAGGATGAGGATTTCAAGGTTGTAGCAGTAATAGGTGATGGAGCTTTAACAGGTGGTTTGGCATACGAGGCTCTTAATAATGCATCACGCCTCAAGAAATCTAATTTTCTCATCGTGTTAAATGATAATGAAATGTCGATTTCCAAGAATGTTGGTGGTATGTCTACAAACCTCGAAAGACTACGCACAAGCTCCAAGTATCTTGGATTAAAAAATAATGTTTTGTCATCTCTTGAGTCTTGGCCAAACGGAGAGCGAATCATCAGAAAGATTCGTAGTACAAAAAATGGAATTAAATCTCTGATGGTTCCTAATATGGTATTTGAGGATTTAGGAATAATGTACCTTGGTCCAGTGGATGGCCATGATGTTAAGGCTATGCTTGATACTTTCAAGATGGCAATGGGAATTAATGGCCCAGTTATTGTTCATGTTATTACTAAAAAAGGTAATGGATATGAACCGGCTGAGAGACATCCATCTAGATTCCATGGTACTGACATTTTTGAAATAGAGACAGGTCTTCCACAGCGTAGTAGCAACCCTGGTTATACAGATGTATTCTCAACTGTTATGCGAAAAATGGGAGATAGGAATCCTGAGGTTGTTGCTATTACGGCAGCAATGGCAGAGGGAGCAGGTCTAAAGAGATTTAGAAACATGTTCCCAGATAGATTTTTTGATGTAGGAATTGCAGAGGAGCATGCGGTTACATTTGCTGCAGGACTTGCTCTTGGTGGTCGAGTGCCAGTATTTGCAGTTTATTCTTCATTTTTGCAGAGAGCATATGACCAAATTCTCGAGGATGTTTGTCTTCAGAATTTACATGTGATTTTCGCAATTGACAGAGCAGGTCTTGTTGGTGCAGACGGAAGTACTCATCAAGGTATATTTGATGTTTCCTTCCTTACAGCTATGCCAAATATGACAGTTATGGCTCCAAAGAATAAATGGGAGCTTTCCGATATGATGAAATTTGCAGTTGCCTTTGATGGACCAATTGCAATTAGATATCCTAGAGGTGAGGCATACTGCGGACTTGGTGATTATCGAGCTCCAATCGAGCTCGGAAAGGCAGAGGAGATTAAAAAGGGCAAAAAGGTTATGCTATTTGCTCTTGGCTCAATGGTAAAGAAGGCTGAGGAAGTAGAGCAGTTATTGCAGGCAAGCGGTATTGATGCTGGTATTTGCAATGCTAGATTTGCAAAACCTTTGGATCAGGATTATCTCAAGTCCCTAAAGGAAGATTACGATTTGATAGTCACTTTAGAGGAGAATGTCCTTACCGGTGGCTTTGGACAGCAGGTTCAGAGTTTCCTCGTTGATGAAGGATATACTGGCAAGGTGTTAAAGATTGCTGTGCCAGACGAGTTCGTTCAACACGGTAGTGTTACTCTTTTATTTAAGGAGCTTGGAATGGATGCCCAGTCCATTACAGAGCGCATATTACAAGTATTATAGGAAGTTAATATGAAGGAAAGACTTGATATAGTTTTAGTGGATAGAGGCTTGGCTCCATCTAGAGAAAAGGCCAAGACTATGATTATGGAGGGCAATGTTTTCGTAAAGGGAAACCGCGAGGACAAGGCCGGAACAAAAATTGATGTTGATGCAGATATTGAGATTCACGGACAGCAGCTTAAATATGTTAGCCGTGGAGGTCTAAAGCTTGAAAAGGCTATGACACATTTTGATATTTCTCTCGATGGCAAGGTCTGCATGGATATTGGCGCATCCACAGGCGGATTTACAGATTGTATGCTTCAAAATGGTGCTACAAAGGTATTTTCGGTGGACGTTGGTTATGGTCAGTTTGCATGGAAGTTGCGTCAGGACCCACGAGTTGTTTGCATGGAAAAGACAAACATTCGATACGTCACTCCAGAGGATATTGGCGAGCAGCTTGATTTTGCATCTGTAGATGTATCTTTTATTAGTTTGACAAAGGTTCTTGGCCCTGCAAAGGCACTCCTTAAGGAGGATGCTGAGATGGTTTGCTTAATCAAGCCACAATTTGAGGCAGGCAAGGAAAAGGTTGGAAAGAAGGGTGTTGTTAGAGACCCTGCTGTCCACGAAGAAGTTATCAATACCATTATTGATTTTGTTACAGAGATAGGCTTTTATGTTTTACATTTAGAGTACTCACCAATCAAGGGTCCTGAGGGCAATATTGAGTATCTCATTCACATTTCAACTACGGACAAACAGGGGGAAGCTATTGACGTTGCTGCAACAGTTGCAGCTGCTCATGGAAGCTTGGACAAATAATGAAGAACTTTTTAATTGTTGCAAGGTCGTTTAGTGATTTACACGAAAAATACATCAATATTATTAGAGACTATATAAAGGCTCACGGTGGGATGTGTGTCCTTGATTTGGACACCTGTCCAGATGCATCTGAGACTGCAGTATCAGTAGATGATAATATTGAGTGCATTATTACAGTTGGCGGTGATGGAACTGTTGTCAGAGTTGCCCAAAACGTGACGAATCGTAAAGTCCCAATTGTTGGACTTAATTGTGGTCATTTGGGATATCTTTGCGATATGACAGTTGATAATATCGAGCATTGCTTGGACCAGCTTCTTTGTGACAATTACAAAATAGATGAGCGCATGATGCTTGAAGGGGATTGTTCAAATGATGAAGATAGCAGATTCAGAGCTCTTAATGACATCGTTGTTGCTTCTGAGGCATCAGGTTTATACGTTCTTAATCTTACAGTAAAGGTTAATGGCATTCAGTTATATTCTCATAATTGTGATGGACTAATTGTTTCGACACCTACAGGCTCTACAGCTTACAACTTGTCAGCAAATGGACCTATTGTTAGTCCTCATGCGGATTGTATTATTCTTACTCCAATCAATCCACACACACTAAATTCAAGGAGTATCATCCTTTCTTCAAATGATGTTGTAGAGGTTTCGATTTCTGCTAGACACGAGGAGGATGAACCTAGAGCCAATATTATTTATGATGGTGTTTTACGTCAGACTTTATCAAAGGCTGATGTTCTTAGGATATATAGATCAAAAACTACTTCTCACATGTGTATGCTCGAAAATGTTAACTTCTTGGAGAGAATAAGAGCTCGAATGCAGGAGATTTAAATGAAAATTGAGAGACAAACAAAAATCTTAGAATTAATAGTTAAAAATGAGATTGGCACTCAGGAGGAGCTTACAGCAAAGCTTGAGGAGGCTGGTTTTAATGCAACACAGGCGACAGTTTCTCGTGATATTCGAGAAATGAAGCTTACAAAGGTTGCTGACGCTGCCGGAAAGCTTCGTTATGTTGCTTTCAAGTCCACAGAAGAGGACATGAATGAAAAGTATATACGCATTTTTCTCGATGGTTTTGTATCCATGGATAATGCAGGAAATATTCTTGTTGTAAAGACTGTTTCTGGTATGGCCATGGCTGTGGCGGCAGCCCTTGACCATATGGATTTTCCAGAGATTGTTGGGTCAATAGCAGGAGATGACACAATCATGTGTGCTGTAAGAACAATTGATGATACTGTCATTCTTATGAGCAAACTTAAAAAGATTATTGACCGAAGTGCTGAGTAAATGGGGAGCACTCTTTCGTAAGATGACTACTTATATTTAGTTATAGGCGTAGAAAAGGAGAATAATATGCTTGCTAGCTTGCATGTGAAAAATTTAGCGCTTATTGATGAAGAAGAAATATTTTTCTCAAAGGGATTAAATATTCTTTCCGGTGAGACAGGTGCTGGTAAATCCATTATACTTGGTGCACTTCATCTTAGTCTTGGAGATAAAGCTTCAAAAGATTTTCTTAGGGATTCTGATTCAGAGGCTTTTGTTGAGGCGGTTTATTTAATCAATGATGAAAAGACAAAAGAGACTCTTAGAGAGTTGGGGGTTGAGCCGTATGATGACGAGGTAATCATGAGCAGAAAGATTACCGAATCTCGTAGTGTTGGCAAGATAAATGGTGAACAGGTTCCTGCGGCAAAGCTAAAAGAAGTTGGAGACATACTTTTAGATATCTATGGCCAAAAGGAGCATCAGTCACTTTTAAATACCCATAAGCATATGGAATTCTTGGATGAGTTTGCAAAGGCTGAAATTGGAAATCTTAAACAGCAAATTTCCGAGAGTTACAAGCAATACAAAGAGCTCACAAAAGAATTAGAGGATGCAAAACAAAGTGATATTTCAAAAGAACGAGAAATTGTTCTTTTGGATCATGAAATAAATGAGATTGAGTCCGCAAACCTTAAAGTGGGTGAGGATGAGGAACTCGAGGATGAGTACAAGCGTCTTTCTAACTTCAGCAAAACGATGGAATCCTTTGGTCGCGCCCATGAGTCAATGGCTGGGGATGGTGGTGCTTCTGATGCTATAAGCATGGCTATTTCTGAACTTAGACATATCGAGAATATAGATGAGAGAGCGTCTGAGTTTTTAGCAATGCTCAATGATGCAGATAGCATTATTTCTGATTTTAACAGGGAGTTATCTAGCTATATGTCAGATGCTTCCTTTGATGCAGGTAGGTTTAATGACGTGGAGGTTCGCCTCAATGAAATCAATAGATTAAAGGATAAATATGGTCCTACTATTGAGATTATTCTTGGTGAGTTAAAGAAACGTCAGGATAAAAAAGCAAAATTTGAATCATTCGACGAATATTTATCTGACTTAAAGGCTAAAGTTGATGCATCTACAAAAGAGCTGGATTCACTTTCGCAAAAGCTTTCAGATATCAGAAAAGCTCAGGCAAAGGTTCTTGCTAAGAAAATGCAGGGGGCCATGAGCGATTTGAATTTCTTGAATACAGAGTTTGATGTAGAAATAACTCGTCTTGATCATTATACAGAGAATGGATTTGATGATGGTCAGTTTGTGATTTGTACAAACCCGGGAGAGCCACTTCGTCCATTAAAGGATATTGCATCAGGTGGTGAAATGAGCCGAATAATGCTTGCAATAAAAACAGTATTGGCTTCAGGTGGCGGAATTGACACACTGATTTTCGATGAGATTGATGCTGGTATTTCTGGTCGAACAGCTCAGGCAGTTTCAGAAAAGCTTTCGACTGTAGCAAAAGACCATCAGGTTATTTGCATAACCCATTTACCACAGATTGCGGCAATGGCTGACACTCATTTTCTCATTGAAAAAAATGTTGAGAATGGTCATACTATTTCAGGAATAAAAAAACTTCATGCTGATGAGACAATTCCTGAGCTTGCTAGAATGCTTGGTGGAGCTCAGATTACAGATGCGGTTATGACAAATGCTCGGGAGATGAGAGAATTGGCGGTAGAATTTAAGAAGAAATAAAAAAAAGCTAGTAGCAATCAAGCTACTAGCTTTTTTTTAATACGCCTTTAATTTCTTCCACAATGTAGTAGTGTAATCTAATGTCTCATCATCGTAAGCCTCGTACAATTTACATCTATCAAGTGTTTCTTGTGTAGGGAAGACTGTTTCGTCAGCAAGGGTTTCTTCATCCTCGTGCTGAGCAACCTTTGTGTTTGGTGTAGCGTACCACACGTACTCAAAGTTTGTAGTGGCGGCTTCTTCTTCACACATAAAGTCTATCCATTTCATTGCGGCGTCGTAATGCTTGCAAGTACGTGGTACGAACCATGAATCTATCCAAAGATTGCCGCCTTCCTTTGGAACAGTGTAAGTAAGGTCTTCGTTGTATTCGATTCCCATTGCAGCCTCACCAGAGTAACATACTGCCATGGCTGCGTCTTCTGAAATCATACATTCGTATGTCTCATCCTGAAGATAAGCATATATTAAATCTTTTTCTTCACAGAGAAGATTGTAAGCATCATCTAATTCTTTTGTGTCTGTAGTGTTTATGTCGTAGCCTAATTTCTCCAAAGCAACCATGAATGCATCTCTCTGAGAATTAATCATTACAATCTTGTTTGCGTACTCAGGGTCCCAAAGGCAATCCCAAGAAGAAACGGTTTCTTCATCCACCATTTTTGTGTTGTAAAGAATACCAACAGTACCATAGAAATATGGAACAGTGAATTCGTGTGTTGGATCAAAAGCCTCGGATGCCTCGATTATTGTCTCGTCAATGTTGCCATAGTTGGAAAGGGAACTGTAGTCAATAGGTATAAGCTCACCTTCCTGACGCATTGTTTCAATCATATAATCTGAAGTACAGATAACATCATAATCGATTGAACCGGCCTTGTATTTTGCATACATATCCTCAACAGATTCATATTCTTCGTATTTTACATTAATGCCGGTTTCTTGCTGGAATCTTTTAAGAACGCTTGCATCAATATATTTACCATAGTTTAGAACTACAAGCGTATCTTTTTTATCGGAGTCTGACTTGCATCCGGTGAAGCCAAGCATAGGTGTTATCATAAATACGAATATACTAAGGAAGCTAAGTAATTTCTTTTTCATTATTTTGCAGTCGCCTCCTTTCGGTCGTTGCCCTTGAAGTTGATAACTAGAAGCAATACAAATGCAAGTAAGAATAGGATAGTAGATAGAGCGTAAAGCTCAGGCTGGATTCCCTTTCTTAATTGTGTGTAAAGCATAGTTGAAAGTGTATTTACACCAGCACCCTTTGTAAAGTATGTGATTGTAAAGTCATCAAGGGACATGGTAAGTGCCATTAAAAATCCAGATAAAACACCTGGGAATATTTCAGGCCAAACCACCTTGAAGAATGCATAAGATGGAGTTGCACCTAAATCCATGGCAGCCTCAAAGCATGCTTCTGAAAGCGACTGTAAACGTGGTAGAACATTAAGAATAACATATGGCACTGAGAATGCAATATGTGCAAGTATTACAGAGAATTCTCCAAGCGGAGTAAATCTTGTAAATAAGAGCATTAATGAAATACCAGTAACGATATCCGCATTTAGTAATGGGATGTTTGTGGCTCCTAGCATGATTGCTGCGTGGCGCTTCTTCATGTAGTGTATGCCGATGGCAGCAGAGGTACCAAGTATTGTTGCAAGTATTGATGAAGACAAGGTAATACGAATTGTAGTACCGAGAGCCCCCATAATATTGTCATTTGTTGTAAGGTTTGCGTACCATTTTAAAGTAAATCCGCCCCAAACTGTTCTAGACATTGAGTCATTAAAAGACAAAACGATAAGAACAAGTATTGGTGCATATAAAAATAAAAATACTAAACCAAGATAAAAGAATGAGGCGCCTTTTTTTACATTTCTCATACAAGCATACCTCCATTCTCAGAGTCATCTACACGGTTCATTATTCCCATTGAAAGTAAAACAAAAATCATAAGAATAATTGAAAGTCCTGAACCTAAATTCCAGTTTCTCGCAAGAGTAAATTCCTGCTCGATAACATTACCGATGAGAAGTACTTTTCCGCCGCCCAAAAGATTTGAAACAACGAATGATGAAAGGGCGGGAACAAATACCATGATAATTCCTGAAATAATACCGTCTCTAGAGAGAGGAATAGTGACTTTTGTAAATGTAGTCCACCAATTTGCACCTAAATCAGCTGCAGCCTCGATGACTTGATCGTTGATTTTTGAAAGGGCATTATAAATTGGAAGAATCATGTATGGTAAAAAGTCGTATACCATACCTAAGGTAACTGCAGCTTTTGTGTAAAGGATATGGATTGTAGGTAATCCTATTGCAGATAGAATGTGATTTAAAATTCCGTTGTTTGAAAGAATAATCTGCCATGCAAGAATGCGAAGCATAAAATTCATCCACATTGGAAGAATAAATAGGAATACAACAAAGCTCTTATTAGTTATCTTGAGGTTGTGCAATATAAGGGCAACCGGATAAGCAATAATAAGGCAAATTACAGTTGTAAAAAAAGCGACAACAATGGACAACCAAAGAGATTTAAGGTGAATCGGATCTGCGATGGCTGTAAGGTTTGAAATAGTGAAGCTTCCTTCGCTAGTAGTAATGGCATAGCCAATTATGTAAAAGAGAGGGAGTATGGTGCAAATGAAAACCCATATTGCATAAGGCATAGCAAGGAAGCTTGTTCGAAATCTATTAAACATCCTCCTTGAGCACCTCCTCATCCTCTGATTCTGGTTTGTTCATAATTTGAATATTGAATGGGATAACGTTGAGAGATACTTTTTGTCCAATTTCAAAGTATTTTGTTGTATGTACAAGCCATTCATATTCTCCACATTGAACATCAAGCTCGTAGTGAACACCCTTGAAAATGCAATCAGTTACAACTCCATCCATGAAGCCCTTGCCTGGGTAACCAAGCTCAACATCCTCTGGTCGAATTACGACATCGACTGGCTTCATATTTCCAAATCCCTTATCTACACAAGGAACCTGTACGCCTAGGAAGGATACAAGCTCATCCTTAATCATTATTCCTTCTATAATATTGCTTTCTCCGATAAAGTCGGCTACGAAAGCATTTTCTGGCTCATTATAAATGTCCTCAGGAGTACCAATCTGCTGAATGTAACCCTGGTTCATAACAACGATTGTATCTGACATTGTAAGAGCTTCTTCTTGATCGTGGGTAACATATAAGAATGTAATACCAAGCTCTTGCTTAATTTTCATAAGCTCGTACTGCATGTTCTGGCGAAGCTTTAGGTCAAGTGCTCCAAGAGGTTCGTCAAGTAGAAGAACCTTTGGCTCGTTAACAATAGCGCGTGCAATAGCGATACGTTGCTGCTGACCGCCAGAAAGTGAGTCAATTGAACGTTTCTCAAATCCATCTAGATTAACTAGCTTGAGGGCATATTTTACTTTGTCTGAAATATAGTCCCTGGATTTTTTTTGAATGTTGAGACCAAATGCAATATTTTCCTCAATTGTCATATGAGGGAATAATGCATACTTTTGAAAAACAGTGTTGATTGGGCGCAAGTTTGCTGGTAGAGCAGTGATGTCATTACCGTTGAGGTAAATCTTGCCTGAATCAGGTTTTTCGAAACCACCTAAAAGTCTGAGAGTAGTTGTTTTACCACAGCCAGATGGACCTAGCAATGTTACGAAAGTATTCTCCTTGATGTAAAGATCCAACTCATCCAAAACGAGTTGCTTGTCGTAACTTTTTGAAACGTGGTCAAATTGAATGAATTCCAATATATTATCCTCCTTAATTATATAGAAAGAGCTCCGAATCAGACTCGAACTGACGACCCCCTCATTACGAGTGAGGTGCTCTACCAACTGAGCTATCGGAGCAAATTTCTATTGCGATATTTACGCGAGATTTATTTTAATATAACAGGGTTAAAAATACAATTAAAAATGTTGAGAATTAACTATCTTTTTATTATAATGACACTTGAAAATAATGAATGAAAAATTAGGAGATAGATTAATGGAAAATAAGAAGAAAAAATCTTTACCATCTTTTAATATTGGGGACATCTTTACAAAAGAAAACTTACCACTTATATGCATTGTTTTGCTTGGTGTTTTTGCTACTGTGGCAATTGTTGTTTCCATAGTTGCACTTCATATTAATCCAATAGTTGCATGCGTTATGGTTATTCTTGAAGCAGGACTTGCAGCTTGTCTCAATAGGATTCCAATCTGGGTGCATGGCTTAGTTTTTATTGCACAGATTGTTATTGGAATTATGGCTACACAGGTTCCATTCATGATTTTCATGGCATTTATCTATGTATTTGCTATTGCATTTTTGTTTGTTTGGGCTAATAAATAATGAATAAGATAAACTATCAAAAAGAACTTGATAAATTAATATTGCAAATAGAAAAAGAAGGCCAGGTGCCTTCTTTATTACTTCATAGCTGTTGTGGGCCTTGTAGTAGCTACTGTATAGAATATCTGTCCAATTATTTTCATGTGACAGTTTTTTATTACAACCCTAATATTTATCCAGATGAGGAATATTATCACAGGGTAAAGGAGCAGCAGCGCTTTATCAACGAGTTCCCTACAAAATATCCAGTGGATTTTATAGAGGGGGATTACGATACTAATCGCTTTTATGATATGGCAAAGGGATTGGAGAATGAGCCGGAGAAAGGGGCTAGATGTCATAAGTGTTATGACCTCCGCTTGAGAAGAACAGCGGAAGTGGCAAAAGAAAAAACATTTGACTTTTTTACAACAACACTTACAATATCCCCAATGAAAGATTCGCAGGTACTTAATCAGATTGGCTTGCAGATAGCTTCTCAATTGGGAGTTAAGTGGCTTCCATCTGACTTCAAAAAGAATGAAGGATATAAGCGCTCAACGGAGCTTTCACGGCAATATGATATGTATAGACAGGATTATTGTGGTTGTGTTTATTCATACAGAGACAGGCAAAAACAGAAACAGGAGGATTAGTTATGGCACAGTTGTGGGGCGGTAGATTCACAAAAGCTACCGATCAGATGGTTTATGATTTCAATGCATCAATAGGTTTTGATCAAAAACTATTCGAGCAGGATATTAGAGGCAGTAGGGCCCATGTAAAAATGTTGGCGAATGTTGGCGTTATTACAGATGCAGAGAGAGATGAAATACTAAAAGGGCTTGATAGCATTGAGGCAGATGTAAAAGATGGAAAGCTTGAAATCACATCTGAGTATGAGGATGTCCACAGCTTTGTTGAGGCTAATCTTATTGATAGAATTGGAGATGCTGGCAAAAAGCTACATACAGGTAGAAGCCGTAATGACCAGGTGGCTCTTGATATGCGACTTTATACAAGAGACAAGGTGGATGAGACAGCAGAGGAATTAAAGCATTTACTATCAACTATCCTTGGAATTATGGAAGAGCATATCGATACTATAATGCCAGGCTTCACACATTTACAAAAGGCACAGCCTATTACATTGGCTCATCATATGGGCGCTTATTTTGAAATGTTTAAAAGAGATGTACTTCGTCTATCTGATATTAGGGAGCGTATGAATTATTGCCCTCTTGGGTCAGGGGCTCTTGCGGGAACTACATATCCCCTTGATAGAAATATGACAGCTGAGTTGCTTGATTTTTATGGTCCTACTTTAAATTCAATGGATGGCGTTTCAGATAGAGATTATTTAATTGAATTTTTATCTGCACTATGTACAATCCAGATGCATCTTTCTCGATTCTCTGAGGAGGTAATAATTTGGAACAGCAATGAATACAGATTTGTGGAGATCGATGATGCATATTCAACTGGTAGTTCGATAATGCCACAAAAGAAGAATCCAGATATTGCTGAGCTTGTTAGAGGAAAGACAGGTCGTGTATATGGTGCTCTGACTTCACTTCTTACAACAATGAAGGGTATACCTCTTGCGTACAATAAAGATATGCAGGAGGACAAGGAAATGGCCTTTGATGCCATGAAGACAGTGCTTGATTGTATCGTTTTGTTCGATGGCATGCTTGCTACAATGAAATTTAACAAAGATGTTATGGCTGATAGCGCAAAGAATGGCTTTACAAACGCTACAGATGCTGCTGATTATCTTGTGAATCATGGAGTTCCATTTAGAGATGCTCATGGAATTATTGGTCAGGTTGTTCTTTATTGTATAGATAAAGGTATTGCGATTGATGATATGAGCTTAGAGGAGTTACAGCAAATTTCTCCAGCCTTTGAAGAGAATATCTATGATGCAATTTCAATGGAGACATGTGTTAACAAACGTTTGACTGTAGGTGCTCCTGGTCACGATGCAATGCTTAATGAAATTAAGGCTTGCAAAGAATTTTTAAATTAATAAAAAATAATGCAAGGAATTGTTAATTTTGTTGAAAATGTCCTTGCATTTTTTATGGGCTTTTATTATAATCTTGTCTAATGACGGACAAATGTCCGTCGTAGAAATACAATCAAGAAATAATTTACAAGGAGAAAGTTTGAAATGAGCGAGAAATTAAGAGTCGGAATTCTTGGTGGTACAGGTATGGTTGGTCAGAGATTTATTTCTCTTTTAGAAAATCATCCTTGGTTCGAGGTTACTACAATCGCAGCTAGCCCACGATCTGCTGGTCAGAGATATGAGGATGCTGTTGGTGGCAGATGGAAGATGGATACTCCAATGCCAGAGGCAGTTAAGGATATTATCGTTAAAAACGTTAATGAAGTAGAAGAAGTAGCTGCAGAAGTTGACTTTGTATTCTCAGCTGTAGATATGTCAAAGGATGAAATCAAGGCCATCGAAGAAGCGTACGCTAAGACAGAGACTCCAGTAGTTTCAAACAACTCTGCTCATAGATGGACTCCAGATGTGCCAATGGTTGTTCCTGAAATAAATCCACAGCACATGGAGGTAATTGAGTTCCAGAAAAAGAGACTTGGAACAACAAGAGGTTTCGTTGCTGTAAAGCCTAACTGCTCAATTCAGTCATATGCACCAGTTCTTACAGCATGGAAAGAGTTTGAGCCATATGAGGTTGTTGTTACAACATATCAGGCAATTTCTGGAGCTGGCAAGACATTTAAGGATTGGCCAGAGATGGAGCACAATATCATTCCATTTATTTCAGGTGAGGAAGAAAAGTCTGAGAAGGAGCCACTTAGAATTTGGGGCGAAATTAAGGACGGCGTGATTGTGCCAGCTGATGATGTAAAGATTACAAGCCAGTGTATCCGTGTTCCTGTACTTAATGGACATACAGCTGCAGTATTTGTAAAATTCAAGAAGCAGCCTACAAAGCAGCAGCTTGTTGATGCAATCAACAATTTCTCAGGTGTACCACAGGAACTTAATCTTCCTTCTGCTCCAAAGCAGTTCATTCGTTACATGGAAGAGGACAATAGACCTCAGGTAGCACTTGATGTTGACTATGAGAACGGTATGGGAATCAATGTTGGTCGTCTTCGTGAGGACAGCATTTATGATTGGAAGTTTGTAGGCCTTTCTCATAACACTGTTCGTGGAGCTGCAGGGGGCGCTGTTCTTTGTGCAGAACTCTTAAAAGCACAGGGCTATATTACAAAGAAATAATTATTTTATATAATGAAAAAAGCGTTTTTTCTCAATTATTGTGAGAAAGAACGCTTTTTTATTATAAATTGTAAATTAAAACGTTTTCGAATTAATTTAATTTAAATAAAATTCTTTTTTACTGTAGTCAGCTAAAGTGAAGTGTGTTATCATAGAACCCGTACTATTAGTTTTTATGCATCATGTTAGGGAGAATTGTTATGGTTACAAGATCAAACGAACTTAAGAAACTTGACGCTATTTATCAAAATGACGAGAATAGTATGATTTTGATGTTTGGCAGAGAGGGCAGCGGGAAGAATAGTTTGTTGGATGCTTTCACTACAGGAAAGTCTTATTTCTATTACAGAAGTCGTCAGTGTTCTGATGAAAAGCAGCTTCAATATATGAGCAAGCAGATTTCAGAGATTTACAATAGAACTGCGAATTGCTCATCCTATGATGACTGCTTTAATAGTTTTCGTTCTGCAGATGGCTCAAAATTGGTTGTAATTATTGATGATGCAAATTATTCAATTAAAAAGACTAATGATCTTTTGAGTAGTCTAATTTCTCTAAAAAAGAAAAAACTATATCCAGGCAAGGTAATGATTATTCTTGTTTCTTCATCAATTGTATGGGCTGAAAATACTTTTGATGAGATTGCAGGTTCATCTAAGTCTGTAATTGATGAGAGAGTAAAGCTTGAGAATTTATCGTTCCTTGATATTGTTAGAGCTTTTCCTGAATATTCGGTGGCTCAATGCGTTAGTACCTATGGAATCATTGGTGGTGTTGCTGAGTATCTTGATAGATGGGACGGCAAAAAGACTATAAAAGCAAATGTGTGTGAAAATATTCTTAGCCCTACAGGATTCTTGTATAAGGCTGCTGAAGGATATATTTCAACAGAGCTTAGAGAGCTTTCTTGCTACAATACAATTCTTGGGTCAATTGCATCAGGAAATGAGAAGCTAAATGATTTGTTTGAGGATACTGGATATTCTCGAGCAAAGATTTCTGTTTATATGAAGAATCTTTCAGCATTTGATGTTGTAGATAAGGTCGTTTCTTTTGAAACAGGCGGATGGGATAATACAAAGAAGGGTGTATATAGAATTTCTGATCCATATATAAATTTCTGGTTTACCTTTGTTTATCCACATTTATCCGAGCTAATATATCTTACACCAGAAGCATTTTACGACAAGTTTATTGCTCCATCACTTGATGATTATTTGCAGCTATATTTTGTAAATGTTTGTCGTGAGTATTTACACCTTCTCAATATGGTTGATCAGCTCAACATTAAGCTTACAAAGATTGGTACATGGATTGGTAAAGAGGGTACAATTGATGTGATAGGTCAGAGTGAGAATAGAGAAAATGTCGTTGGTATTTGTAATTGGACAGATAAATCTATGAGCTATGATAGATACGCAGAATTACTTGAATCTATGAAGAAAGCTCGTATTACAGCAAATACAATTTTCCTGTTTTCTGCTACAAGATTTGATCCAAAGTTACATAGCTTATCAAGAGAAAATAAATCAGTTGTCTTAGTAGACATGACTGAGTTATAAAGTTATAATATTGAGAGCCCCTTGCAGGTTGCAAGGGGCTCTCAAGTTTTTAAATCACAAATTAATTTTATAAAGGGAGTTTATAGTTTGGGAAAAAAACTTATTATTACTGAGAAACCATCAGTGGCAAGAGATTTTGCTCGCGTTCTCAAAGTTAGCGGAAACCAAAATGGATTTATTGAGAATAATGAATATGTTGTTAGCTGGTGCTATGGTCACTTGGTTCAGATGGTTTATCCAGAAGAATATGATTTGAAATACAAGACTTGGAATTTAGAGGATTTACCTTTTCTGCCAGAAGAGTACAAGTATGGTGTTGTTGAATCTGCAAAGGACCAGTACAAGGTTGTAAATAGTCTCTTACATAGAGAGGATATCGATACTGTTTACTGGGCAGGTGACTCGGGAAAAGAAGGTCAGACAATCGAGGAGAATATTCGAAATTATGGTGGTGTTAGAGAGGGCATGACCGAGCTTAGAGTTTGGATTGATTCTCAGACAGATGACGAGATTCTTCGAGACATTCGTGAGGCTAAGCCAATGTCTGATTACGCAAATCTTGGCGCATCTGGAATCATGCGTACTATCGAGGATTACAGTCTTGGAATTAATTTCTCAAGAGCTCTTTCGGTTAAATATGGACGTATGATAAATGATGCCGCTGCTACGACTAGTTATGCTGCAATTGCTATTGGTAGAGTTATGACTTGTGTTCTCGGAATGGTAGTTGAACGAGAAAGAGAAATCAGGGGATTTAATGAGGATCCATTCTTCAAAGTTATAGGAAAGTTTTCTGATGTTAATTTCCCTGCAGAGTGGAAGGCAGTAGATGGTTCAAAATATTTTGAATCGCCTTTATTATATGGAGATAAAGGAAATGGCTTTAAAGAACGGGAAAATGCTGAGAAATTAATTTCAGAATTAACAAATGTTCCAGGCAAAATTAGTGATAAGGACTGTGGTATTTCAAAAAAGAAAGCGCCACTTTTATTCAACTTGGCGGAGCTTCAGTCCGAGTGTTCAAAGAGATTTAAAATTTCTCCAGCTCAGACACTTGATATTATCCAGGAATTATATGAAAAAAAATATACGACCTATCCTCGTACCGATGCCAGAGTTCTTACAACTGCTGTTGCAAAAGAAATTACCAAAAATTTAAATAGACTCCAAAACTATGGACCAACTCAAAAGTTCGTTCATGAGATTCTAAAGGATAAAAAATATATCGGAATTGAAAAGACAGCATATACTGATGATTCAAAGGTTACTGATCATTATGCGATTATTCCGACTGGTCAGTGTAATGGAATAGAGAACTTATCGCCTCTTAGTCAGAGAGTATACGAGTTGATTGTTCGAAGATTCTTATCAATTTTCTATCCACCTGCAGAGTATAAAAATGTAAAACTTACAGTTCAGATAGGCGATGAGAAGTTTTTTGCTGGTGCAAAGCTTTTAGATAAGCCGGGGTACCTTGAAATTGCTGGTATTCCAAAGGCTAAATCGTCAGATGCATCAGATGCTGATGAGGATTCAGAGGAACAGGAGGATGAATTCTCAAAGGAAAAGTTTGTGGAGTTTGTCACAAATGCATCTGTTGGTGATGAGATTGATGTGAATGGATTCGAACTCAAAGAGGGCAAGACTTCACCACCAAAGAGATATACATCAGGTTCCTTAATCCTTGCAATGGAAAATGCAGGAAAGCTTATTGAGGATGAGGAGCTTCGAGAGCAGATAAAGACAACTGGTATTGGTACCTCAGCCACTCGTGGTGAGATTCTCGAAAAGCTTGTACGTATCGGATACCTCAATCAAAATAACAGGACTCAGGTTATTACCCCAGAAAAGCTTGGAGAAATGATATATGAGGTAGTTTTACTTACGACCCCAAGCTTATTAAAACCAGAGCAAACTGCTAACTGGGAAAAAGGCCTTGAAGGAATCATTAATGGTTCAGTCCAGTTTACTGATTATCGAAAAGAGCTTGAGGATTATATTCGCGTTGAAACCAAGAATATGATAGAGCAGGATTTGACTCAGACGATTGCTCTTAATATAAATCAGTTTACAGGAAAAGAGTCAAAAGGTCTTGCCACAAGAAAGCCTCTTGGAATTCCATGTCCGGCATGTGGTGGTGAACTGACAACCACATCATTTGGTTATGGCTGTAGTAATTATACAAATGACGAAATTAAATGTAGATTTAGTGTTGGACAAATCGCTGGAGTTGACCTTGATGAGGAACAATTCAAGAAATTAGTTACCGAGGGTAAGACTGATCTTATTGAGGGGTTCAAGAGCAAATCTGGAAAGCCATTCAAATCAGTTCTTAAAATGGAAAAGAATGAGGATGGAGAGTTTAGAGCATCCTTTGATTTTTCCGAAACACCAACTGAATTTATAGATGGACTTAGCTGTCCTGTCTGTGGTGGAAGGATTTTTGCAACCTCTTTTGGTTTTGCATGTGAGCATAGATTCCAAGAAGAGAACCAGTGTTATTTCGCAATTGGAGAGGTTGCTGGAAGAAAGATTTCATTAGATGAATTTAATAGTCTTTTGACCGATGGAGTTACGGAGGTTCTCTCTGGATTCAAATCTAAGACAAATCAAAAATTTGATGCTAAGCTTCGTTTAAAAACTACTGATGAAGGCAAAAAGGCTATTGTTTTTGATTTTGATGGAATAGAGGCCACAAAACTAGAAGGATGCAAATGTCCAGATTGTGGTGGTGACATTGTTGTAAAAATGTCTGGATATGGTTGTGCTAATTATAGTTCCTCAGATGAAAATTCTTGTAAATTTTATATAGGAAAAACAATTGCTGGTAAGAATATTACAACCCAGGTTGCACAGGAAATTTTATCTACTGGAAAATCAGAAACTCTTAGAGGATTTAAAGGAAAGTCTGGCAAGAAATTTGACGCAAGATTGATTCTCAAGAAAAATGATGAGACGGGGCGTTCGGAGGTAGTCTTTGATTTTGATGATGTGGAGCCAAACTATTTGCCTGAGGTAGTATGTCCGGATTGTGGCAGCAATATTATAAAGACAAATTTTGGTTTTGCCTGTGCAAAATACTTTGATCAGGAAAATAAATGCAACTTTGTAATCGGCGAAATCGCATCTAAAAAGCTTACTGATGCAGATGCAAAGGAATTACTTTTGAATGGTGCTTCCAAAACTATTCGTGGTTTTAAAGGTAAATCTGGCAAGAGATTTGATGCATGTCTTGTTCTAAAGAAAAATGAAGAAACAGGCAAGACAGAAATTGCATTTGATTTCGATAAGGTCGAAGCGAAAGAAATCAAGGATGTTGTCTGCCCTGTATGCGGTGGCAAGATTGTCGTTACACCTTTTGGTTACGGCTGCAGCAATTACAATAAAGATAATCCAGAGGAATCTTGTAAGTTTAACATTGGTCAGGTAGCAGGGGTTAAATTAAAAGAGGCTCAGGTTAAAGAGTTGCTAAAAGATGGAATAACATCCGTTATTTCTGGATTTAAATCCAAGAAAGGCACAAAGTTCGATGCAAAGCTTGCTTTATCAAAGGATGAAGATGGCAAGGTGACTGGTATTACTTTTGTTTTTGAGGACAATGAAGTAGAGTTAAAAGGTGTTAATTGTCCAAAATGTGGCAGCCCAATAATCAAGAATCATTTTGGTTACCGTTGTAAGAATAATGTTCGCGATAATCAGGATAGTTGTCCATTCTTTTTGGGTAAGGTCGCAGGTGTTGAAATACCAGAGGATCAGTTTATAAAATTAGTAACAGAAAAGAAAACTGATTTAATTACTGGATTTTTAAGCAAAAAAGGTTTATTCTTTGATGCTAGATTGAAACTTAACGATGAATGTCGTACGGAGTTTGAGTTCGAAAACTATAACGGACAATAACAGGGTGCGTGAAGAAAGGATTTAAAATGGAACAAGTAAAAATTAAATCTATGTATAATTTAGATGAGACCATTGCAAAGGATCTTTTTGATGGAAAGGAATATCCTTGGGAGGTGCTTCCTGAAATATCAGATTTCATTAAAAAGTTAGGCCCAACACTTGACCCAGAAATCTATGAGAAGCGTGGTGAGGATATTTGGGTTGCTAAGTCGGCAAAGGTTTTTGATTCTGCTTACTTAAATGGACCTCTTATTATTGATGAGGATGCTGAGGTTCGTCAGTGTGCTTTTGTTAGAGGTTCTGCTATCGTTGGAAAGAATTGTGTAGTTGGTAATTCAACAGAGCTCAAAAATGTAGTGCTATTTAATAATGTACAGGTGCCACATTACAATTATGTTGGCGACTCTGTTCTTGGCTACAAGTCTCACATGGGAGCAGGTTCAATTACATCAAATGTAAAGAGTGATAAGACACTAGTTGTTGTTAAATCCCGGGATGGAGAGGAAATTGAAACAGGATTAAAGAAATTTGGCGCGATGCTTGGCGACAATGTCGAGGTTGGCTGTAATTCAGTTTTAAATCCTGGTACAGTAGTTTGTCCTCGCTCAAACATTTATCCACTTTCTCCTGTTAGGGGCGTGGTAGAGGCTGATAGCATTTTCAAGAGCGCAGATAATATCGTAAAGAAGCAATAACGATTTTATAGAAAAGACTGGCGTATGCCGGTCTTTTTTATTATCTTTTAAATATATGGTAATTAATACACAGTTTTGCCATATAAATCTATTAAAATTATAAAATCAGTTGTCAGCACAGAAAAAAAGGTGAATCGTATGGATTATTTAGAAGTTGATGCAACAATTGAAAATTTGCCAAGGGTTATGGAGTTTGTGGATTCCAGACTTGAGGCCCATGATTGCAATATGAAGGTACAGGTTCAGATTGACGTTTCTGTAGAGGAACTTTTTGTTAATATTGCAAATTATGCATATGAGGGAAAAGTAGGGCAAGCGACTATTGGCTTTGAATACATGGAATCAGATAGTAGCGCTAAAATATCTTTTTCTGATGAGGGGATAAAATATGATCCTCTCGCAAAAGCAGATCCGGATATTACGCTTTCCGCTGAAGAGAGAGAAATTGGCGGACTTGGTATTTTTATGGTTAAGAAAAATATGGACCAGGTCCTCTATGAATATACTGATGGAAAGAACATAACAACAATCATAAAAAGAATTTAGTTTTCTAGGAGACTTAATATGTTTTCTATGATTTTAAAAATGTCCTTTTGTACGTTGATAGGTGTGGCAATTATTATAGTGCTTTGGTTTTGGACAAAGGACAAACCCCTCACAACTTCAAAAAAGATTTTCATAGGGCTTATTTTTGGTGGAAGCTCAATCTTATCTACTCATTACGGAGTACGATACTCTGACATGATTCTTAATGTGAGAGATATTGCACCCCTTGCTGCAGGTCTATTTTTTTCGCCGTCATCTGGTATTATTGCCGGTTTAATTGGTGGCGTTGAGCGCTATATAGTTGGTACATATTTTGGCATAAGTCCATATACGAGAATTGCTTGTTCAGTATCCACTTGCTTAGCTGGTTTTGTTGCAATGGCAATGAGGATAAAGGTTTTTAAGGGTAAGAAGCCTTCTCCATTTTACGCTTTCTTCATGGGCGCCGTTATGGAAGTATTCCATATGTATGTAGTGTTTGTAACACACCGTTCTGATATGAGAATGGCCTTTTTGGTTGTAAGCACTTGCGCTATTCCGATGATGATTTTTACTGGGATTGGTTTGGCAGTTGCATCTATTATTCTTCAAGTATTTTCAGGAGAATGGAAGAATCCTTTGAAAAAGACTGATGAGGAACAGATTCCATTATCCCAAAAATTTCAGTCATGGTTGTTTGTGGTTACTTCGATAGTAATTATTGGCAGTTTTATTTTTTCCTATGTATTACAAACTCAATCTGCTAATCAGGATGCCAGAGCAATGTTGATTGATAATGCCGAGGATGTTGAACGTGGCTACAATAATCGAGAGGCAAATATACAGAGCGACACAAACGTTAGCTTTACAATTCTCAATGAAAATGGACGTTCAATTCGTGGTGAGAATCCTGGAACGGTATTTCCATCAGAGGAGTATACTTTTTTACAGAATAGTAATGAAGACATTACAAAAGGCACATTTTGGGGCGTTAAATCATTAATTTATAAAAAACAGCTACTAGATGGCAATCTTTTAATAATGGCGATGAACGAGGAAGAGGTCTACTGGTACAGAGATGCTGAAGCCTATGAGATGGGTCTGGCATATATTCTTTTATTTACTGTCATCTATGTTTTAATCGCATTTTTGGTTAACCAAATTGTAGTAAACAATATTCAACTTATAAATGCGTCTTTGACAAAGATTACTAATGGAAATCTCAACGAAGTTGTTACAGTTAGAAGTTCATCAGAGTTTGCATCTTTGTCAGATGATATTAATTCAACGGTGCTTGCCCTAAAGGGATATATTGAGGCTGCTGAGAAGAGAATAGAGCAGGAGCTACTTTTGGCAAGGACTATCCAGATTTCAGCTCTACCTCAAACATTTACATTTGTAGACAGGACAGAATTTGATTTATATGCATCAATGAAGCCAGCCAAGGAGGTTGGCGGAGATTTTTATGATTTCTTCTTTGTTGATAGAGATAAAATGGCCCTTGTTATTGCAGATGTTTCAGGCAAGGGAATTCCGGCTGCACTTTTCATGATGCGAAGCAAGACAGCAATTAGAAGTTACGCTGAATCAGGTGGAAGCCCTAAGGAGATAATGGAGAAGGCCAACAATACATTATGTGAGGGCAATGATGCAGAGATGTTTGTTACAGCATGGATTGGCATTATTGATTTATCTAAAGGTGATATGGTTTGTGCTAATGCTGGTCATGAATATCCTGTTATCAAACGAGCCAATGGAGAATATGAGCTTCTAAAGGATAAACACAGTTTGGCCCTTGCTGCAATGCCTGATACAATAGCGCGAGAATATGAGCTAAAACTTGAACCTGGAGATAAATTATTCGTATATACTGATGGTGTACCAGAAGCAATTAACGAAGCTGTTGAGCAATTTGGTACCGATAGGATGATTGAAACACTAAATAGTGTGGCGTCATCGAAAATGGAAGAAACTATACAGCATGTATCCCAAACCCTTAATGAATTTAAAGGTGAAGCGGACCAATTTGATGATATTACAATGTTGGGATTTGAATATATTGGTTAGTAGAAATAGCTGGTTTATAGGCCAGCTATTTTTTTGTCATTTTTATAGATATTTTTTTAACAAAATACAAAAGAATACTTTACTAAATAGGATGAAAGTGAGAAAATGTAATCAATAATGCCGCAGTGCGGTTTTTATTAAATGTCATTAATGTAAGTAGCATATATTAATGGATATGAACGAAGAAAGGAGTTCTACAATGATTTACACAAAAGAAGTAGAAAACATGTGTCCTGTAGCAAAGGGCGCAAAGCAGGAACCAGCTCCTATTCCTGAAGAGAGAAAATGTGTACACGCTAAGCAGATTTCTGATATTAGCGGTTTCACACACGGTGTTGGCTGGTGTGCTACACAGCAGGGTGCCTGCAAATTATCTTTACATGTTAAGAATGGTGTTATCGAGGAAGCTCTTGTTGAGACAATTGGTTGCTCAGGTATGACACATTCAGCAGCTATGGCTGCAGAGATTCTTCAGGGAAAGACAATCCTTGAGGCTCTTAA
>JAEEGL014362508.1_pt1 | contig 25698 bp, 21 predicted proteins | sample 9134231 | NCBI WGS metagenome assembly JAEEGL01 (sample SAMN16246548, study PRJNA631951) | gut metagenome | biome: gut microbiome; feature: rumen; material: fiber-attached | host: Bos | place: Iran: Karaj | collected 2018-10 | reverse complement strand
TACATTCAATAAAAGAAGCCCGACTCTGATTGCAATAAATATTAAAACCCCAATTCAAAATAAATTTCATAATAGTAATGTTCAAAAAATAAAGAAGGTTCGAAGTAAAATAGATTCCTTTAGCCACCAATATGGCATACTGTAACTTTCTTGACGAAATCGAAACGTAAAATTTATGATGGGTGTATAAGCCTTCATGAGTTGTCATTTATGTTGAATGTTTTGTATTGCAGATTCGTTTTCTGCCCACATGCTTACGTCGTTAGCACAAGCAAATATAGCAAGAATAGAAATAGTATAAATTATAATAGATCAAATAGTTATTATCCAGGATAAAGATTGATTAATCCAAAAAAAATTTAATCATATAGCTAGTAAAACTATTACAAGAAAAATTAAATTTATATATCATACTTTAACGTATCATGTTATAAAGTTTTTCTCATAATCTGAAAAAGAATCCGATTTTATTACACTTTTCATAAATGGCGAAAAAAACATCACTCCCGCAATAGCAGAGAGTTTAGCATCCGAAGAAATGATGTTTTTCTCAGTCTCCATCACAAATTAATTAAAATAAAATTTTACAAGTTTCTCTTTTTTATGTCAGTCGTAATTAGCTCTTTTTCTGTAGGTGATGCTATAATTTTTAAAGCAATATGCTGATTTCAAGCAAATATTAATCATTCTCAAACACCACATGAAATTAATTTTTGCTGTTCCGATTCGGAAAGACCTAGAAGCTGATTTAGAGATTTAATTGAAGTTGTTGATTGTTTCAAAAGAATCTGAAGTGCAGCATTTGAAACAATAGGTTTTCCATAAGGACTTCTAACAAAATCTTCGATATCTTGAGAAATAGTTGTGATTCACAATCAGTATTTTCTAGCTCTTTTTGTCATACTAAACATAAAATTAGCCGAAACATCATTCTGAAGCATAATCCATGCTTCATCACACACCAAAAGCCTCTGACGTTTGGCAGATCTGACTTTTGTCCAAATAAAATTAAGAACATTATACATAGCAGGAGTTTTTAATGCATCTTCCAAATCACGGATACTAAAAACAGTGATGCGATTATTAATATCCACATTCGTATAATTATTGAATAATTTTCCAAAAGTTCATGTTGCATATTTACTTAAACGTAAACCAACTTGTTCTCAACCATCCATTCCATTTAATATGTTCATTAAATCTTCCATAAGTGGATGTTGTTTTCACTCATAATCGTCATCATCTAAAGAAAATCCACGAAGAGCATATGTGTTTTGTAATGCTTTATCAAGAACTGCCTCTTCTTCAGCGCTTAATTTTCAAATAAGAATTTGAATAAGTCAGATTAAAGTCATAATTTGGGAACGAAGAAGGTCTCCTTTTCCATATTCTACGTCCTCAATTTTTGGAGGAAGATCAAAAGGGTTAATATACTGTTGGGCGTTTGTTGCAATATTAATATATGTTCAACCAACAGCTTCACATAATTCTTTATATTCATTTTCTGGATCAATAACTATGATATCAATTCAATTTAATAGATATCTTAAAATTTCTAGTTTAACAGTAAATGATTTTCAGGCTCAAGAAGTGGCTAGAATCACACTATTCATGTTAGGTAACTTATCACTAAATCTATCCATGATAATTAATCATCATGTGTGAAGATTTAAACCATAAAAAATTCCTGTATTCTGAACCAAATCATTTGATATAAAAGGAAAGCTTCACGCCAATGATGAAGTTACAGCACTTCTGCTAATTCATAAATCATCTATACATAATGGTAGCGTTGAAGTCATTCATTCATCCATTCTGTGATTAGCTCATTTTACAGATATACCATATCCACTAACCTTTTGTTCAAATTTTTTTCAATCCTCTTTTAATGTGTTTTCGTCAGTATTATAAATAGTGAAATAATTAGAAAGTTCAAAATATCTTTCTTCTCTTGTGCTTAATTTCTCCCTAATAAGTTCAACATCTCTATATTGTTGTTCCACTTCTTTATCTGTAGTGATTCATTTTCACATAGCTTCATTTAATTCAGCTTTTAATTGAGTTGATTTTCTCTTTAGCATGGCTTGCATCGCTGTATCATCCTCTGGATATATGAAAAACGACATATCCCATTTTGTATGCATACTCATTAAATCTCTAGTCCATAAGGCATCAATATATGTAGGATATCTCTGTGTATAGTATGTTTTTCATAAGATTCAGCTTATGTTCATTCAATTGCTTTTATATTCCCAATAAGATGGCGCAATATGTGATTTGAAATCAGCAATGCTTGCAGTATATTCTTCATCAACTTGTTTAATAAACCTTCTCATATCCGAAGTTATCATGCTATCCTTATATTCAGAGTCAGGGATTTCTAATATTTTTTTAATTTGTTCGCGTAATTCATTGGCTTTTTTTTCTTGTTCTGTGAGCTTTTTTTCTCAGTTGGCGCTAGTTTTTTTGCTATCAGTATCCTTTTTAGAATCGTTATTTTTTTTAGATCACTCATCCGTTCAAAAAACAGCATCTAACATAGAATCAATCCAGCTTTTTTTCTTTTTTTGTGAGGTTTCATTAGATTCAACAATTTCTATTTGTGCAATCTCATGATTCTGAGTGGTCTCAAGAATTCATTCATTAGTTTTTCATCATTCTGTGGTCTTTGCAGAAACAGAAGAATCATCAACTTGTTGTGATTGTTTTTTTGAAGATGTTGAACCTAATGATCAAAAAAGCAAATCAAAAAATCAAGGCTTCTTTACAAAATCGTTATTGATAAAACCACCATCAGGAACGATGTTAGTATAATTTGTATCATAGATAACGTTCAACGTTTGGGCTGACATTTAAATTTTCTTAGTTTTGTTTATAAATAACTTCCACAGGATAATTATATTCGAAAATGTTTTTTATGCAAAATTTTAGGCAGTTTTTTTAGTTTTAATCACAAATTTGTTCATATTTTATAATTTTATGTTTGACATTTATAAAAAAGCCTCAATCAACCATGATAGAGGCTCTCAGATTTTATTTTATTAATTTTATACTTAAGTCTAATTAGCATGGTGCGAAAGTAAGTCATGTATAGGGTTTTTGTGGGGTTGATTGTTTAGAATTTGTTGTTTCTGTACTAGCCAAATTTGTACCAAGGTCTATTATACCTTTAAATTTTGCAAATGTATCTTCTATACCAGCTCAAATTTGGTTATCGAGATTGGCAATAATTTCTGGAATAGTAGTATCGTATTTGTTATAAAAATTCCTAAGTTCAAGCAAACATCCTCTATATTCATTTGCTATGTTTTCATATCAATTTTTTCAGAATTCTTCAAATAATTTATCAAAACCCCATAGAATATTCATAATATCTTTATTTCAACCCTTTTTTCGCTGTTCATACATTTTATCAATTTCATATCACATCTCCTGATTTGGTATTATCTTAGCAGCATCACAAAGACAACCAATTATTCTATTTCAAACACCATTTATTTTTTCTAATATTTTTCCAAGCATTTTGGATTCCTGACCTTTTTCAGAAGAGTTTTTAGAAGTCTCCGCATCCTGTAGATGTGAAGTTAGTTCACTATGATATTCATTAGGATGTTTAGTAGAAATATTCATTTTCGTGTTGGTGAATGATAAAATATCTATTTTTTTCCTTTTCAAAAAGATTCAATATCTTCCCTTTCTGCTAGTAATTCTGCAAATTGTAAATTTAATTTTTGTAGTCTATTTGCAATTTTTTCGAGTTCATTTAGCGCTGATTCATATTTTTTTTGTACATCATTCCACATCTTTTCTCTAGTTTCTTTTGACTCAGTGAAGAAATATGTAAACAAAAAATCAATCTGATCGTCTCTAAGATTCTTTACTAATTCCTGTGTTTTTTTATTTCAATAATGCATAATTAGATTTGATACAATTAATCTTTTCTTACTGATATCTAAGTTATTGAACTGTTCAGGTATTTTCATCTGTTTTTGTTATTCAAAAATAAAATATCTTGCGAAACAATTATACACAAAACATCAAAATTTGTCAAATTTTTAAAGAGAAAATTTTGGTTATTTTACCAAACCTATATTGTCTAAATCTACAATCTTACAATTTCGTAATTCTTGCATTTTTTTGATTACTTCAGAAATGTTATAGCGAGGATCTTGTTGATTATTATAATATCGTTTATATCCATCAATTAACGTAATTGTTCATAAATTATTGAATGGCTGAAAAACTTCGGATTGAGTTGCTACAAATATTCAATTTTTTGATTTTTTTATTTCTCGCCAATTTTGGTCTTTACGATTTTGAGTATCAGTAGAGTATAAATGAGTAACTCACTCTTGTGAAAAAAAATCTGAAAGTTGGTTTTCACGAGACCGATTGTCTGGAATGATTATAAGATTTTGTTTTGATTCATCGAATGGAACAAAAGCTTTATTAAAATCCAATTTTTTGTTTTTTCATTTTATCTTAGCTTCACGAGCCAACAATTGGGGGATATCAAACGATACAAAATATTTTAAAACATTATTATACGTAGAATATCGTTGATAAACCATCCAATGAAGTAGAGCAAGAAACTTTTCATCGAAGAATTTTGGATATATTACTTCACATGGTGAAGTAGGTAAAAATTGGGTTTTAATTAGTTCTGGAAAACTAATCTCATCTCAGAGATTTAATAAAAAATCTCATCAGTATTGAATTAAATCTCCAGTTTTTCAAAAAGAAAGTGAAGATGAAAAAACTCTATCATGTCATGCAAACTGTTTGAATGAGAAGAGATACATTCCCTAAGAAATACTTGCGATAAATACGATAATTAATATAGTGAAGGGTGAAATAAATGCAACTATTTTAACTTTTTGAACATAAATATGCTTTCACCAATTACACTAAAATTTCTAGAAGCAGTAAAAATCAACAATAATACAGAGCGAATGCATAGAAATCGTGACCTCTATTTACAAGAAAGAAAAAGATTTACAGAGCTAGTTGAGCATTTAATTGTAGATATGCAAAAAATTGATCCAAATCTGAACGAAATTAGCGCTAAAGATTGTATTTATAGATTCAATAAAGATTTGCGTTTTTCTCCAGACAAATCTCACCCGTACAAACTACATTTTTGAGCATTTTTATGTAGTGGTGGAAGAAAATCATCATTACCATGATATTACATCCATATCCAACCATGAAATAATTCTATGATATGATGAGGTTCTTGGTGTCCAAGTAGAGATGAAGTAAATCGTATTAGATTGCATATTTGGAAACATCGAGATGAGCGAAAAGAAATTACAGAAAATCAGAGTTTTAAAAAATATTATTGAGAAGTAGAGCGAAAAGATAGTGTAAATGCTGAAAGGAGATTAAAAAGTAAGATTTGAAAGGATTTATTAGAAAAGGCGGGGGAAAAATTAGCGAGAAAAGTGGTAAATAATTCTGAAATGATAGAAATTTTGCGTTATGTAGCCCGAGTAGTTTCACATAATGTTAGTGATGAAACAATTTTAAGTGAAAAATGATATAGCGAAGTTGTTTCATGATTCAAAAAAATGAAAAATTTTAATGATTTTCTTCTAAGATGATTTTAGAAAAACATCGTTAAATAACCAATTACATTTCCTCTTGCATTGGAATTAATTTTGTTTATCTTTATTTCATGGTAAAAATGAGAGAATTTTTAGTTTTTCATAAAATTTAGCCATGCTATTTGACTTTCCTGCATTTATAGAAGAACTTAGAGAAAAGGAAGACAAAAAAGAAATCGTAGAAAAATACGAAAAATATTTCTGAAAAATTCAATGAGATATAAAAGACCAAATTTGGTACACTGACTATTTGTCACAATTCCCAGTTCAATCTTATCTTACGCCAGAGGATTTAGACGATGATTTTGATTGGGATATCTTACAAAAGCTTGTTGTTGGATCCTTTTCAAGCGATTATGAATTAAAACAAGATGATAAAGATGGTAATTGGGAGCTATACATAGCAGTAAAAAGTTGAGACCAATCTATAGTAAAAACCGTTTCAGAGTTATGGTCATTCCAAATCCTTAGATTATATGAAATATACATTGAAGAACAGATGAACTTGCAGATATTGATGAATGAAGAAGAGGAAGGTTGAGAAAAAGAAGCTTTAATATCAGAAAGACAAGTTAGATTGAAAAAATGGAATGCAGTACTTGATACATTGAATAGATCACAGGAAGCAGAAGCTGCAAAAAAAGAACAAGAGGCTTCATTATGAGATTTGATGTGAAAATTATAATATATTAAATAACTTAATAAAATAAAAATCGGTTCATTTGAGCCGATTTTTTAATGATTATAAATATTACATCCGAAACTATAAATAATTCATCCATAATCTTACATTCCACAAGGACAACTTGTAGTTCCAAATTTTCTAAGGAATTCTGAATTATCCACTAAATTTTCTTCAAAATATTTTCTTGAGTAAAATTCTGATTTTTTACCCTGATTATAATTTGAAACAGGTCTAATGTACCCCATAACTCTTGTATAAACCTCACAAGGAGTTCTAGAAATTTCTTTTCCATCTTTGTTAACAAATGTTGCAGTCATTTTTGATAATAGATAGCGAAATAAAAGAATATATTATTTTAGAACTTAATCGTTGGTTCTTTCAACCTCTTTTCCATTTTCCATTTGCATTCTACGCAAATGTTCAAGTTTGTCTGGATCATCCGTGTGTTTCTTTCTAATTTCCATATTAAATTCTTCTCCAGTATATCAGATTTCTTCATCACATTTAGGACAGTAATCATGTTCTCATGCTATATATCCATGCTTAGGGCAGATGGAGAATACAGGAGATACTGTAATGTAAGGAAGTTGATAATTTTCTATTACTTTTTTAATTAGATTTTTACAAGCTGTTGCATCCGAAATTCTTTCTCCCATATACAGATGAAGAACAGTTCCTCATGTATATAGACATTGTAAATCATTTTGCAACTCCAATGCTTCAAATGGATCATTAGTATAACCAACAGGGATTTGAGATGAATTTGTATAGTAAGGAGCATCATCCGTACCCGCTTGAATAATGTTAGGTATCTGTTTTTTATCTTCTTTTGCGAATCTATAAGTTGTCCCTTCTCATGGAGTAGCTTCTAGATTATAAAGATTTCATGTTTCTTCTTGATATTCCTTTAACTTATCTCTGATAAAGTCTAATATCTCTTGTGCAAATTCCATTCACCATTCTGTTGTAATATCTTCTTTTCAATTTGTGAAGTTTTGTATGGCTTCATTCATTCAATTCACTCAAATTGTTGAGAAATGATTTCTAAAGGATGGTAAGTATCTCTTTGTAAATGGATACAATCCTGAGTTGAGCCATTTTGTCATTTCTTTTCTCTTTATCTCAAGAGATGTTTTAGCAAGGTTCATGAGATATAAAATCTGATTTTTGAATCATTCTTTATCTCATTTATAATTGTATCAGATTCTTGGAAGGTTGATTGTAACTACTCATATTGATCATGTCATTTCTGCAGATCCAAACAATCATCATCCACGTTTCTCTAGAACTGTAAGATCAAGCTGTAATCTACAACACATTGACCTAACTGCTCATGGCTTATAAGCATTCGGATTCGGAACTTTAACTATATTTCATTTCTCATCTTTTTTAACCTTGAATTGAGATCATACGAAGTTTTGGAAGTAAGGGATTCAATATTTAGCAGTCATTTCAAATAAAGCATCTACATTAGGTCCATCTCGATTGAAATCTTCTGTGATATTGTAAGTTGGGATTGGGAAGGTAAATACAGCTCCATTTGCATCTCATTCTGTATAAATTTCAATCAGAATTTTATTAATCAAGTCCATTTCTTTTTGTAACTCTCAGAATTTTTTTGGATAATATCCGCATTCGATTCATCACAACATTAGCGACTTCTCCTTCAAATCCTCTGGACAAGTCCAATCTAGTGTTATATTACTGAATGGAGTTTGACATCATCGTCTAGAAGGTACATTCATATTGAATACAAAGTTTTGAAGATTCTGCTTTACATATTTGTATGTTCTTTTATCTATATATTCTTGCCTTTCCTCTCAAGTTAATGATGATTTAGAATCATCTAATTCCTTTTCAAGCGACATTTCATATTTATGCACAAATGGTGCCAGATATGTATCAAACGAACTAAAAGCTTGAGCTCCAGCCCACTCATTTTGTAAAGTTCATAAGAAATTCACCATCTGATTTACAGCCGATTGAAGATGTCTTGGTGGCTTTGAGGCTAATTTTCATGTAACTCAATTGAATCATTCTTCAAGCATCTGTCTCAAACTCCATCATGCACAGTATGGAGTAAACATTCACAAATCATGAATATGATAATCCCCATTTCTGTGTGCATTACCAACCTCAGCAGGATATATTTTAGAAAGCCAATAATTGGCTACAATTTTTTCCGAATTTTTAAGGATTAGTCATCAAATTGAATATCATACGTTTGCATTTTCATTAATTCTCCAATCCAAATGTCACAGATATTCATCCATTGTTCTATCTACTTCTACCACAATATTTTTTACATCACGAGTCTCTGCCCTTTTCTGACGATATGTGATATAAGCTTTAGCCACATCTTCGAATTGCTGTTGAATGAGTACATTTTCTACTTCATCCTGAATTGTTTCTATGTCTGGTATCTCATTTCAGATTTTCGCTTCAACATTTGATATAACTAAATCTACAAGAGCAGGAATATGTTGAGATTCACTGTTTTGAACTGCTTCAAAAGCTGATTGTATCGCATTCGCAATCTTTTCTTTTTCAAAAGTTACGATAGATCAATTTCTTTTTCTAATTTTATAAATTGTCATTTTTTCTAGTATCTAATAATTTATGTAAAACACAACATATAGTGATTTGTTTTTTATTTTGACCACTATATATTGTATTTGATATTAATTACAAGAGAAAAATCTATAAAAATTTTTGTATATTGATAGCTTTTAGTTAGCACAGATTTTAAGTTTTTAACATTTTTTAAATCTACAGAAAGCCTATTTTTGAAAATATGTTAAATTTTATTAGTTCTAAACTAATATTTCTTAAATTGAGTTTTTTATCTTTTTTTTAACATTTTTAATAAAATTTCATCAAATATTATATTTTTTGGGATGTTTTATTATTATTTGAAATTTTGATATAATTTTATATAAAACTTTTGATAAATTGTTTTATTCCTTCTGAACGTATAAAATTTAATATTCAGATTATAACAAAAAACTATTTTATAATTTTATGTTGACATATCTAAAAAAGATTTGACTTTTATGTTTAAATCATTATACAAAATCTTGTTAAAATAATTTTTTATTCTTTCTCCTTATAAAGATGAAAAAACTTTTATGAATCATGCTAGCCTGAATATTTGGTATAGCATTATCAGTATGATCAGCTTCTGCTGCGTCGTCTGATTGTCTCAATGTTAAATTTCACAATTGAGACAGTGTATGTCTTGGACTTAGTAAAGATTGATCCAAGAATTACGAGATATCTATTGATAATAATAATCTCGAAAAAAACTCTACTATAAGATGTTATATTGTGTTACCAAACAACACAATGTACTCAATTTACGGATGTAAAGGATCTTTTTCTTATGCATGAGGAGGTACAGATGATGTAATAGTATCTGCAACATACGTAACAAGAAACGGTAATTTCTACTCAAAGAGAATGTCAGCTGACATCAATTTTAATAACGGTAACTGGGTATCTAGTAGTAACACATCAAAATCCTCTTCAAATTCATCATCAAGTAGCAATAGCGATGAAATCGAACTTTCAACAAACAGAAAATCTCCATCTACTAGTCAATATGTAAATTTAACAATAAAAACAGACAAAAATTATACTGGTAGATTGACATTAAGTGCTAAATATAGAAATTCTTCATCTAATAGTTGGTCTTCTATTTCTAACACTTCTTCAACTTATTTCTATGGATACTCAGATGAATGGGAAGATGGATATTATAGAATGACTTCTTCTGATAGAGGTCAAATCACAATAGGAGATTTAGTAAAATTTAAGAAAAGCGGATATTATAGAATTTATGTAGAAGATACAGATGGTAATGAGTCTTACATACAATTTAATGTTGATGCTTCTGATTCTTCTAACGATGAACTAAAAATTACAGCATCTCCATCCAATCCAGATACTTACGAATGGATAAACTTAACAGTAAAAACAGATGCCGATTATGCTGATTATAACGGTAAAATTAGATTTCCTAAATTTCAATACAGATCTAGCAGTTCGTCTTCTTGGACAACTGTCTCTAACATAACATCTTCTACTTATATTTCTGATTATTCTTCTGCTTGGTCAGATTCATACTTCAGAACGGTTTCTGATGAAGATGGTAAGGCCACATTAAAGAATATAGTAAAATTCAAGAAGAGCGGGTATTATAGAATTTATGTAGAAGATACAGAATGAAACGAATCTTACGTTCAAATTAATGTAGATACATCAAGTTCAAGCTCATCATCAAGTAGCAATAGCGATGAAATCGAGCTTTCAACAAACAGAAAATCTCCAACTACTAGTCAATATGTAAATCTTACTATTGAAACAGATGAAGATTACGTTGGTAAATTAACATTAAGTGCTAAATACAGAAGTTCTTCATCTAATAGTTGGTCTAGTATCTCTAATACATCTTCAACTTATTTCTCAGATTATTCAGATGAATGGGAAGATGGATATTATAAGATGAAATCTTCTGATGATTGAGAAGTTACTTTGAAAAACTTAATTAAATTCAGAAAAAATGGTTATTACAGAGTTTATGTAGAAGATAAAGATGGTAATGAATCTTATATTCAATTTTCTGTAGGGGATGTAGATGATGATGAAAATGAAGGAAGTAGCATAGACGGATTCTCTGTAAAACAGCTAAACACAGTAAAAAAAGTATATAAAGAATGGAACAATATGATATCACAAATGCAAAGAAAATATCCGTCATTGAAGAGAGATTCTTATTGGATAAAATTATCTGATAATTTCTACGATGATATGAAAGATGTAATTAATAATAAAAAATATAGAGATTTTAGTGATTATGAAGATTTTAAAGATGCGTTCAATGATTGGTATAAATATACAATGAGAAACATATAATTTACATAAAGGAGAAAGAAAGCTGGCTTATAACATTAAGTCAGCTTTTTTGTATTCGGATTTTTGTTTGATTTTTGTATAGATTATTATATAATTAAAATGGATATAAATAGGTTAAAATTTATTTTTTGAAATACTCTAAAATGGCAATCAATGTAATAATTAAAGATCCTCAATGAAATGAAGTATGACAATTCGTAGCAGAAGATGGAAAGAATATCGCGGAACTTGCAGCTATGCATTGAATAGATATTCCTGTAAGTTGCGGAGCAGGAGTTTGTTGAGTATGTTTATGTAAAGTAGAAGAATGAAAGGATGTTGTAAAATCTGATGCTTTCAATTCTCCATTGATGCCACTCAAAAACGATGAAAACTGAAATCCTGAAGAAGTATTGACTTGTATTGCTGGCTTTAATCCTGAAAAATTTGATGATTGACAAGATTATACAGTTGTATTACAAAGAACATATTAAATACAAAACGCAAGTGAAAATATTCACAAAATAAAAATTAACTCGTTTAATATAAAGATGCAGAAAATATTTGAATAAAAAGACTTAATTAAACTTTGGATAAAATTCGTGTTTTTGGATTATTAATATGAATATATGGTAATTGATTTTATTCTCGCATTTAAACAGCTTTTAGTCCAGCAGGATGAAGAAGCTTTCAATAAATTCTACCTTGAAACTGTTGATATTTTTTTTCGTTACCTAAAATCAAATTATTTTATTGATGACGATGATATGCAAGATATTATCACAGATTTCTATATAAAATGCTGGAATTGATTTCCTAACTTTGATTTGAATCAGAGTTTTTCTGGTTGGGTTTGGTCAGTTTTCAAAAATACACTCAAAGATTTCCGGAAAAAAAGATGAGAAACATCATTTAGTGAAATTGACTTAGATAATGAAATTTCATTCGAAGATTCTCTTGAAGATGAGGAAGACTTTACTCAGATTTTGGATAATGAATATACATACAACCAAATCCAGAAAGCGATGTATGAATTAGATGAGATGAGCAAGGAAATTATCTCTTTAAAATATATTGAAGATAAGAGTTATGGAGAAATCTCCGGGATACTATGAATTTCTCAAGATTTAGTAAGACAAAGATGTTCTAGAGCATTGAAAGCTTTAAAAATTAAGCTCTGACAAGAATCAGAAAAATAGTTTCAGTTTATGTAATTTCTACAACGAATGTACCTATGCTTTGCGCCAATGGATTGAATCACTAATTGTGCTACTAGATTAATCACCAAAAATATTTTTGAAAAATATTGAAAAAAGGAAGATTCATTAAATTTATGGACAGAATTTATGAATGTTGATTGATTTTTAATTAATCCCCATCAAGTGATAAAACATGCTTTAACAACCCAATGACAGAGACCAATCCTACAAATTTATTGATGAAAAGAAGAAACATTAATTAAAGCTACCGAAAAAATACAAAATGAATACGCTAAGTTATTCAGCTGAATTGAGTTAAATACTTGATGCCCAAGCAATACAGTAATGAAAGTTTGATGATGAAGCGATATGTTAAAAGATAAAGAAAAGACTTTAAATATAATCCAGAAATTATCTAAAATTCAAGGACCACTCCCATTTTCACTGAAAACTAGAGCATGATTAAATGAAAACGATAAAGCTCAACAAATGGATTTTATCGTAAAAGCTAGTAATTATTGTACAAAAATTTCAATACATGGAAGAACCCTAAAACAACTCTATACCTGAGAAGCAGATCGAAATTTTATCTCAGAAATTAAAAAAAGCATTAAAACAAACTGAAACTCCGAATGTAAAGTTATAGGTAATTGATGAATTAATTCTTACATTGATGCCGAAAATAAAAATTCACAGTTTAATTTGGATTGAATAATGATAGGACAAGCTGCGATTTGAAACCCACGAATATTTACTCCACATAAACCAACCATAGAAGAAAAACTTGAAACAATACTACAACATTTGGATTATAATATAGCTTGTGATCAATGGTTTGATGAAATGATCGCCAGTAAATCATGAGAGATTAGCACTCAAGATTTAAATATCTCTCTTGAACGAATTGAAAATAGAGTAAAGGAAAATCAAAATAAATCCGATTTTCAACCACATACAATAGTTGAATTTAGAAAATTTCTTTTTCAATATGTAAAATGAATCTCTTGATCCAAAGAACGAAAACAGCAAGTCTTAAGGTGTAAGGATTATAAAGAATTAAAGGACCAGATTATAGAATTATTTAGTTAATATAAATATCAAAAAAAGCTGACCATTAAGATCAGCTTTTATTTTAGGATTGAGTTCTATTAATTATTATCAGATTTTCTGAAGAATAATACATATGCTCCATACAATACTATTGCAGCTATAGCAACATATAATATATTCTCAGCTGGTCCTGTTGCTGGAGTAGCTTTAATTGGCTCTTCTTCTCATCTCTTAGCATCAGCTTTATAACGAACTTCTTTACATCAATTAGTAAGCATGAAATTCTGTTCTCCATCCCATTCCATCTTATAATCAAATTTTTCATCACTCATATTAGCTGTTCATAGACTCTTATATACTTCAGTTTCTGGATCGAAAATAGCGATTTCTACAACATCTCACTCAATGCTAGACCATTTTAATGTAATAGTATCTCCACTAACAGTATGAGTAACGTTAGCTAAATCCATTCATACACAAGATGCTCCATGTTGTTCAACAACCTCTGATTCGTTATTAGTTGACTTTAAACCATCACATGCAGCAGCTTGCAAACATTTATTGCTATCTACTAAGAAACATATTTCTTTTGATGGAGCACCAACTACATCAAACATATCAGCAGGAGATATAAATCCATAATATACAGTACTTGGATTTACATCATTAGATGATATCTCAAATTTTACACTATTATCGCTATCATTAATTTCTACTTTTTTCATAGTAATTTTTGAAACATCAACTGATGGATCTGAAGCTTTTATTTGATCTACACGATATGGACTGAAAAATAAATTATAAACATTGGCTTTGTCCATTGTTGAGTCTTCAACTATAGAAGATGTGATAGTAACTCCATTATTAACTTCACAATCTATAGTAGTAGAGTCATTATATCACCAAGTGTTTTCATATTCATTTAAAAGTTTAGAATGAGCACCTTCTACCTGTGGAGTTCCATCATAAAATAAATCTGAAATTTCTAATTCAGCATTAACTGCTCAGCAAAGTATAATAGATATCCCCATAATACCTGCTAAGGATAATAATGATTTTTTCATGACATGGATTAAATAAAATAAAAACATCACATAAATTACTAATAACAAATGAACTTATATTATTATATTTGTAGAATGCAAACAAAAATACTTAAATCTTAACAAGAAAGGATTCTCTTTTATAAAAAAGATATATATAAAATATTTACTTTTAACAATTGTAATATATAAACTATGTTTTTTTGATGTTAAAAATTTTTCATGGAATTACGGGAATTTATAGAGAAAATATATTATTACCGATAACATAATTATAAATATTTCACAAACAAGCTTTTACAAAAAGTCAACATTTTTTAATAAAAACGATATATTATCAAACAAAAAAACATATTTTTAAATTGATTTTTAATTTTGTAAATTTATAAGGTCGTCGTTGTGTTTTTTATTCACTTAATTTTTCATGAGGAAATTATTTGTGTTTCTTTCGATAATATTTAGCACATTTATATGACTTTCATTTGCAGCTCCTAGTATATCAAATATTTCATATTCAGTTAATTGAGACAATATAAAAATAAACCGAGTTGATAACTCAAATTGATGATACGTTGATATAAATCTTCAAGATCCTAAGACAAATGATTGGTTACATTTCGGTGAGGTAAAAATTAGTGATCAATCTTTTACTTATACTAAACAGTGGGATTGAGAGCAAAAGATATCAATGATTCCATGAGATGGATGAGACGAAATTCTATTCAATATAGAGTGAAAAAAATCTTCATCCACAGCCGTTAAAAAAGACTCATCTAATTGAGAAAAATCCGAAGTTACAAGAACGGTAATTTCGGCAGTCCCAAAGACTGGACCAAGTGGAAGTTTAATATGAATTATATTAGCAACATTAGCAATATTTGGAGGATATATTTATATAAGAAAAAGAGCTGACATTTAGTCAGCTCTTTCCTTTTGTCTTTTTATTATTTAGAAATACCAAGATCAGTTGCAACACTCAAAATTGAATTTCTAAAATCTTGTAATCCTTTTTCTAAAGCTTCTTTTTGCTTTGGGTCTAAGTTATTATACTTCTCTATTACTGTCTCTGCAATTTGTAGTTGTTGTTTTGTAGCTGGACTATCCACAATTTCCCCAGCTATTCTACCAGCACCTTCTTCTCAAATTTCTGAAAGTGGCATAGGTTCATCCAAAGTAATTCATACTTGTTCTAGTGCCAACTGAAAATTACTATCATTTTTCAGCTGATTTATTGCATCTTCTTTAGCTTTTTTATAAATCTCTTTCATTCTTTCTGGAAGTTTCCCATAGTTTTTTTCTAATTCTCATAGAGCCATCAAAGCACCTGGAGTATCCTGACTGTTAAGAAAATCTTCAACCATTTTTTTGGCTTCATCTTCTGTTAATGCTTCCTCGGTAGTTTCCTGCTGTTGTGGTTGTTTATCCTTCTCTTCAATTTTAGCTTCATAAGGATTCGAATTCATTAGATCTGGACTTGCCATTTTTAATTTATTAATAAGATAAAGTTTATTTTATCATTAAATGAAAACCATTTTCATCTTGATGTAATGCATACACCCGAGTTTCTTTTCAGATTTCTATTGGATATTCATTAGCACCATCTGGAATACTATATACATTTTCTCAATCTACATCTTCGATATGAATAACAAGTAGTTTTGTTCTTCTCTGTGAATTATACCAGAAGTTGATTGGAATAATACAATCTCCATTTGGAGTAAGAGTTGGTTCAATATCGTTTCCTATAACTTCAAATCAGAAATGAATTCAATTTCTGTCTCATGATTCAAAATCTACCAATCCCCCATCTTGTAAATCATTTTTAATAAGGCGAAGATTATGTTTTGTTAATTTTTTCTCAGATTTGTTTTTAGTAAGATTTTTCGAAAAAGATTTTAAATCTGATAATCCACTTGATTCATCAACAATTAATGCTGAAAGCTCTGACTCAAGTCATTTAAGAAGATCTGTTTGAGGTGCTTTAATTCCCTGCGCCTCTTTGTTGTTTGTGTTGTCTGTCATTTTTTATGAGGTTAAAGAATTAAAGAGTGTTAAGTTTAGAGTCTAAATCTTCAAGAGTTTTAGCGTCTTTTTTTGCTTGTTCTTTTTTTTGTTTATCAAAATTTTCTGTTGCCTGAATTGTTTCTAGCATTTTATTATCTTTTATAACGGCAGTAAGCTTGTCCATTGCCCTTTTTAGTGCAATAACAAGCAAATTCATAGTATGTTCCTCAAGTTGATTGTTCTGAACCATCGCCTTGATTCACCGTCACATTTCCCAATCAGGGAACATATCTAATACGGATAGAATATACTCTTTTTTTGTCATAGTGAGTAATTTAATTTAAAATCCATACCTAATTATATCCGAAAACACAAAAAAAGTCAAAAAAAATCGGACTTTTTTTCTTTGATAAATTTGACAAAATAAAAAAAGACCGAAATTAATCAGCCTTAGAATTTAACAATTCTATGGGGCGAGCTATGGGATTCGAACCCATGACCCTCTGGACCACAATCAGATGCTCTAACCAACTGAGCTAAGCTCGCCATACCAATGAGCAAAAGACATAGTAAATATTTCTCTAATAAATTCAAGTAAGATTTCCCAACTTGAAAATTTTATACAAAAATATACGATACAATTTATATTGTAAGTTTATCCTTAAATAAGGTATGAAAATTGCTGGAGCTATAATTGTTTGTATTTTATTATGATATTTCTGGATCCGATTAGTTCAGCATATTTTTACAAAACAACAAAGAAAAATTTCTCGAAAATTATTTTGAACTAGCTTTTTATTGGTATGAGCGTTATTTGCATTTAACTATATAATTAAATCAATTTTCCCATGAATAGAAGCTATTCAAAATGGTACAATGTCACTTAATCGATATTGATATTTTCTATTATATTGTGGATTAATTTTTCTATTCTTAATTTTACTAAATTGAAATCGAAAAAGGAGACAGATCCGATTCTTGTTTTCAATCTGGATTATTTTATTTGCGGTAGTTGGCTTTTTTGGACTTAAAATATGAATTTCTGCTACAGTGTTGTATTACTTAGTATTAGCTTATTCCGAGGAATTTTTGAAAATTTGAGCAACCGAAAACGAAGTAAGCAAAACTAATTTTTATTCTTCAGATTTGCTATTTTTCTCCATTTTTATAGCATTATGATTTAGTATTATTGAAAATATCTTTTACTTATGAAGTGAAATCCTTAATTCTAACCAAGAATGAATTTGGTGATTAGTTTTTTGAAGGTGAATATTCACTTCATTGCTGCACTTTATTGCAACAGGACTAATAGCCCTATTGTTATATAGATTTTACCAGCAACAATACTTAAAAAATTTAAATATTTGGCAGAAAATATGGAGAATAATAGCGGCAATCTTAGTTTGAGTATTAATTCATCGATGATATAACTTATCTGTTCAACATGCAAATTTGCTTATATATATTATATTAGTTTTTGGTGGATATTTTTTGCTGACATATTTATTATTTTTAAGTGATTCATTATACATAAAAAAAGACTAAACTATATACCATAAAAAGTAAGAATATGTATAAATTACAAAAAAGTCATCAAAAATTTGACATTTTTAAAATTAAAAATATAATCAGGTATAAAAATTTTTAATACCTAATTGTATAAAAATGAATAGATTTAGACAAGGGTTCCATCATTCTTTCTTTTTTGGAGGAGGAGGACCAGAAGCTCCAAAGTCGGTTGTGTGACAAAAAGTTGAAGGTTCGCCAATTCCACCAGAAGTTAATGATAGTGGAAGGGTGTTAGATGTGACAAAGATAAAAGACAGAGAGAAAGCCTTTAAACCAGAATATGAAGCAGAACTTGCAAAACTAGAAGATGATATGGATGCAGCTTATGGAGACCAACCAGTTGATGAGACTATTGTATGAACATATGATGATACAGGTAGATATCCAGTTCCAGAGGGTGATGTTGATGGAGGGCAGTTGCCTAATTTTGATTTTGTAGTAGAAAAAAAACCATTTTATGAGACAGCAGAACCTGCCGAAAATGAGATTAGATGAACAAGAGGAGAGTATAGTGATCAAATTAAGGAAGATCGCGACAATAGAAATTGATGAACTCTGCCTAATTTTGATTTTGTAGTAGAAAAAAAATAAATAAAATTTATCAATAAAATCTTTTTCTAGAAAAGAATTTAAAACAAAGATAGGTTATTATTACTTAATAAAAAATGTTTTAACTAACTAGATTTTTTATTTGCTTTTAAAATTATAACATATATAAATAGACGCATACAAAGATTTTTAAATTCTCACACATAATATTATATACATGTATACACCAAGTCAAGAAATATTAGAAAAATACGCAAACGTAATGGTAAATTTTGCACTTTGGGGTGGGAATGGAATTAATCCATGAGATGTAGTTTTTGTTCAACTTCCAGAATGAGCAAAGCCATTTTATATTCCACTTCAAACAGAAATACTAAAAGCATGATGACATCCAATTATACAATATTTGCCGGATGGAGTAACTAGAAGTTTTTATGAAAATGCATCAGATGAACAACTCAGTTTTGCTCCAGAAGCATATCAGAAATGAAGAATTGAATCCATGACACATAATATATTAGTTATAGCGGATTCAGATTTACATGAACTCGATGGAGTAGATCCGTCTAAAATGATGAAAAGAATCCAAGCAAATAGAAAATTTCGTGATTTAAGAGATAAAAAAGAAAGAGAATGAAAATTTTCATGGACTATATGTATGTATGGAACTGAGGCTATGGCTAAAGAAGCATGATTATCATTAGAAGAATACCGAAACCAAATTATTACAGCTTGTTTTTTAGATGAAAAGGATCCAGTTCAAAAATGGAGAGAAATTAATACTGAAACACATCGTGTAAAAGATAAACTTAACGAACTTCAATTAGAATATGTTCATGTAATTGGGCCCGATGAAGATTTGAAGGTTAGAATTTGAATTGATCGCTTATGGGAGGCATGATGAGGTTGCAATATCCCATCTTTTGAAATATTTACTTCACCAGATTGTAGAGATGTAAATGGACGAATAAGATGTAATCAACCCTTATATAGATATTGAAGTTTAGTAGAATGAATTAGGCTTGAATTTAAAGACTGAAAATTAATCTCAGCTCATGCGGATAAAAATGATGAGATTTTACAAGAAATGGTTAAAATTGAATGAATGGACCATTTATGAGAATTTAGTTTAACCGATGCAAGAATATCAAAAATTACTCATTTTATGGCAGAAACCCTTTTTGATGAAAATGTATGATGAGAATATGGAAATACGCATATAGCCATATGAAAATGATTTGATGAATGTTATGCATGAGATAAATCTAAACTTGATGACCCAGAGTTTAAAAAATCTATTTGATTAAATACTTCACCAGAGCATGTAGATGTAATCTCTACTGCAAAAAGGAAAGTGGTATGAGTTTTACAAGATGGTAATGAACTCCTAATATATAAAGATGGAAAATTCCTTATATAAAAACACGCAAACACATACTATATAATAAAAAAACAAAAACGCAAGTATATAATTACAAAAAATGTATCAAAATATTTGCGTTTTTTTTAATTTGGGGATATAATTAGGTAAAGGTTTTTATTCCTTATTTGTATAAAAATGAATAGATTTAGACAGGGATTTCATTACTCTTTCTTCGGGCTAGAATGAGGAGAGGCACCATTTTATAAGACAGCAGGATATACCGAAGATGAGGTTAGATGAGTAGAAGATAAGTATAGTTATGAAAAAACAGACGGGGAAGATGCTGATAATAAATCCGGAGGAGCCCTATACGGAACATCTTTGAATTTGGATCCATCCATGTTGAATGAACTTACAGTGGTTGCAGAGACTAAAGATTCACTTAAAACTCTAGAGAAAGCAGTAGCACAAATGGTTAATCCTGATGAAAATCTTATTGCAACGGGTATGGATCAAGATAATACATCAACAGCAACAGCTATAGCAAATTCCAACGATAAAATTTGAACAAAAATAGAGAGTAAAGAAAAAGATAATCAAGATTTGGATAAGGAATTAGAAAAGCAATTAGTAAATTTAGCTAAGAATAAAAATATAGATTTTGCTTGGACGAATAACGAGTGGAAATGTTCTAGAGAAGAGAAAAATTTAGCAATATCAAGTGTTAAAGTTTTTGTAGAATCGTTAACAAAAGAAACCGTACAAGGTGAGCCTAGTTTTAAGCAAATTTTCAAAATGTGTAAAGATCATATGAATACAGGTAAGACTGAGCTAACAAAAGACGAAGCAAAAATTCGAAAATCGCAATTAGGAATAAATTCAAAAGAAGGAGATATCCAAAATTTCTATAAAGCATTTTTGGAGAGACAAAGCAGAGATCCTAAATATATGCATTTAAATGGATTAATGTGATTTATTGAGAAAGTAGAAAATAGAGATGATTTAGTAAAGAAATTGAAAACAGAGCGTTCGCAAAAAATAGAGAAAAAAGAGAAAAACGAACGAAAAAAACAAAATAAGGGTCTTAAAGGTAAAGTAGATAAAAAAACATGGGACGAAATGGCAAGATTTGAAATAATCAAAAAAAGAACAGAATCTATAAAAAATCCAACAGAAAGAATGTTATCATTATTGTGTGATTTCAATTTTGATTGAGAAGTAAACACATGAGATGTGTGATATAGAACGTGAACTCAATTTGCAGAAGTTTTCAGAAATACACTAGCAATGAATGAATTAACAAAAGGAAAAGCAGTAGCAAATTTGGCAGCATATGCAGAAAAAATGTGAATTGATGACATTGGAAAAGTTACGACAGTAGAAGATCTTTACGATTGGATGACGGCAGGAGGTTATAACCAGGGAGGAGATTATAATAAAAAAAGTTGATATAATAGGACAAAACAACTTCAATATTTAATTCAAAATTCAGCTGCAGATTTTGATGATATTCTTATTAATTGAGCCAATGCAGGAGACAAAACACTAAGAAGTATGATGAGAGCAGAAAAAATTAACGACCAAGTAGAAAGTAAACTTAGAAATAAAGCTACAGAACTGACAAAAAAATTAGGCGAGCAAATGAATACCTTAGGTATAAGTGAAGACAAGAAAGCAAAAACTATGGCACATATTGAACAACAATTGGTACCAGCATTACGAGAATGTGTTTATAGCTGAGGATGATGAGCAGCAGTAGGAGCTCAACTAAAGCTTCTAGAATGAATCAGCGCAACTTTTAACATTTGATGGGGTGATAAAGGACCTATATTTTGAGCGGGTATTATGCTCGATGGAAGTAGAAATATATGAGAAAATGCACGCATAGGTGCATCAGGATATGGAGGAACGAATTTATTATTTATACCATGTTTTAATGTCTGAGCAGAATTCTGATACGATGTTAAATCATGAAAAAGAAAACAAAGTTTAAATGTACAATGAGTAAGCGAAATAACTTTATGAGCAAATGTGTGAGTAGTTGGTCCAGTACCTACACGATGATTAGCAGTATGATATGATACTAATAAAAAATGATGAATAGAGAAAGAAGAAAAGAGTATCCATGACATTATCGAAACACAAGCATATGGATGGATATCGCTTTTAGGAAAAATAACTGGTGAAACTCCACAGAAACAAGAAGAAAACAGAATATTATGATTGAAAGATATATTAGGAAAACAGTTTAAAGATTCATCAGATTCTGAGTTGGATGCGGCTACTAATAATTTATGGAGAATACTGAAAACATTTCCTTTTGAAAATACGACTGAAACACATATATATGCAAAAGTAGTTGCAGATGTGTTTACTGATCAGTGGAGGAACAATAATATAATAGGTATTACAGATAATAAGCGAAAGATAACATGATGAAGACTCTGAATCCAATTTTTTGCATGACTTATACCAGCGCCATCCGCAGTTCTTAAATTTACAAGATATCGTAATGCAAGAACTATAGAAAGTGATAACAGTAAAGCTAGAATAGTTGATGCAAAAGTAAACTGAAGATGAAATGAGCTTGTACCTTTAGAATGAAAATATTTAATGGAAAAAGATGTTAAGGCTTTAAATGATATATTAAAACAATTCTGAGTAAAAAAAGAAATAAGATATGATGGTATTAAACAACAAACTATTAATGGAGATCCTGTATGAGAACCAAGGATTTTAATACCTGCATCAATTTGAAACGAAATAAACGTAAGAGTATCCGAAGAATTAAAGCACTGTGTTACAATTTATTCACAAGAAAAGGAGCCAAATGGGGATATTTATTATTCTTTCCCAGCTAATGCAACGTATCGTATACTTACAGATACATGATGAAACAAAAAATGAGCTATTCTTAATATTGGAAACCAATTTAATCAAGATACAGATGTTGATATTAGAGATTTTGATAAAATGAAAGAATATATATGAGAAAATAAACTCGTACAAGGGAAGAAGTATCCTGAAAATCTAAAATATGAGGATACTAGATTTAATGGTGATGTATATAAGCGTTCAGAAGTTTTGGATAAACTATTTAATAATAACTCAGAAATAGTCAGAATTATACAAACAATTGATAGTTCAGATTGGAAGAAGTTTAGTGCATTTGTTAAGACAAAAAGAGATGGTACAAAAGATTTTGAAGACCAAATTAGAGCATTAATACCTATCTTAGAAAAAAGGCCTCAGCTTAAACCAATAATAGAAGAACTAAAAAGTGATAAAACACTAGACTATGAAAAGCAACTGATTGTGGATAGAGTGCTTGCACTTTCTGCGAGAGTTGATAACATTAAAGTACAAAAAGATTTAGAGCGATTATGGAATCCAAAAAATAAAATCGGTAGAAGAGAAAAATATAAAGACCCAAAAATGATATGACCTAATGGACTCCCTATATTTAATAAATTAACAGAAAAAGATTATAGGAGAGAAATACTTCCAGATATTAAAAATTATACATCAGTTAGCCTGCCAAATGTTATTTGAGCTACAGCATTTTATCACAAAAATAACGAATCACAATGACTAGCTCTTACTTGACTAAGATCAACTACAGCTTTTGGATGAGCAGTAAAGTTATTAGAAAAAAATGATGCAGCTAGGGCAAAAGAATGGTTCTTGTGAGAAGGCGATACACATTGATCTCTTGATAGAGAAAAATCTCCAATGGAATGGAAAAATGTACAATATTCATTGATAAACTACATAGAACAATATATAGGACCAATTGAAGAAGATGCACAAAAGACAAAACTCAGTCACGATGCTACTAAAAGTTTATTAAAATGAGAACCAGTAGAATTAAAAGGAAAGGATTGAGAAGAATTTAAAATTACTCTTGATGTTAAATACATTTTCTATTTAATGTGAGAGTGTGCAAATGAATCAATAGGTATGCAATTATGAGGAGTTAAAATAGCGAAAAAAGTTGATGACCCTCGTCAATGAGAAATGTATAGTAACTTCATTACTACAGCAAATTTTGTTGATAATACAGCAGACAATAGAGTATTCGGTTTTGGTTGAGGTTTTGGAAAAGATCAGTGAGGCGGAAGATGAGAAACATGACAACAATGAAAGATAGAAAACTGAAGTGGTACAAAAGGAGGAAGTAGTACTTGAACTTGAGGAAGTACCTGATGAATGACTCGTGAATAAGGTTTGTATCAGCCATCTTTTTATGTGCTAATATAATTATAAAATGAAAAAATGATTAATTGCTATTATGTTAACGATAGGATCGCTTATTCCAGCGATATCGTCAGCAGAGTTAAGCCAAGTAAGTGTGGACGAATGGGATTCAAGTTCTTCAAACTTTTGGCTCACAAGACAATGTGACGAAACAGTAAATAATGAGATGTATGTCTGAAGTCGCTGACTTTACGTTGATACTTTTAAAAATAAATCTAATGGAGATTTATATATTTTAGAAACAAAGGTATTCACAACATGAAGTCACTTAAAATATAACAATTCAAAACATTGTTTTAGTGATGGTTCATGTGATATATGATTAACTATATTAAACACAAACCTAAAAGGAAGTGATAATCGTATTAAGGTATCTAAATGAAAAACGGTTCTACATATGACAACGGCAGAAAAAATAAGTGGAGCTAATTTCATATACGATAAATCTACATGGAAATTTACAACACCATTTACCTCATCATTATGAGATGTTTTTAATTATGCAAATTATGCATCAGATTGAACACACCCAACTATTCCTACGAAACTTCCAAAGTGGGATACTGAATTTAGAACGATAACATTATATAGTCATGATCATAAGATTAGTACATCAAATGACAATTATGCAATTGTAGAATGTCAGAGAACTTTGATTAGGTGGTGTGGAGATGGAATTCTAGATACAGAAAATGGGGAAACTTGTGACCCAAAAGCACAACCATGGATAGATAACCATGCATGTGACCCTGTAACATGTAAAGGAAAAACTCCAGTATGTAAATCATCTTATAACTGACAAACAGTATCTACTTTAGTATCATGAAACTATCTATGTGAGATATGAACTATGACGGATTTTCATTATAATGAAACAACTAATACATGGACATGGAAGTGTGATAATGTTGCATGAAATTCAGTAAACTGTTCAGCTACAAAAGCTAGTAATGGAGTACCAAAAATTGAAAAAATTCTTAAGGATAAAAAAACAGTAACACAAACAGGTCAGCTTTTGACTTGGGAAATAAGAATATGGGCAGAAGGATGAGATGTAACAGATTTTAAGGTAAAAGATATATTACCATTTACATTGGAATATAAACCACCTTTTAAGGTATTAACGAATACTGATAATTTAGAAGTTTTAGGTCCAACATGACCACAAAGAATATCCACATGAAATGTATATACATGGCAAGTAAATTGAACATTGCATCAAGGTAATGAATTGGTATTACAAGTAACTACAAGGGTAGTTAAGATGGAGGATGATGCAAATAAATATAAAAATGTAGCCTGTGTAGTGAAAAATGGAACAGAAAATTGTGATGATGACGAACCGCAGTGAGAACCAATAATCAAAAAGACATTAATTTGAAATAAGACAGTAGAAAAAGTTGGAGATATTTTAAAATGGAAAATAGAAGTAACAGCTAGTGGCTGAGATATATCAGGTTTTAAATTACAAGATAAAGTG
>JAEEGL015814552.1_pt1 | contig 25699 bp, 20 predicted proteins | sample 9134231 | NCBI WGS metagenome assembly JAEEGL01 (sample SAMN16246548, study PRJNA631951) | gut metagenome | biome: gut microbiome; feature: rumen; material: fiber-attached | host: Bos | place: Iran: Karaj | collected 2018-10 | reverse complement strand
CCGTTTGGTGCCGGTCAATTCCATAGCTTTTCGAGCTGTAATCTTTCCCTCCTTCCATAGTTTATATGTCTCATCCCATCCTGCGGGGAAAGTTATCGGTGGTCGCCCAAATCGGACGCCCTTCTTTTGCGCTGATACTATGCCCTCCAATTGTCGAGCGCGGATTGTTTCGCGCTCTTGCTGAGCAATCGTCCCGAGAACTTCAATCAGAATGTTATTCACCATTTCAAAAACCCATTCCTGACCTTCGGGAAGACTCATCATTGTCGTCGGTAGCTCTACAACTTTCAAACGAATTCCGTTGTCTTTGAAGAACTGAAGTTCATTTTTGATGTCTTCTTTGTTTCTCGATAGCCGGTCCAGCGACTTGATGACAAGCGTGTCACCGGGTCTCAAAATGACGTTCTTTAAGGCTTGATATCCTGGTCGCTCAAGATTCTTGCCTGATTGCTTATCTGTGATGATTTCTCTTTCATTGGCCCCCAGCGCCATAAAGGCGTCAATCTGCCGGTCAAGGTTCTGCTCTTTGCTCGAAACACGGGCGTAGTAGTAAGTTCGATTTGCCAATTCGATTCCTCCTTTTTTTGCTTTGAAAGTGTCCGTAAATGTCCCCGCACTTTACAGATATGTCTGCAGCAGTGCGCCGCGACTTTACAGACACTTTTTAGCTCCATATCTACTGTGTTAAAAAAGTAGACTTTTACAGAAACGAGCTCAGAACGCAAGCTCTATATTTCTCATGAATTCGCTCGATACCGTAGCATTCTCTTTTAGCTTTCGGTCGAATTCACCGTCTTCGGCTTTTTCCTTCTCGGCAAAGTATCGTTCTCGTTCCATTGCCTTCAACTTATCGTATGTGTCCCAGACGTCTTCTTTTGTAGCTTCTGTAATCCGGATAAAATCGTCACTGTCGCCTGGACCGGGATTCTGTTCAAGGTCTATATTATGATACTTCTGAATTGCTTCCTGAAAACATTCGGTAGGGTGCCGCTTTTCATAATGCTGCTCTTTCTTGAAAGCTGGAAATACACAGCTCCAATAGTTTCTTGCCACGGATGAGGAAATTGATACCTGCCTTTCTTTATTTGAGAATGCGAATTCCTCAATCCATACTTCATCGGTAAAAAGCTTGTCGCCATCGAAAGTGATATCAACCTGCAGAATTGCCGCCGTCCTCAGCATCTTCATCATCTCGCGCTCGTCGTATTCATCAGTCCCACCGATAAGCGGGTTTTCCACCATGATGATTCGCCTGGATTCGTCAGTTGCTGAAATTCTGTCGGCAACTCGGTTGCCGCATTCCTTATTCGTCAGAACGGATATACGTTGGCCGTCCTTTGTGAGAAGCAGCACCCCTTTAATGTCCACCATATTTTTAAGGTCGGGTATGTAAGTCACGATTTTAAGATACATTATTCTGCCTCCTTTCCTTCAAGCTCGAGCAGTCCGTTAAGAATCATCATCTGAATTAGAGAGGATGTTTTGATTCTCATCCGCACGGCTAGGTTTTCACATCTTTGATAAACAGCTACTTCGATAGGTACAATAGAATCAAAGGGAAACTCTTCGATTTCCTGAGTGTCTTCTTCAAATTGTTCTTCGTTTTTTTCCATCTTTTTTCTCCTTTCATTTTTGCCAAAAACCAAAAACAAAACAGCCGCCCACTTAGCTAAACAGCGGGCATCGTTTTGTTGTAATCAACTTTAAATTATCGATAATTCAGTAGGCTATAATCGTCTACAAGAGCAAAATATCACAGAAAAAATGACTTGTCAAACATTAAAATTTCCCAATAAAAAAAGTGAAATTTGCTTGGTTTTTAGGCTTTTTGGGGGAGAGGTAAGATAAAAACGGCGCTTGAAATGAGGGTATAAAAAATGACTCTGCGCTTCCAGCGACCTCGCGCCTCGCATCAGAATCATTATTGAGCTCGAAATATATTTTACTTCTTTTTGGTTATTTCGTCAACTTTTTTTATTTTCCATGGAGAAAAGCAGCAATGGCGAATTCATAGCTGCTCATCGAAAAATAGAGGGCTCTGAGCTGGCCCTCCAATTTAGCACTTGCTACTGATGATTTGGGAGCGCATATATAGCGCTTTATCATCGCAAACTGCAGATGGGAAGAAGAATAATATGCAGGAGAAAAATATATGTCCATCTACTCAGAGCAGTGCGACGAAATTGGTTTTCGAAAAATGGCGGCGAAACCACCAGGTTGGTAATCGCCACCGGTAGTAATTGTTCCTGACGCTTTCACTGATTGCCGCGCACATTCCTCTATAACGGACAGAAAAACTATAGAAATAGCTTCGTTTTAAAAGGCGTCGACCTGGACCGGCATCCATGAAAACTTGATAATCTTTGATGCAGCGGCCTCCGAGCTTCTCCGCTGCAATTTAGAACTTTATTTCAGACGACATCTTGCCTCGCAGACACTCAACTCTATTTGGAGAGAAAGGATGTTGATTTCTGCCCGGAACGAGGCAATGAAACTAAATAATTTGGGGAAGGGCGGCACACTCATCGGATTCGTATGCCGCAAATAGATTCCTTTATCGATGAGATGAAGATGCGGCGAGTAAACAATGATATTTCAGTTGTCCTCATCCGATGGCTGCATCAAGCTTTGTTTAATCTACATAAATAAGTTCAGCATCATCAGCGGAGCTGGGCTCTTTATATGTATATTTTCCGTTACGTATTACGAGTTGGTTTTTAATCTCCGGGAAAAGACTTTGCTTACTTTTTTGACTTGCATTTGCAAGCACGGGCCAGTGTACAATGGCAGCAACTCCTTCCTCTTCGAAGAACAATAACAGTTTCGCTTCTATTAATTCGCGGAGCGCTGATTCAGGGATATGGTAAATGTCAAGAACGAACGCGGTATCGAGCAAACCGCAACCGTCGGCGACCTCAAAAGCTATAAAATATAGCAATCGGGCGTCATTCGATTTCTTACGCATGCTTTTGCCAAAAATTAGATTCTGTTTTGCTGTTGTAGAATTCATTTTTTCACCTTTCTATGATTTTGGCGAGTTACATCTCTCGTATACAATCTTTTTAGACCTGATGCTGCGCTTCGGGTTCCTCTTTAGCCCTTAAAGGCGGTTGAAAACTCTCCACATATGCAATAAATGCTTTGCGGGGAATGAAAACTTGTTCGCCAATAATACAAACGGAAAAACCAAGAGATGCGGCATTTTGCTTTGCTTGTTTTCTTAACGTTTTTTCCGAAACCGGAAATACTGAACCGCAAATGTCCTTCGCCCGCAAAAACAGCAGGTCACTCGTGCAGATTTCTTCCCAAGTCATAGCCACCCCTCTTTTCTTCTGAGACACGAAAATTGTATCTCCCTTATATTTCTAGTATGGTAAAACAGGTGCATTGATACAAAAATAGAGTTCTTAAAGGAAGAACGCTGAAAAAGCAGCAGTGATAAGTATTATTTCTCCCTCTATATATAGTATGTGCGAAAAAATGTTATGATACGAAAAAGCATTATGAGCATCTTGCTCATAATACTTTTTGCACAAACGGGGATTTAGTTTTTCTTTTTCCCGTGAGGATAGTTTTAGCGCCCGCAAGTATTCCATAGGATTCCGTTCAATACTTTTAGCGCCCGCAGGCTGCAAAAATGGCCCTATCACTCCCGTGGGAATACTTATTCTTTCCGTCATCCTTTTATTCTCTATTAGAGGGGTATATTTTCAAAAGTATTAAGTTTGCGGTTTTCACGGTCACTTTCTTGATATACTACTAAAATGGATTTATAATGATAATAATCAGTCAGAGAATTAACAGATAATTGTGAATAGGTCAAATAACCATATATCAGGGAGGAAAAATGATTACATTACGAATTGTTTTAAACACTAGTGTTAGAGTCTTTGTCGACTCATTAACATTCCATGACTGGAAAAACAATAGTACAGTTGTTATTGATACAAAAAGTGATAATTATTTCGTCCCAGTTCCTGGCATTTTCGATGAAATAAGTTGTATCGATAGATATAGCTTAACGAGTAAGGAAAAAACCAGCATTGACATTCTTGTTCCGATAATTAATGGAAGAATAGATTATAATGAAGATGAAACTATCTTAGCAATGGAAAGGTATGAACTTAAAAGCGCAGATATCTATACAATAAAAAAAGATTCACTAAACAGAGCACGTAAGAAAAAATATGATATATCTTTGATTGATTGTGTAAAAGTTAGAAATGAAAAAACACATTCATGGTTGCCTTTATATGAACACCATTCAAGAAGAGTAATTGGGATTTCCGGATTAAACGCGACGGTTACTATTAATTCGCCGGATATCAGTAGTTTTGAGAGTGCGGTACTTTACCCAATGTCTGGGAAAAGAAACATAATGGTAGAAATCGTTGGCTCACCTTCTGAATACAAAAAAGAGCATCGTAATCTTCTTATAGGATTCTACGGGGTGGATACACAAAAATATATGGACGATAGTTCATATTCCATTGAGACAGCAAATGGAAAAACCATAATCCATTATAATAATGTTGCGATACGTATACTGCCGCCCTTATCAAGAACAATAAAACAGTATAACGAAGCAGATTTTATGTGGTATTGTTTTCATGAGCGAAAAAATCTTTCCTGCTATTATATTCATAGTGCAGAAGTCTATTATATGAATAATGGAATAGAGATGGAAGTTCCCAAGAGCGAGGACTATTTTGAGAGTATAGTTTTTACGTTTAAGAGACAGAAGAGAACGGTTTCTGGTCGTGATATGGTTTTTCGACCATAAAGTTTATAAATATGGGGATGTTCTTACACAACTGTCCTGCCAGTAATTGGCAGGACAGTCTTGTGATTATTGAAAACTTGTTCGTGTTAACGGGTATTAGCTTTTCCTGCTTCTGCCTCTTCTCTCGTCGCAAACAATCTGCTTTCCCTAACTCGTATCGCCGCGACGCCGTTATAGCTATGGAATTTAACGGTATAAAAGGACCCGCAAGAAACAACTTCGGCCTCTCTGACGGAGCGATTGCTCTCTAAGATATAGACTCTATCCCCGGGTTTGAATTTGCCCATAGCGATTATTTCTTAATCGAGACGCTCAATTGACCGTCAAAGGTCGATAAGGCGAAGCGCTCATCTTCCATCAATTGTTCCTTGGTAATGTTGAGCACAAACGGGAATAGTTCGTAGATGTTTTCCAGTTCTGTGAATGGATAATACGTTCCGCCATTGGCAATCATGGCGCACTGGAGAATATGGTTCGTGACTTCTGATGACGTTATCGCAAGCTTGGTCACGGCATATCTTGTGCGAGAAGTAGCGGTCAGCAATCCTAATTCTTTGAGAGTTAATGTAACTCTGCGGGCTGTTGTCAAAAGAGCGCCGCGCTCACCCCATTCGTCATGGAGTTTCTTGCTCAGCATGGATGTGGTTACATCATCTTGGAACTCCAGCATTCTTCCCATGTATCGGCACACATCCGCAACAACCGGATATGCTAAATAGAGCATGCAGAGGTGAATCGCCGGAGCTGCTTCGGGATGCTTTCTTAAAAGCTCGATAGCCTTGAAGCGGATACCCGAAATCATTTCGTCCTTGTTGTAGTACCAGGTATTCATCAGAATATCCCTGGTTTTACGAAGCTGGGTCGGACTCTCTATTTCAAATTTTAGATACTGATTCAAAGCTTCTTTATACTCATTTACCGTGTAGTGCTCATTGAGTATTTCTACCGCATAGTTCAACCATGACAGTTTCAATGAGTGGGCAAATCCTACCATCTTCATTTTACTTTACCGCCTTTATCTTAATAAATGGTACTATTACTTCGTCAATTTCCATGCCGCCATGGCTCATCACATCTTCATTCTTAACATCCAACGAAGTGCCAACATCACACATAAGATAGTTGAGATTCTTCGGCAAATAATACTTCGGATACTCTATCATGCCAAATCTCTCCTTGATTCCATCGACATCTGCAATGTCCTTCAGAACAACCATTCGGTGGCTGCGGGTTTCGGTTTCAACACCTGAGCCAACGAGCCTGCCAAGACCTTTACAGTGCGTGTTCCCGTGGTCCGCTGTGATATACACATCAAATCCGTGTGAGCTAAGTCGTTTTACTGTCTCTGCGAGCTGCGATTTGTGGGCCAGCAAACCAATATCATTTGCCATGCCTTCACGCCCCTGAATCTGTCCGTGAACCAAATCGTCAATATCCATCACGATGACAGCCGCGCAACGAACTGCATTGTCGATGTCTGCGTCATATCCTCTGACATATGCGATTTGTGAATCATTGTAGCCTAGGCTCCTTGCACATGCTATGAATTCGTTCTTCTCTTTTGCCTGGCTCCACGGATTCTGCAGCTGCGTCGGGTATTTGTTTGATAGCAAGCATTGCCTTGAAACGGAAGTAACCGTCGGAATCATCGCAAAAACAGATGTCTTTTCGTATGAAATATCATTGAAGGAACAAGATAGGATTCTCCAATCGAACTCCGACATGCCATCCATGACAATAACAGCGTATTTGTCGCTGCTGTCATGCATGAATTCCATGGCGCGGCTGACTAATACCGGCGAATCATGGTTGATTTCTGTAGAGAGTGTCCCGAATTTCTGCAAAACCCACTCTTGAAATGAGCGGCTGATTCCGGATGTTTCCAAGATGATATTGTTCTCCGCAGCCATCACATCAAGCTTCGCTTTTTCTTCTGCTATGCCGAACCAAGCTCGGTAACTGTTACAGTCTGATGCCTTTGCTTCAAGGTCTGTGACCTGAGCATGTAAAAAGCTTTGCAGATTATCTCTTCCATAAACGGCATTCCGTAAGAACTGTTCCGTTTCTTCTTTTGATGTGTAATTATCAAAAGACTGACGATAAGCAAAGGTCAGCAAATCTAAATCCGGATTTTTCGATGTCAGCACTTTATCATTCAGCTTGGGGAACAGATTTCGATAGGTCACGCGGAATGAAGATGCGCGGCGCATAACATCATAGGGAATGTAATCCTTTGACGTCCCGATAATTGCCAATTTGCGGTTTTTATCATGCATGGCGTCCGTATAGGACAGCCGGAACGACAGGTCATCCTTATACGGCACAATCTCGAATCCATGCGCGGCGAACACTGAGGCATAACGGGTGATGCGCTCTAATCCGTCATCATCCAAAAGGAGCACTTTTTGCTCGTATGCCGCGTTTGATTTCTCGAATACGTATTCTCCGAACATCTCATGCCTCCAGTTTGATGAGCATTGTCAGTTTGAAATCCGGATATACCTGTTGCCCTGCTTTATACGCAGACTCGATTTCTCCCTGTTCTTTCGCAAGTTTGGCAAGCCGTGATTTGCGGATGTTCTCAATGCCGATATGCTCTGCTGCCTCTGTACGGAGTTTCCAGGCATATCGATATTTGTTGTAATTCTCCTGATTCTTCTGAAGATGCTTTTCTTTCATCTCCAGGAAGGTATCATATGCTGCCTGCATGGAAAGCTCTTCCAACTTTTTGTACTCGTCTGCTGAAAGACTGTCCCCTGTGCGAACTGTGAGCTTGCTGTTTGCATCGAGGAATACGTTCATCAACCGCTTCCCGGCGACAGGACGGTATGCGAGGCTGCTGTTGAAGAACATCGGAAGGATGCGCTTGTCATCGGCATCATTCGAAATGGACAGTTCCCATAGCATGAAATAACCTGCTTCGTTCGGGAAATTGGGGATGCCGACAGACAGCAGATTTGCTTTCCTGTCTTGAACAACATCTCCCCGCATGAGCACGGTGACTTCCGGGTCTGTCACGTCAAAGTGTTCTGTCAGCCCGGTAGGAAGTCCCTTCCAATTGCGATAATACCGCATCATTAGGTCGAGCGCCGCGTCCACATCGAAATCGGATGTGTGCCCGACAAGCTGCGTCAGGTCCTTATCCTCACGAATGATTTCTTTGTACTTCTTCACATATTCCATCTGCTTCTTCATGTCACGCTCGACGGAAGCGACCTTTCGGTCTATGGCAGACGGTCTGCTGATGGAGTCCATGTAGACATCCGTGAAGTCAACTTCTGCAATCTCGGAATCCAGAACGTCAGAATACTTATCGACGCCCATTTCTTTCAGAATCACAGATAGCTTTTCTTCCAGCACCTCGCGGACACGGTTTTCCACGGTATCCCGCAGAATGAAATTGTAGATATGAACATCTCGCTTCTGACCGATACGGTCAGCACGGCCGCAGCGTTGTTCTATCTTCATGGGATTCCACGGAAGGTCGTAGTTGATAATGATATTGGCAAACTGAAGGTTGAGACCTTCGCCGCCTGCATCTGTGGAGATAAAGATATTACTCTTCTGCCGGAACTCCGCTACGGCTGCATCGCGTTCGTCGATGCTCATAGTGCCGTTCAGGATGCTGACGGTATAGCCCTTCGCTTCCAGAAGGCGCTTCAGATACGTTTGCGTTGCGACAAACTCTGTAAACACGATGACCTTCTGCTCATGGTCACGGTGCAGCAGCGAATCTATCGTATCGGTCAGTTTCTCCACCTTCGCATCGGTGTACTGATATTCCGCCTGCTTGGCAATCGCAATCAGCTCCTCCAGCTCGGCAATCTCTTCATCGTTGTTCAAAGAGACTGCCTTCAGGGCGTCCTCGTCGCCTTCTTCAATGTCGAGCTCTGCGATGTCCTCTTCTTTCATGGAATTGGGGTGCGTTTCCTGATTCTTCAGAATATCAAGACGCCGCTCCAGGCTGCTTTTGATGGCCGCTGTGCTGCTTGTCACCATGCGCTGCATGATGATAAGCAGGAAAATCAGGCACATGTTTTTCTTCTTGTTCCGCATCGCCTTGTTATAGGTCTTGGCGACATAGGCGCTGACGCGCTTATAAAGCTCCCGCTGCATCGTATGCCGGGCGTCCCAATTCATCTCGACCAAATGCGTAATACGATTTTTGAACAGGAGATTCCCGTTGTTGTCAATGGCTTCACGCTTCTCCGTGCGAATCAGATACGGCGCGACCTGTTCTTTGACGATGGATTTTGTGTTCGGGAAGGCGTCCTCGTCCAGAAGCCGCACCAACCGCAGGAACGGCTCGGTTTTGCCGTTGTGGGGCGTTGCGGACAGCAGCAGCAGATATGGACTCGCCTGCGCCAACAGATAGCCCAGCTTATATCGCGCGACCTCGCTTGTGGAACCGGCGACGCGGTGCGCTTCATCAATGACTATCAAATCCCATCCGCTGTTGATGATGGAATAGATGCGTTCCTCGTTGTACTGTTCAACCTTTTCTTCGGTCCAGCCCGCATGACGCTCGATGGGTTTGATGGAATCCATGGGCGAGATGACCTGGTCATACTGCCCATAGACGTCATCTGAATCGGTCAGGCGCTTGATGGTGTCATAGTCGGAGGGAAGAATCACATGGAATTTCTCGTGGAACTTCTCCTGCATTTCTGCGGCCCACTGTGTCACAAGACCTGTGGGGCAGACTACCAGTACGCGGCGAACAAGCCCGCGCGCTTTCAGTTCCTTAATAATCATCCCGGCTTCTATGGTTTTGCCGAGACCGACTTCATCTGCCAGAATATAACGAACGGTGGACTGCTCCAGCGCACGATTCAGCACATGAATCTGATGCGGCAGCGGAATGATTTCAGAAGATAATGCGGACAGAAAACCACCGGCGGTCTCGTTTTTGATTTTTGAGAGCAACGTAATATAGCGAAGGTAGTTCTCATCGTAAGACCTCCCGCTTTGCTTGACGCTCAATTGCTCCTCGTTCGCTTTATATACCTCGTTGGTCGTCGGATTGAACACGCGATAGGACACATAGCCCCACACATCAATCCGTTCCAACACCTGCACATTGCATCCCGAGGCAGAATCAAATACGTAATCGCCGACGTTTATCATGTTTGGTGCTCCTATGATTGCATGTTCACTCGACTCTGCTCAGGCTGATGTCATAGTACATCAGCAGGTTCGGGTCCTCCTGGATGGTCTGCTCCGGAAGGCGCTCCGCCATGTCGACGATTTCCTGATACCGCTTCTCCTTCCAGAGCCGCGCGAAACCGACGCGAATCGCTTCCGAGCGGAACAGCTTCAGCTTGCCCTTGCTCGCAAGGTATCCCTCGAATTCCTTCCACAGGTTCTTTTCACGCAGCTTTACAAGGTCTGCTTCCTTTGTGACGTCCGGCACATACCAGCGGCCTTTTTCGTCCTGGAGGAAGTTCTGCTCCAGAAGGATGGACAGTTCCGGCATCTGCTCAAAACGGTCTACGGCCTTGACTTCCTGCATGAACTTGGGCTGAATCTCAGCGTATGTCTTGGGCTCATCATTAAGCTGTTGATAAAGCCAGGCAATTGCAGTCTTCTCGTTTGTAACAAGCAGACTAAACTGTATTGGCTCTATATCATTTTGGATGCGCGCCGTATCGTACTCGTTGATTTGGCTCGGCAGGAAATACATGCCGTCTCGCTTCAGGAACTTCTCATCCAACCCACGATAGAAGTCCGTCGCATCCATCGGAACAGGAATCCCCTGCATGATGTGATAAGCGACCATGCGGTCGAACAATAGATAAGCCTGTCGCTCGGCAATTAGCTCGATTTTGTTGTTTTTCAAAACGACAACAGGGATGTTCTCAAGATGCTGCTGAACGAATGCCCAAGCAGTTTCTTCAGTTCCTGCGCCATTTGTGAATTCTTTTACAAACTTTTCTTTGGGCTTATATGCCGAAATAACCAAATCTTGCTTTATCGCCTGAGAAGCGCCTTTAACTTGATTAAAGCTGCTCTGATTTTTATCAAGTGTTCTAACATCAGCAACTATAAACCCTGCCTTGTTTAATGCTTCTTGAATTGCATTCCATACTGAATTCTGCGAATTATGGAACTCTACAGTCATCCAGCGACCAGGCTTTAAAACCCTATAGTATTCCTTAAAGCATCGTTCCATAAGGAGCTGATAATCTGCCAGTTTCTTATTCTGCCTTTGGCTAATAATTGCCTCTGAATAAGTGTTTGTGTGTACCTTTAGCCAAGATTCCCACAAATAACTTAGTTCGGAGTAGTTTAGATTTGCTCCAAACGGTGGGTCAGTGAATATATAATCCACAGAATTATTTGGTATAGTGGTTTCTGCCAGGCTTCCACAGGATACGATAACATCGTTGCCGAATTGTTCCGCATAAGGGATAAGCTCCTGTGCTATTTTAATTCTTCTTTCCAACGGGTCAAAAATAGGGTACTCGTGCGTCACCGAGGGAAAGAACAACGTTCCAGGCATCCCGGCCGTATGCTTTCCATGTGGAGCCCATCTGAACATTTTCGACATGGTTTTCATTATTGCAGTCAGCAAAAACCTCATATGAGAAGTTTTTGCCAAACTGTACCCTATAGAAAGCGCAATCAGATTACGCTTTGTATAATACTGATGAATGTACTCTATACCCTTGTTCCTGGGGTCCGACATCTTGTCTCCATCTGGAAGTGCATAAGTCGGATACCACGTTGAGATGGACATATTACTAATCTTGTCGATTAGTTGCATATCATTTTTGTCTGGTTTCTTCTTGAATCTTTTGCCACCATATGTATAGTGGATTACTACCGGCTCCTGTTTTGCCATCACTACGACCTTGTTTAGTGCTCCATCAAAAGAGGTAGTCGTAGCATACTCACAGTCTCTCTTTCTAATAGAACTCCCGCAACACGGACAAGAAAACACTTCAAGAACCTTTTCGGTCTTATCATCTATAGCCACATCCCAATAGTTGAATTCATTAGAGCAATGAGGGCAAACAAACACATCACTCCAAATTGTATAGTTTATGTGTCCTATTAATGGTTTTCCCTCTAAATCAACGCCACTGCTACCGCCAGCGGTATGTCTTGTTTCGTACATCCACCCACATTGTTCTCGACATTGTTGAAGCAAGTCCCTCGCGTCACGTAGAAAACTCTTTGGCTCAATTCTTTTATTATAGTTCCAAGTTATATGTGATGCCGCAGGCGACAGGTCGGAAACGATTGCTTTTCTCGTGCCCCAAGAAGCTCTTTCAATGCCTTGCATGACTTGATTCTCAAGAAAAATGTCATTGACACCGCACATCTGTGCTGCAAAAGCTAACATGCCACTGCCACAAAATCCATCAAAGACAATATCCCCAGGGTTAGTATAATGAAGAATATACTTCATGATTGCCTTGTATGGAACCTTTGTATGATAAGTGTGAACATTATAAATTGGGTCGTTCTTACCCTCACTAACATCCGCTGCAAACGGCTCCCGATGATAGTCGTCGGTTGCTTCATCATAGGGTTTACCGTTCTCCCGAATGAAGTCTTCGATAAACGGGTTCGGACACGCCGTATAATACGGCGCATCCGAAAGCGCAATAATGTCCTCGTCAGTACCGATAGGAAAGCCCTCGATATTCCGAACCTTATCGATATCTTCTTTGGTCAGTTTCCGCTTATCCATGTTTATTCCTCACTTTCGTTGCGCTTTACCATGATGCGAACTTTAGTCAAATCCTTGCCGACGGTGTATCCGGAGATAAGCTCCTGTACCTTACGCTGGAACGTCGCCGCGTCCATCGGCGGCAACGTTTCCAGTTTCTGAAGCAGGTCATCTGCTTCTATCACCACCGGTTCAAAACCCTGTAAGAGCGCTGCGATAGCGCCAATGAAGAAATCGTCCACCCGCTCCGGCAGTTTTTGCGCCGCGATAAACTCGTTGATTACGTTGCGCTGCGCCTCTGATAGGTATTCCATCTGGCTCGTAACGGTCGGATCAGAGGAAATTGTATCAAGCAGGGTGCTGGTCCATTCCGTTTCCAAAGCATTCAGACGGTCTTCGATATTGTCCATCTGCCCATAGACGTTTCTCGCATGGTCGTTGAGCGAGAAATGGCAGGTCGGGCAAATCGGGGAGGTCTTCAGTTTCTCCGGCGTCAGCTCAAAGCAGGATTTCAAACCTGCAAGGTCCTGCTCGATTTGGGTCAGTTTAGAGGATGATAGAATCTCCACCGACCGAAGCTTCTTCAGACGGCTCAGCTGTTTGCTCTCCAGAATCTTGCCGCGACGGCGGGTATCGTTGACATCGAGGCGCTTTTTCTTATGCTCCTCAAAATACAGTGTAATGTATTTCTCTTTGACCCTTGGCAGAATGCCATTCACATGACCGGCAGCATCCCGTCCGGGAGCGCCGTTTGCAACGGTTTCTCTTGCCGTGCGGAAGTGGTTCTTTGCCTCTGTCAATTCTGCTTGCAGCGACTCTCCAAGGTCATAGGCTTCGATGGCGGATAGATATGTAACAATCGGAGAGCACTCCGCTTTGAAGGCCATAAACTCGCGGACGCAGTGCATCGTACCGATATCATCGCCAAGCTTATCAAGTTCTTCGATAGTATGACGGAAGTTGCTCAGTTTTGCGAACGAATTGAACCGTGCGGAATAGTTGCTGAATTCATCCAAGACATTACTCGCAGCAGCTTTGAAAGCGGTAATCTTTTGCGGAGACGCCAGCGGTTCGCCCCAAAGCTCGAAGTTGTCCGACACGTCGCGGTTGGCAATAACGGCTTCGTTCCGAAGGTCCTGCGCGGCCTTCAGCAGTTTCTCGATACCTTTATCCCGAACAGCAGGGTTATCCAGGAATGATTCTTCGATACCGAGCAGTTCATACAGGCGCTTCAGCTCCGCCATAGGTGCTGCGGCCGGGCGTGAAAGATATTTGAACTCTCGGAGCTCGACTGCGTAGAACCGCGAGTCTTCCAAATTGGCTGCGGACACAGTTTTGCCATCCTTGAGCGTAAGAACCGCATAGCCAGCATATACAAGCGACAGGAAGATAATCGGCGTAAACTTATAGCTGATATGGAATTTCTTGTCGTAATACTCGCCGGAGAATCCCTCTTCGAACAAGTCAGAATAGTTCAATACGCCCTGCGGCGGCAGTGAGCGCAGCAGGTTGATATAGTAGGACGCATACTTGGAGTGGTCCGGGCGAATCTTGTCGTCTTCCAGAATGCCGAATGCCTGCAGCATCTTTCTTGACTGCGTTGCTCTGCGACCCAGGTAGTGCTCTACGCCTGCACGAGCATTGTCGTCTTCATTGTTCCGCGTGATGACGATATCGAAGGTCGGATAATCCGGATACTTTGCCTTGAAGTAATCATCCAACAAGATAGAAGCAGCAAGGTCAATCGTCTCATTGAAGGTCAGGTCGCGGTTATAGCGACCGCCCAGAACCTCAATCATCTGCTTGCGCTGCCCACGATAGGAAATATCAAAGCAGGTATTCTTATTGTCGCCGAGGTACTTGACCAGCTTCTTACGCTGTGCTTCTGCTTTCTGAAGGTATGCGCTCTTGTCCTTGCCTTCGCTGATGTTGGCAAGTTCCATAGCCGCCGCGTACAGTTCCAAGGTTGCCTTGAACTCAGCGGTGGACTTGAAGGACAGATAGACCTCATCCTGGAGATTCTGAACGCTGGGAACATCGGAAGAATACGGTGGCAGAACGTGAATATAGAAATCACGCTCAGGCTGAGCCGTACTGCGCTCACAGGGCAGCCCCATGAAGAAGTAGCCCTCACGATAGATATTGTGGGAATCCCAGTTCAAATCGTGCTGATAGATTTCGTAGCCGTTCACATACTGACGTGCATCCCACTCGAGGCATTTGTACACGACCTTGTAAAAATACTGGTTCAGCTCATCTGTTGCCAGAGCCGATGCCTTCTGTTTGATTTTCTCATCATAGTCAATAACCTTATCGACGTCGATGTAATACTGGTTATTGGCTTCATTGAACATGATGAACTGGCCGGACACAGCCGTCATGATGGCTCGCAGCGTCGCATTGACAGCACCAAGCAGGAAGTCGGAATCCTGCTCCGGCATCTTCAGATATAGGCAAAGGTCATCTTTCAGGTTTTCTGCCGTCATACCGAATTGGACGTCCAATCCATGCGTCGTCAGACGATGTACGCTGAGAGCATAGATGATTTGGATAGCCATCGGTTTATATGCGGGCCGCGAAAAAGCACGATTGACAATGTCTTCCAACTGACCGCTCGCATTAACGACGCGGCTGATGGTTACATCACTTTTCAGTATGCCGTTCGATTTAATGACAGGCCAATAGGTGTCGAACGAGAAGATTCCGGGAGCATCATTCGGAACATCCTCATCGAATATTCTTTTGATGGTAAGGGAAATGTTGCGGAGAATATGCCGCTGCTCCACGGCAAAGACCTTATTGAACACGTCAAAATAGGCAGGATGAATCGGGAAAAGGTCAACAAATTCCTCCATGCGGGATGACATTCCGGCGTACAGACTTGCGAACTTCTCCAAATGATTGCGAATCAGGGCCTTCTGCTCGGCGGTCTTTTTGAGCAAGCGCTCTGACACAACATAGGAGATGGCCTCCTTAGAGATAATCTGCTGTGTGAAGCGGTCAGAAACATGACGCAGCGTTTCGGACACGAAACTGAACTTCGGGTTATCAAAGATGGTTTCCTGCACACCGGCAATCAGACGGAGCTTGGACTTGGAGCACATTTCACCCATTGCACGGAAGAACTCAAGGTCAAGAACAATCTGGCGTTCATCGCGGCTCTTCAGATAATTCAAAAGCTCGTCGATAACGATAAGGTAGCCTCTGTCCGGATACTTCGTTGCAAAGGCTGCCATCATATCACGAATCAGTTGCTTGTTGTCCCTAACCGTATTGAGGTCCGGCACAGTGTAATTGATACCTCTTGCGTCAAAGTCTTCCTCGATGTATCCGAAGATGATGTCTCGGAGCGGCATTGTAACGCCGCCGATTTCGATACGCAGAACTTCGAACTTGCCTGCAATCGGCTTCATTTGCTCAGCAAACTTACGATTCTGGAGGTATTGCAGATTATTCGCATCCAACGCAACGGAGGAAATCACGCTCATCAGGTGCGACTTACCTGTACCATAATTACCGACTACAAGCACACCTTTATTATCGACAACTTCGTCCATCTGCAACTGGTCGATGACAGGCGCCTGTAATGCCTCTGCCATGGAATCAGACATCACATAGGATTCCACGTATCCCTTGGCAAGAGTGCTGTCTTTTGCCGTAATGAGCTGAATGGTGTCCTCAATCGGATGAAAACTAATTAGTTCCGAATACTTCATTGTCCGCCCCCCTAAATGATGCAAGTGATATCGTAGTCTTGGATATTGTATTCTTTGTAGTCCCTATAGCCGTATTCGGCATACAGGAGCTTCCCTTCTGAACAGCGCCCCGGCCAGATGATACGAAATGGTTTTCGCTTACAGGCATTGACCATCATACGGAGGATATCAACCTGATAATCCGGATGGAATAACACGTCGAATTCCTTAATGATAGAATCTTCTGGCAGCGCATCTATCACTGGATTGAAGCAGCTCTCCAGTCGCATGCTGCGACGTGCTGGTTTCACATACGATAGGTATTTAGATAACAGCACATTCACAGAAACTGCCTGTTCGATAACCTGCTCGCTCGGATTGCAATAAATTATCGGTTTCAACAGACCTGCCGTGCCTCGTCGTTCTAACGACTGCGATGTAATAATGACTCCCATAATAGCCGCCTACCGTCATCCAACAGAAGCCTCTGCGTCGGTTGAAACAAGCTCCATAATGTCACCAATATCGCAGTTCAGCACCTTGCACACTTTCATAAGCACTTCCATGCTGACGGTTTCGCCCTTTGACATCTTAGTCACGGACGCCCAGCTAATATGAGCAGCTGCCTGAAGGTCTTTCTTTTTCATGTCTCGGTCAATCAATAGTTTCCATAATTTCTTATAACTTACTTCCATACAAACCTCCACCAAATACAAAGCCGCAGGGATTTCGGATAAATCTTATCATAAATGCGTACAAGAAGCAACGGAAATCTTCATAATCGCACGAATATTCTTCTATAGCGCCGAGTTTGTTCTTCGTTCTGTTTCTGGAGTGTAAAGCTTGTTTTGTTCATTGGCTGTGCCAATGAGCGCCGCTGGATTCTCGTTTTAGAGTGCCTGTTAAACACTCTGAAAGGCTTTATTCTTAGCCTTTCTCAAAGCTGACATAATTGTATTAGATGGGAAATACCGGCCCCAGAATGATTAACTGCGAATCATTAGGCCTGTTCTATAGCAGAGCCATGACCGAGCCTTGGTACTCGGCCAGGCATTGCTATGGGATTCATTAGGTTGTTACCTCTGAATCAAAAAGGAACATCATTGATTTCCCAGTAATTCTTAGGCAAGTCTTTTGCATCAGGATAACAGCCCATAGCCTCATAATACGCCTGTTTCAATGTGTCAGCTTGAGATTGACCTATTTCATCCGGGTGTAGAGCCAAGTATCCTGCCAATTCGGGATACTGTCTTGCTGCTTCCTCGTACGACAGATTCTTACCCTTGAACGCATCCACGTTGCACTCATCATAAAGGGAGAAAGAACTGTACTGCTGCTCTGGCTCGATAAACGAAGGTGCAAAATCCGGTTCTTCCTCTTCGGATTCCTTAGCCATAGCCAACGCCATTTGAAACGTCAATGGAATACTCGGGTTTTGTGCATCGGTTTTGTCAGCCCAGTATTGTGCATACGCCGGGTCGTGTTCTGCGATATAGAGGTAGCTCCTATTCTTATCCTTGTACTTTCCAACGGAGAAGATTTTGTCGACATCATAAGGAGCAGGGGCGTCCGCATCGTTTTTTTGCGGCACTATTGACGGCCTTTCCTCCTCATGAGAGGGACCAGCAGCCAGAGTTACGGAGCTTTCCTCTTCTTGCGAAACTGCATTTTCTGAAACGGCATCGTCGTGCTTTGCCGGTGATACTGTGCTCACAGTATTGTTTTCAGGGGTTGCTTTGACGCTCTCCACACACGGCTCACAAATTGCCTTTAAGAAGTCACGCATTGTCTTGTTAGCGACAATGTTGCGACTGGTGTTCAAAACGTTATAGTTCTCGGAGAGGCAAGCCATCAGCAAATCATAATCCTTGACGGAATCAGCTTCACGATTCAAATAATCGAGAACAGGCGCGCCGCTTTGATGCATGTTTTCAATAAAGTACAACGGAAGATAATATTCTGTTGTCTTTTGCGACATGACAATCAACCCCTTCTTTTCCAATGCTTTAAGAATGGATTCGAGCTCTTCAACAGTGCATCCACACTGCATTGCCTGAGCGCGTCTGCCACCTGTAACAACTCCAATTTGAAGCGTTTGGGGCGAAGTGCGGCAATTCAAATAAACGAGCTGTTCTTGAATTGGAAGGTCCAGAAAACTGTCATCTTGCCAAATGCCCTGCGGAATGGTCCGGTACTTGTCATTCTTAATCATTTTGCACCTCCAAGTTCAACACCAAAGTGCTTTTTCTGAACATGCATGATAGATGCACAGCGACGGTCTGCTTGCGTTACAGCAAGTGTAATCTTAAAAATGTAATACATATTTTTATATCCTTTCTGTCACAGTACTTAATGTACCTTACAATAGTAGAATGAGCGTTAAATGTTTCCAATTTTTGAACATTTGAACACTTTTTTCTTTCTCAATAAAAAAACAATTTTATCCTTGGTAAATGTACCACTCTTAAAGTTAAAGTATTTCATATAAACAGATTAGAATAATACCATCAAAATCATATGTTCTTTATCCATAATGTTCTTAATCTATAAAGGTTATTATCATACATATCACTTTATATAAGCAGTAGCATAAACACTACCAGTATCAGAACCAATACCAACACCACAACCACTACCATTACCACAACCACTACCAATATCTCTACCACCTACCATTATCAGAACCAATATCTATACCTATACCTATACCACTAGCTCGGTGAGCGACTCGCTAAGCGACTCGGTGGGCGACTCGGTAGGCGACTCGGTGAGCGGCTCGGTGGGCAATAAAAAAAGAGCCGCCATTTCAGCGACTCCTGAAGAGCCATTTTTACGGGTCCGGCACCCAGACCGTTTCCCAATGCCCCTGTTCAGGTTCAATCAAATCTGAATATGAGATGTGCCCGCCATGTGCTTCGCAATATGGATGATTCGCATTTACATGAGCAGCATTTCCAGGGTCATACTGGTCACCCCAAGTTACGTAAGGATAGCTATCTCCGAGTCGCCATGTATATCCGCAAACGCAAACAACGCGTACATCAGGCGTATTCCAGTTTTCGATGTGACAAATGTGCTTTTTTGCAGACTCTTCCATGGTCGGCTCCAAGTGCAGCGGGACATAATTTTCGTAGTAATTCCCTGGGAATTTTGCACCACAATGGTTGCATTTGTACCCGTACTCATAGACAGCAGGAACATCTATAACCCAATGTTGCTCCCAATGGCCACCAGGATTTTCAGTCGGGGTCGGCTCATTGTAATGACCGGGGTTAATCCATGCGTGCTGATACCAGGCGTCATAATCTTCGCCAAAGTCCTGCCCGCATTCTTTGCATTTCCAGTGATACGGTTCCGGAGTCGGTTCAGGCGAGGGTGTGGCTGTCGGTTTTACCGTTGGCTTTGGAGTAAATGAAGGTTTAATCGTTGGTGTAGCCGTTGGCTTTGGTGTCGTCACTTCGGTGGGCTTTGGCGTCGGTTTCTTCGTTGGCTTTGTAGTTGGCTTCTCTGTCGGGTTCGGTGTTAGTGTCGCGTTTAGCGGCGTAGCCGTAGCTTCCGGCGAAGACTGCTCGGGAGTACTGGCTGCTTCCGATGGGGCAGCCGTTTCTTCTTCGTGAACTTCATCTTCAATAGCTGGCGCCGCGCTTTGCTCTATGGGTTCACTATCAGCCAAATCTTCCAATGCATCCGACTCCATCGGTAGCGCCGCGTCGCATTGCGTCGGCACTGGAGCGGTAGGAACCGTTTCAAGGGGTATATACGGAACGACTACAATCGTTTCAATTGCATCTTCCTCAACTTTAACTTCTGTATCTGGACCGATAGCGTCCTGGGGGGCCTTGCAACCGACAGACGCAATGGTTATGATAAACGCAAGGGCAAGCATAATAATGGTTTTCCTCATTTTTCTCTTTCCTTTCTTCTCTTTCTTTGATTAGGACAATTAGGCTTTTCGTTTGGTTTTATGTAAATCAAATAGTTATGACCGTTTTTCGTTTATATTCTCATTTTTATATCGCCTCCTTTGATATAAGCTGCTGTAGCCAGCCGATAAGATTGCCCTCATCGACAGCCGTACCTGAAATCTGCGAAAGCAAATCGATAATGGTTCCAAGAGCCATGCCGGTTTTGGTACGGAGCGACGATATGTTTATTCGCTCGCCATTGGCTTCCATTTCTTTAACCGCCCACTTAAGTACTCGATAATAGTATTTTTCATGAGTTTCCACGGCGGCACGAATCATAGCGACGCATTTCTCGCATTTGACAATTCGCCCCTTAGTGATACCAAGTCTTCTTTCGATTCCATGAATGCTAATTTTTATTGGGCGATGTTCCTTATCATTCAATATCCGCTGTAGCTCGGCCTCGACGCGAGGAAGCAAATCCTCATCAATTGCTTTCCAATCCAGCTTGTTCCACGCTTTCCTCTTATCAGAAGGGAGCGATGGGAGCCGTTTGGCTGTTCTGACTGCGAATCGAACCGATTTCTCTGAGACATGCATCTTCGCTGATATCTGCGTACAAGGCATGCCCTGCTCGTATAGATTCAAAACCTGCTCATCAAATACTTCTGCATATGTTTTCTCAGGCAGCCTCATTGCGCACATTTCTGTTGGTGAGATGCCGAGGAACAGACCAAGCAAGCTTACCTCCAGTGGCATATGCCCTGCTGTGCGACAGAATAGCATTTGTAGTTGCTTAATCGAGCGAAGCCGAAACAACGGAAAGCTACTGTAGTATTCACGTAAATCTTCAAGCAACAAAACGTTATTTCGGCGCATTCCACGGTCTGCCTTTTGGTATTTCGTGCCCCTCAGTCTGGTATCTAGAAACAGACCTGCCGACACATCAGCCGTCAAATCAACTTCTTCATGGAATATTGCTGCAATATAATCCGCCACGGCCAGCTCAACCGGGTTTGTACACATAATCGGTTTCTCATTTCTCCAAACAAAGGATTCAGCAGAAGCGATAGCTGTCGTTCGCTTGGAATCGCGGCGCACCATAGATTCAACGAGGTAGCATTTATGGATAGGACAAATATCCACTCCATATAAATGATGTTGCCTGTGGAGATATGTTTCCCCATAAAGCATCCGGTCTTCCTCTGCGCAAAGCGGGCAGTATCGCAGATATAACGGTTTATCTCCCTCGAAGGAATAATAGCGAGTCTTTGCTTTTATCATTGGCCTTGTTACTTCCGATTTCCGAACAAATACACTTTTCAGGACCATTCGTCGACGTTGTAAAGGCAAAAATCTTGCACGGTAAGGGAACATGGTGTGATGCATTACCAGATTCACAGGACTGTCATGCCTTGTGAACGCATTATAGGCATCGTTAGACAGCGTTCCCAGGAATTCAGCATCAAGCTTTTCATGGATTTCGGGCAACAAATCCCCTGCAGCTGAGTAGTTTGTTAAATACGGGGACCATTCACAATATCGAGCGCATACAGAATATAACAGCTCATCTGGATATGGATTTGGGAAGAATCCAATCATAATAATGAAATCTCCGTTATTGAAACTTTATCCCGCAGCAAAGCAACAATATCTGCATGTGAACGTTTTGCTTCCAATGCTGCTTTAGCGAAAAAGTGTTCGTCAATTACCTCCGAAAGGGTAATCGGTTGTATCTCGTTTTTCGGCTTCGGTGGCTTGCTTGCAACTTTAGGCTTTGAACGCCGCGACTCAATATATCCGTGGAGCATGGTCAAGCGCTTTTGATATGATTCATTCAAAGCAGCCATGTCTAAAACATCTCGTCCATTTATGATTGAGATTTCTTGCGCATCGTGTACAAGCGCGACGAGGTTCGATACCAATCCCATTGAATGTTCATATAACCAGAACATTAATCCGTCGGTCAGTTCCATAGCGCTACGAGTGTATTGATACTGAAACAAAACCGAGCATAGCTGCTTGAAATAATCATCAAAGGGGAGTAAATCATATCGCAGCCCCGTTGAACGCCGCGCCAGGATGAACGACTGCTCAAAGAACGCGGCGCAATCTGGGGTGCCGACTAAGCAGGTTCCAATCGATGAAGAATTATATAGTTGGGTGAGTGCTCCGACCAACACCTTGCCATTTCTGCTGTTTGCCACTTGCTGACATTCATCTAAAATTAATGTACCAACGTGCAGCAAAGCGGCATTTGCGACGCCGGATATGAGCGCATCAGTTGTCGCTCTTCCACTTTGAGATAACTTGCTGAAATAGTTTGTTTCGATGGCATTATCAATCCCTTGCAGTACAGCTAGCAACATTGACTTAACTGACGAATCAAAGGGTGTTTGTATCTGTAGTATCGGAATAATCTTTCGATGAGGATTTTCAGCTTCGATAATTTGATTTCCGGTGATAAGAGCAATTGCTTTTTTCACCGCCGTCGTCTTCCCAAATCCAGACGGTGCAAGAAGAGTAAAGGAAGACACTGGAGGTGGGCATAATGCGTTCTGCGCTTGTTCGCCACGAATCGCTTTCCGGTTCATATTTAACTGACGTATGGCGTCAATCGTTTCTTTCTGCTGCAGAGACCGGCACGTAGATAAATACAGCTTATGATAAATCTCAACGCTCATCGTCGAAGGCAGATACAATTGATATAAGTCTGAAAGCGATATAAGTCGAGCTGCAGCGGGAGCATTTCGAATCTCGATATTATATTCCGGGAGCGAAATAAGCGCCCCCATTAAGTCTTCTCCGAATAGCATCGGCGGCAGATTCTTCGTAAGCGTGTCAATCATCCTTTAATCCTCCAGCAAATTTTTATGAGAACGAACTCTGGCTTTTCTTCTTGTATCTCGTATATCCTTGAGATTCACATCTCGGTTTTTTGCGGCGCCTTCTATAACGGCTTCGATATGAGAAGCAAGGTTAATTTGCGCCTGGAGGTTTTTATCTTCATATGCTTTTATGAGTTCCTTTTTTCTGCGTCTCATTTCCATAACCTCTATTAGAGGGAGTCCGTTGTACCTTGTTTCAATCAATCGAAACTCAACAAATCTACCGTTTTCAATCAACCACACATATGAGCAATCATCCGGATTATATGCAGCAGTAGTTTTTCCTCCCTGTAGGAATCGCTCTGCGTAGTCATCGTTTCGATACCGTAGGTGATTTACTTGAAGACCGTCCCGTGCAAATGTGGCGGTGGTGCGTGGTAGCAAAGTCATGCGGAGTTCAATCTTTGATACCGGAATGATGTTCGCACCGGGTTGCATTTTCCCCCAGTTCCATATGGCATTTGCATGAGGTGGAACTTTCTCATCGAGCATTTGCTTTGTATACGGAAAACTTTCAATGACGCGTTGCGTATTATAGTAAATGATGGCATATAGCAACACCCGATTGAATTGCTCCATCGTCAAACAGGCTCCTTTTCGATAATCAGGGGCGCCTCTTTGTTGATAATCCGATTCAATGACGCCTTTTCCTTTCAATTGAGGATTGTAATATGTCTGAATCATATTGAAGAATTCTTCCGCGATGCTCTTGAGCTCGGGGCGAAAGGCAGGCAGATTAACAATCCTTACGCCCAATTCACATATTTGCTCAAACGTGTCGCCTATGTATTCGGACCCCCTATCGGTGACAATGACGCCAGGGAGTTCATGGCAGTCCCAGTCCTTTTTTTCTATCGCAATCCCCATAGATGTGCAAAACTGCAACTTGTCGGCAATCACATTATTCATCAAAAGTGCCAAAGAATAGGTTCCTCCTTCCCATGACAAGGTATAGCCCATCAGAAGACGAGAAAACGTATCCAGGCATGCGGTCAGCACCGGTCTGCCGACAATGCTCCCGCTTTCATCAATCAGATATATGTCCAATATGGTTGAATCACACATGGCAGTACCTATTGTCGATGCAAACGCATGGACACCATCGCCAAGAAGGGGGCGAACATTCTTTTGATATTCTTTCAGTCCATCTCTCGATATGCTGAGCTTCCGGAGGTCCCGATACTTCGTATAGAAAAAGTAACGATATTGGCTAAAGGTGGGGTATGGCTCCTTTAGTTGCCCTAAATCATCACAGAATTTTTCTTTCAACAGAAGCGTGTACGACTGCCTTAGGCTTAGCTTTTTACTGGTGTAATAGTATTTGTTCAGTCCCCATCGCATGACCTTCTCCAGTGCCGTAAACTCCTTTTCGCTTGCCACGAGTTTCGGCCCCAATACTGAAATACTCTGATAGGCAAGATAAAGGTAAAGATATTTTCGAATTGTCATCTCTGACTTCTGGAATTTCGCGGCGGCAAATTTAAGAGCATCCGTCCGCTTCGTTTCGTCGGAAACGTATGGCAAAATCCCTGCGATTGTTGTGTAGCGTTCAAAAGCCGTTCTGCGACTTATCGCATCCAGTTCCTCTATCTCAGGAGGAAAGACGTTCGCGGCCTGATGCAGTTCATCTTCAGAACAAACGGCATATCCGAACAAGTCCGAAGGAACTGTCCATTTCGGCATCAACGGTCGCATACAATCTATGATGAGAACACGGCCTTCCTCGACAGCCAAGACTCTGATTATTGAATCCCCCATACGAAACAGTTCATTTCTCTTCATTAATCACTAAACCCCAATCGATTACGCCATGTTTTGCCCAATACATTCTGGAAATATCAAGCTGCTCTGCTGTCAAAGGTTTCGTAAGATACTTCCTATAAACACATTCCCTGACCATATAGTCGCCATTGGCGCGGCGACAAAGGAAATCTGAGGTGAAGTCCAAATTGTCTAATGGTGCATTGGTTCGAATGGATATCACATCATCGTCTGCCTCCAGTTTCTTAAGGCAGGCAATTTGCAAATCGTCATATAGTCTACAAACAGTCTCTGTTTTAGGAGACGTCCTTTTCGTGCAACGCCCTTTGTAGCCTTTCTTTCTCACCTGAAACTCCTTTCTTTGTTCTCCCAAAAACAGAACGATTTTCCCAAAAAACGGCTTAAAATCCCCAAAAACGATACTGTTTCCTAAAAAACAACCCTGAAAACGGCTTTTTGAGGCCCCAAAAACACGTTTTTGGGAAAACAGTATATAACCGTCCGACGCAAATTTTCCTCAAAACCATCATTTTGTCCGAATTCATTTTTAATGAAGTAGGGCATATTTCATCTTTCATATTTTCATTTTCTTTCCGCCAATCATCCTCCCGACATCGCCCGAGAACTCTCTCATTGAGCTGCTGAAAACGCAACCGAAGATTCCATGGTTCTGGTTCTGGTGTTACCAATTTCAATAAAATCATTTTTCTCATTCATATCTTCTCATTCATTTCCCACATTCAAAAATGCCCCAAATATCTGCATTTTCATAGGAATGGATGAAATATAAATCATTGAATTGGCAGTGGCAGCGGCAGAACCAGCGGCAGGAAAATGGAGGAGAAAAGGCGGGATGATTTGAGAGAAGTGTGGGCTTCTTCTTCCTTCTATTCAAATGGAAAAGATAAAAGAAAAAGACCTTGAGTTCGCTCTCATTGAGCGGTACTCAAGGTCTCGTGTTTGCTAAGGTCCCGTTGGGGTTTTAAAAT
>JAEEGL011219395.1_pt1 | contig 25700 bp, 21 predicted proteins | sample 9134231 | NCBI WGS metagenome assembly JAEEGL01 (sample SAMN16246548, study PRJNA631951) | gut metagenome | biome: gut microbiome; feature: rumen; material: fiber-attached | host: Bos | place: Iran: Karaj | collected 2018-10 | reverse complement strand
TGGCAAGACGCTGGAAGCGTCTACGCTCAGTAACCGAGGGTACGAGCTTAGCGAGCACCCACGGACGGTAACTGGCTCATATACAACGACCCTGGAGGGGTCGCCCAGCAGGTGGTTGGGGTACTCTTTCAGAGTGCACTTCGTTTAGTGGTACTTACCGTGGGTGCTCGCTTCGCTCGTACCCTCGGTTATTTAGCGAAGACCGCGTTGCGGTCTAATACAAGCCACCAATCCTAAAGCACCACATAAGTAATGGAATTCTTAGGCTATCTGATATGTTAGTCAAAAGTTTTACCGGACAGCATAAATTGCAAACAATATTAGGCACGTTAAGTTGGTCAACTTAACGTGCCTAATTCGCAATCTTAACGTGTTGCGTTTGCAATCTTAACGTGTTGCGTTTGCCAATGTAACGTGTTACGTTTACTAACGCAGCACGTTGTGTTTTCAGACAGACAATACTTCGTCTCCGCTCCAGCCGTGACCTAATTCCCAATGCTCGTCATAAACAAACTCGAAGTAGGGGAGGTGGAAGTGTTCTTCAACGAGAGCACTTAGCTGTTCTTCTATGGGTTCCGCCCAAGAACCAACAAGGACAATGAACTTGTCAATGCTCCAAGCCACACGACCTCTTGGCACTTGGGTGTAATCCCCTTTGAACTTAGTCTCTTCATGCTTTGCTTTTGCACGGAAATATTCCTTTGCCCAAACCTGCCGATGAAGGTGCGGATAGTTGATGAAAGGGATGCCTTTCTCTGCGGCATTCTCAACCATCTTTGGGGTAAGTTCCTGTTTGCGGACACCAAAGAAAGTGTTGTCCGCAGGGTCATACCAGAAGATACCAATCTGTGGCATTTCGTTGTCGAAACGCGCCATATCTTCCATCTGTGCTTTGTGCAGGTCTTTGTTGAGCTGGGTCATTTTGGGAAATTTGTGGTTTCGTTAGCTGTTACGCTTCTTCCCACTGTTTGCGGAGCAGTTCAACGGCAGCGGGAAGTACCACAGCACGGTCGCCTTCGCAGCCGCACTCGAAGCTAACGAAGCCTTGATAGCCAAGCTCCTTGAGGGCACGGAAACCATCAACATAGTTGTCCTTCTCTCCGTCTTCGCCTGGAGTCTTGCGACGGCCGCGGCTTGCAATATGAACGTGCTGAAGGTATTCTGTTCCTGCAGCCATGAAAGCGGCATAGTCGGAAGTCTCTTCCTGCATATGCCAGAAGTCGCCCATGCACTTCACGCCCTTGCTGTCGGCATCTCGTGCAATAGCTGCTGCATCGGCAACCAAGCGCATATAGAAGCACTCACCTCGGTTCAAGGGTTCAAGGATGACGGTTGTTCCGCATTGAACGGCAAACTCGCCAAGTTCGTGGAGCTGTTCGCAAAGGTAGTTGCGTGTGTCCATTGTATGCGGACGGCAAGGAGTCTGCCAGTTGAAGGCGGGCACCATGATAACGCCACACGAACCAATCTTGCCGGCAGCCTCAACGATTTCGCGCATCGTGCGGTCAAAGTCGTCCTTCTGTCCGTCTTCGGCAAGAATAAAGCCGTCGAATCCTGCACAGATAGCAGCCATACGGACATTACGGCCCTTGAGGGCATTGTTAATCTCGTCCACGCGACCAGCCAAGCCTCGTCCGCCTACCTCGAAGCCTGTCACACCAAGGCTCTCGCAGTAGTCAAGCTTCTCCTGAAGGGTGTCGCCAATGGCGATGCCTTCCTGGAAGCAGAGGTTAAGTGTTGTCGCAGGCTTCTCGTCCTTCGGCTTAGGGTCACAGGAAGTCAGTAGTGTGGTGGGAGCCAGTGCCGCAGTCGCAGCCCCAGCCATAGAACTTAAAAGGAAATTACGTCGTTTCATATTTTGCGATTTACAGCCCCCTCCCATCCTCCCCCAAGGGGGAGGGGACTTTTGTTGGTTTACATTATTTATTATCTCCTCCCCCTTGGGGGAGGTAGGGAGGGGGCTATTTTTACTTCCCTGGCACGGGAACTGTCATTGCTGCCAAGTCAAGGGGGCCGAGTTCGAGCTTCTCAGGCAGGAAGTCCTGCGGCGATTGTGTCATCTCGTCCCAAGTCACGGTCTGACCGGTGTAGGCAGCTTCGCGACCCATGATGCCCGCCATACAGGAGATAGCGCATTCGGTAGCTTCCTCGTGTGCCGTGCCCTTGCGGATGTGGTTCACCCAATCCACATGCTCCAGCGTATAGGGGTCGAACTGCTGGAACTCCTTTCGAAGTGCTTCCTCGTCAAACTTCCATATGACATTGCCTTCAAGGTCCTTTATCTCGTTTGTCTCGCTGTCCCAACTGCCCTTGCTGCCTTGAATGAACTCACTCACCTTACTGCTGCAACCGTCAATCTGGCGGCACATTGAGTGCATGTGGATGCCGTTCTCCATCGTGAAGTCCGTGCTGAAGAAGTCGTACTGGTCGCCTGTGACGCGGCGCTGGCGAGAGCCGAATGCCGTAGCTGATACAGGTTTCAAGCCGCTCATCCAAAGAAAGACGTCGATGTTGTGAACGTGCTGCTCGATGATGTGGTCGCCGCTCAGCCACTTCCAGTTCACCCAGTCGCGGATGTTCCATTCCATGTCCGTCCATCCTGCCTCGCGCTGACGGTACCACAACATTCCTTGGTTCCAATAGACATTACCGCCGGTAATCTCGCCGATGAGTCCTGCCTGAATCTGCTTGTTGGCTTCCACATAACGGCGCTCGTGGTGACGTTGCGTGCCAACCACTACGCTCAAACCCTTTGCCTGAGCCTGCTTTGCCGTTGCCATTACGGAGCGATAGCCCTTTGGGTCGATGGCGATGGGTTTCTCGAGGAAGGAGTGTACGCCCTTCTCCGTAGCATACTTGAACTGTTCTGGACGGAAGACGGGAGGCGTGGTGAGGATAACCATATCCACACCAGAGTCGATGACCTGCTTGTAGGCATCAAAGCCGACAAAGCACTTATCCTCAGGAACTTCCTGCCCGCGCTCGTTGATGAGGCGGTTGCGCACGTCGTCCAGTCTGTCTCTAAATACATCACCAAGAGCCACGACTTTGATGTTGTCGGCAGCATCCAGCAGGTTGATAATGGCACCGCTTCCGCGACCACCGCAACCAATAAGGCCCACCTTCAGTTCCGGGCCATCGATGGCTTTGTCGGGGAGTTCGGGTACATAGAATTCGCCTTCCTTTTTGAGGGGTGTAAGTTTGCTGCCGCCAGAGCAACTGGCAAGCAAAGTTGGAGCTGCCATTGCAGCAGCTCCAACAGCTGCGGCGCCAGTCAAGAAGTGGCGCCTGCTCAATCCTTCTTTGTTCATGTTGTTTTTTGGTTTTATGGGGTTAATGGGTTTTATGGTTTGTTCTAGTTTAGACTAGTTAGAACTAGTTAGAACTAGTTTGCTAGGTTCTCTGCGTCGCAGACGACGCGGAAGCCTATGCCCTTGATGTCGCTCAGCCACCAGATGCTCTTCGGGTTCTGCGGGTCGGTCTTGAGCCAAGCTTCATAATCGCTGTGGCGGCGGGCAGCGCAGCGCAACTCGCTGGCATCGTCGTTGTAGCAACCGCCGCGCACTACATAGTCGATGCCTGTTGCAGGCCCTTTGGGATTGACGGCTTCTGCCTTCTCGTAGGCATCTTCAGCATACCAGTCCTGGCAATATTCCATCACATTGCCCAGCATATTGCGGAGGCCGAATGGATTGGCAGCCACTCGCGAAGGCTCTTGCGTGCGGTTCTTACTGTTGAGGGCATAGATGACGTAGCGGTTGATGGTCGTTGTGTCGGTGCCGAAGATGCTGTTCCACAGACCTTCGCTCGAATAGGTCGAGGGCTTACCTTCAAAGAAATAAGGTGTGTCCGTGCCGCCGCGAGCTGCATACTCCCATTCGGCTTCCGTCGGCAAGCGGTAGTGCCGGCCTGTCTTCAAACTTAACCATTGGCAGAAGGTTTCAGCAGCATAATGTGTCATTGTTATAGCTGGACGATTACCCATGCCCCAGCCCTGGTCGGGCATTCCGAAGGGTGGGGTAGGACCAGAAACAGCATCCACATCGGGGCGGCTGTTGTTGGCGTAAATGGTTTCGGGCTTGGTGCGTCCCTCCGACATCGTCTCCACATAGAATGCCCAATATTGGTCCCAAGTCACCTCCACCTCTCCCATAAAGAAAGGCGAGACCTCCACCTCGTGGGCGGGATATTCATCGGGACGGCTGAACTTGTCGCCCTTCTTGCTGCCCATCATGAACTTGCCGCCAGGCACAGCAATCATGCTGATGGAGGCGCGAGTGCCGGGGATGGTCTCAATGAAGTTAGAGAAAGATGTTACCGAAGCAGGCTCCGTATAGACAGGGCCGGTGGTATCGACAGGTGCAGAGGTCATCTTCTCATGCTTGTAGCCAGCGATGAAATGGCCTGCATCCAAGTGGCAGCTAACGCACTGCAAACCGAGCTTTTCCTCGTTCTCCTCATAATAAAGATGTGCTGCAACACCATCGTCCGTTACTTCCTGCGGGAAGAGGTTCGTATGGCACTTTTTGCACGAACTGTTGAAGACGATGTTGGGCGCATACTCAACCGTGCGCTTGCTCTCGAAATCGAGTTCCTCTTTGTCGTGTGTCCAGTGCATCCAAAGGTCGTGCAAGCCCATCTTTGTCTTTGCCCAGTAGTGATGAGCCGTGCCTGCTGGAGGCAGATGGCATTCTACGCAGTTTGTCTGTACGCCGCTCTTGTTGTTGAAGTGTGCGCTTTGCTTCCAACTTGTTTCGGCTTCGGGATGAACGTGACAAGCCGCACAGGACTCATTGGTCGATGTTGCGCCAGCAGTATAGAAGGCTGCCAGCACCAGCACGATGCCAAACAGCGTGCCGCAAAGGGCGGTGAGGAAATATTTCTTGCGGGTCGTCATTTCTTCTTTTCCATTTTCAGTTCAGAGGGTATCTTCACAAGTTTCTTACCCTGAGCACGTTTCACGGCGTTGTAGCCGAGGAATTTCAACTGATAGGTGCTGTCGGAGTTTTGTGTAAGGGTCAGTTTCTGGTCCTCGCTGCCCAAGTCGTTGGCAATCGTGATGGTGGCGTGCTGGTCGTCCTTGATGTCGAAGCCCACCACGTACCAAACGCCATAGATGTTGCCGCCCAAGTAGCCGTTCATCGGTCCAAAAGCCTCAAGCCCAGGCACCTCGATGCTCTCTTCGTAGAGGTCGATGTGGAGGTCAATCTTCTCCTCTGGATCGTGCAGTTGCAGCTTCCATGGTTGTTCGCCAAGAACTGCTGTGAAGAAGGCAAACATCACAGCAATAGTTGCCAAAGTTCGCCTGTGTAGTTTGGGATTTATGCCTGTGAAGTTTCGCATTCTGTCTGTAAAGTCATTAAAACTCCCACAAAGATAGTAAAAAAAGTATTACGTTGTAACGCAAACCCTATACATTTATATAATAAAAGCACAAAAGCTTTCTTTTTAACATAAATTGTTGTACCTTTGCGCCCAAAATTAAGGATAAAGGGGTTGTTAATGAAAGACAAGCGATTGGTACCCGACTTTATTTTTGAAAGCAGTTGGGAAGTTTGCAACAAAATGGGCGGCATCTATACGGTGCTCTCGACCCGCGCCAAGACTTTGCAAGAACAGTTTCCCGACAAACTACTTTTCATAGGTCCTGATGTATGGCAGGGCAAGGAAAATCCTCTTTTTGCTGAGGATGCGTCGCTTTGGCGTCCGTGGGTGAAGAAGGCAAATGAAGAAGGCCTCCGCATCCGTGTTGGACGTTGGAACATTCCCGGAAAGCCTTGTGCCGTGCTGGTTGATTTCCAGCCTTACTTTGAGAAGAAGAATGAACTCTATGGTCAGGCTTGGGAGGACTTTCAAGTGGATAGCCTTCTTGCCTACGGTGACTACGACGAAGCCAGTATGTTCAGCTATGCCGCAGCCCTCGTGGTGGAAAGCTTTTTCCGCAATAACCTTAGCAAAAAGAAGAAAGTCGTCTATCAGGCTCATGAATGGATGACCTGCCTCGGGGCACTCTACATCAAGAAACATGTGCCTGAGATAGCAACCATTTTCACTACTCATGCCACAAGCATCGGTCGCAGCATAGCTGGTAACAACAAACCCCTTTACGAATATCTTTGGGCATACAACGGCACACAGATGGCTGCAGAACTTAACATGCAGGCGAAGCATAGCGTGGAACGCCAGGCGGCTCACAATGTGGATTGCTTCACAACGGTGAGCGATGTGACGGGCCGCGAGTGTGCCGAACTGCTTGACAAACAGCCTGATGTCATTTTGCCCAACGGCTTTGAGGCAGACTTTGTGCCTGCTGGTAGTGCTTTTACAAAGCGTCGTCGCGAGGCTCGCAAAAAGATTCTGCAAGTGGCAAATGCCTTGACGGGTGCAGAGTTCACAGACGACACACTCATCATAGCCACAAGCGGCCGTTATGAATATCGCAACAAAGGCATTGATGTTTTTCTTGATGCTGCCTACAAAAGCCTTTACGACAGCAACTTGCAGCGACAAGTGCTGATGCTCGTTCAGGTTCCCGCTTGGGTGGAAAGCCCTCGCAGCGACCTTCAGGAACGTCTCAGGTTGGGCGGCACATACAACGAGCCGTTGCCCGATCCCGTTATCACACACAACCTGTATGAAGCATGGAACGACCCCGTGTTGAACTTCCTGCGTTCGCACGGCATGAAGAATGACAGGGACAGCCGCGTGAAGGTCATTTTCGTGCCCTGTTATCTTGATGGGAACGACGGCATTTTCCAAATGCCTTACTACGACCTTCTCATTGGCGACGACCTCGCAGCCTATCCCTCCTACTATGAACCTTGGGGTTATACCCCGCTCGAGGCAGTCGCTTTCCATGTTCCCTGCATCACTACGTCCCTCAGCGGCTTTGGCGTATGGGCATGCAACAGCCTTGGTCACGACAGCAAACTTGAGGACGGCGTTGAAGTCATTGCCCGCAACGATTATAATGCACAGGAGGTTGCAGAGCAACTCAGTGCCACCATTGCCCGTTATTCCGCTTTTGATAAGAAGACTTCAGACAAGGTTCGCCGTAATGCAGCCAATCTTGCCGAGAAAGCCCTTTGGAAGAATTTTATTGAATATTATTACGAAGCCTATGACATAGCCCTTCGCAAAGCAAAAGAGCGGCAATGAAAGGCCCCGAAGCCCTCGATGGCTCCGATGCCTTCGAAGCCCTCGAAGCCCCCGAAGCCCTCGAAGCCCCCGAAGGCCTCGAAGCCCTCGAAGGCCCCGAAGCCCCCGAAGTAAATAAACCCTATAAAACACCATAAAGTTATGAAGATTAAAGCAAGTAATGCAACCCAGCCCTGCTGGAAGCCGGTTATTGTTAAGAGCAATATGCCTGCCGAACTTGGCAAACTTGAAGAACTCGCCCGCAATATGTGGTGGGTGTGGAACTACGAAGCCCGCGACTTGTTCCGCGACATCGACCCTGAGATTTACCACGACGTGAAGCACAACCCTGTGCAGCTCTTAGAGCGTCTGGCCTTCACTCGCAAGGAGGAAATCATGAAGGACAAGGCACTCATGAAGCGCATCCAGAACGTCTATGCGAAGTTCCGTGCATATATGGATGTGGAGCCTGACCGCACACGTCCCTCTGTTGCCTACTTCTGCATGGAGTACGGCATCCACTCTGCCCTGAAGATTTACAGCGGCGGTCTGGGTATGCTTGCCGGTGACTATGTGAAGGAAGCGTCTGACTCCAACGTCGATATGTGTGCAGTCGGCTTCCTTTATCGCTATGGCTACTTTACACAGAGTTTGGCAATGGACGGGCAACAGATTGCCAACTACGAAGCTCAGAATTTTGGCTCACTGCCCATCGAGCAACAACTGAACGAGGACGGTACGCCGATGGTTATTGACGTGCCTTATATGAATTATCATGTTCATGCTTATGTATGGCGCGTCAACGTTGGTCGTGTGAAGCTCTACTTGCTGGACACCGACAACGAAATGAACTCTGAGTTCGACAAGCCCATCACCCATGCCCTTTATGGCGGCGACTGGGAAAATCGTCTGAAGCAAGAGATCCTGCTTGGCATTGGTGGTATGCTGCTGTTGAAGAAGCTGGGCATAAAGAAGGACGTTTATCATTGCAACGAGGGTCACGCAGCCCTTTGCAACCTTCAGCGCCTGATAGACTACATTGACGAGGGTCTCACCTTCAACCAGGCACTTGAACTGGTTCGTGCCAGCAGTCTTTATACCGTACATACGCCTGTTCCCGCCGGTCACGACTACTTCGAAGAAGACCTCTTCGGCAAGTACATGGGCGGTTATCCTCAGAGACTCGGCATTACTTGGGATGAGTTCATCGGTATGGGCCGCACGAACCCAGACGACCACAGCGAGAAGTTCTGTATGAGCACCTTCGCCTGCAACACTTGCCAGGAAGTCAACGGCGTGAGCTGGTTGCACGGAGAGGTCAGCAAGAAGATGTTCAACAACATTTGGTCTGGCTACTATCCCGAGGAGAGTCATGTGGGTTACGTTACCAACGGCGTACACTTCCCCACTTGGTGCGCTACGGAATGGCGTAAGGTTTATGCCAAGTACTTCGACGCTAAGCACCTGAGCGACCAGTCGAATGAGGAAATCTGGCACGGCATTTATAACTGTCCCGATGAGGAAATCTGGGCAACCCGTAAGGCTTTGAAGGAGAAACTCTTCAAGTATGTAAGTGAGCAATACAGGGAGACGTGGCTGAAGAACCAAGGCGACCCGCAGCGTGTGGTCAAGCTTATCGAGAACTTCAATCCCGATGCTTTGGTTATTGGCTTCTGCCGCCGCTTTGCCACCTACAAGCGTGCGCACCTGCTGTTCACCGACCTGGAGCGTCTCAGCAAGATTGTGAACAACCCCGAGCGTCCTGTCATCTTCCTCTTTGCAGGTAAGGCTCACCCCGCCGACGGCGCAGGTCAGGGACTTATCAAGAAGATTTACGAGATTAGCCAACGTCCTGAGTTCCAGGGCAAGATTATCTTTGTTGAGGACTACGACTTCCTGCTTGCCCGCCGCCTCGTTTCAGGTGTGGACATTTGGATGAATACGCCGACTCGTCCTCTTGAGGCCAGTGGCACAAGCGGTGAGAAGGCCGAGATGAACGGCGTAGTGAACCTCAGCGTGAAGGACGGCTGGTGGTTGGAAGGCTATCGTGAAGGCGCAGGCTGGGCATTGACAGAGAAGCGCACTTATCAGAACCAAGAGTATCAGGACCGCCTTGATGCCGCAACCATCTACTCCCTTTTGGAGAACGAAATTCTTCCTTTATATTATAACCAGGACAAGAAAGGACTCTCGAAAGGCTGGATTAAGGTAATCAAGAACTCCATTGCACAGATTGCCCCGCATTACACGATGAAGCGCCAGCTCGACGACTACTACAACAAGTTCTACAACAAGCTTCGCGACCGCTCGCAGCAGTTGCAGGCCAACGGCTATCAGCTTGCTAAGGAGATTGCTCTTTGGAAGGAAACCGTTGCCGAGCGCTGGGAGGCCATCAATGTGGTCAGCGTCAACAAGAGCGAAGACATTGCCAATGGCAACATTGAAGCAGGCAAAAACTATGATATAGAAGTTGTTATAGACGAAGCAGGATTGGACGATGCAATCGGCTTGGAGCTTGTGACACTTGCCACAGACAAGGATGGACAAGACCATGTCTATAAAGTCTATCCTTTCTCCTTGAAGGGACGTGAGGGCAACAAGTACACCTTCGTTGCCTCCCATGGTTTGGACAATGCAGGCAGTTTCAAGGTTTGCTATCGTATGTTCCCAAAGAACAAGAACCTGCCGCATCGTCAGGACTTCTGTTATGTGAAGTGGTTCGTATAGGAAACAGTTATGAGTTGAAGCCCGTTGCGCACATCGAGACAGACTTCTCCACGAAGTTCGGTGTGCCGCGACAGAGCGGACTGGTCAAGGGACTGAAGGGTCGCATTATCTTCGAGCCGGAGTATCGCGACCCGGAGGCTTTGCGAGGGCTGGAGGGCTTTAGCCATATCTGGTTGCTTTGGGACTTCAGCGAAGCACGGACTTTAAATTCAAAATTAACAAATTCAAAATTCAAATTTAAGGCAACCGTGCGTCCGCCGCGTCTTGGTGGCAATCGTCGCATGGGTGTCTGGGCTACACGCAGTCCCTTCCGTCCCAACAACATTGGTCTTTCCTCGGTGCGTATCGAAAGCATAGAGCTGCATACGCCCGAAGGTCCTGTAATAACAGTTGAGGGTGCCGACCTTATGGACGGCACCCCCATCTTTGATATCAAGCCCTACCTGCCTTTCACCGACAGTCATCCGGAAGCCACAGGAGGTTTCGCAGAAAAGACTTTCAACTCCGAACTCTCCACCGACGCGAAACACTATACTTTCAACCCTTCGCTTCTCAAGGTTTTCGACGAAGAAAAGCTCCAGGCTCTTCGAGAGATTCTTGCTTCCGACCCTCGTCCCCATTATCACGACGACCCCGACCGTGTCTATGGTCTTCCCTTTGCAGGCGAAGAAGTCAAGTTCCGTATCAAGAATAATGAAGTGGAGGCTTGGCTGGTTTAATGGAGAATCAAATATTTCCTGGGACAGCGATATAGCCAAAGAGCTTAAGCTATTTGCCCCAGTCGCTTAACCGATTTGCATCAGTCGGTTCGCCGATTCACATCAACCGCTGAAGGTCTTGCTTCACCGAGTTAAAACGTAACGTGTGTCATCGGCAAACTACACGTGTGTCGTTGGGCAACTACACGTGTGTCGTGAGGCAACTTAACGTGTATCATGGTTCGCGCCCTCAAAAGTTTCGTTTGTTCGTTTTCCCCTTCTATATAAGTGGGGAAAAACAAACAAACAAAAACAAGTTATGTCCGCAAACGATTTTTGCGGAAAAGCTGACGAGCGAGCGCGTGTAAATATGTGTTCTGAAGAAGGAGGGAAAAGAAATCTTCCCGGACAGCAAGAAAAATCAAATTATTCTTAATTCTTAAGTCCGAATTCTTAACTATCGAATTATTTTTTGTATCTTTGCATCCGAATTGTATAACCATAAAATAACTATAAACAGAAAACTATGAAGAAAAGTGCACTTCAGGTTGCCCGCGCAGCCTATCAGCCCAAACTTCCCAAAGCCCTGCAAGGCCCCGTTGTAGCCGTTGAGGGCGCTGCCACTCAGAGTGTTGGCAATCAAGATGAAATCAAGGCTATGTTCCCCAACACCTATGGAATGCCCGTCATTACTTTCCAATCTGGCGAGCAGAAGGCTCTCGAGCCTTTCAATGTGGGCATTATCCTCTCTGGCGGCCAGGCTCCTGGCGGTCACAACGTTATCAGCGGCCTTTATGACGGCGTGAAGTCCCTCAACAAGGACAGCAAGCTCTATGGCTTCCTGATGGGTCCTGGCGGTCTCGTTGACCATAAGTATGTTGAATTCACAGACGAGTTCATCGACGACTATCGCAACACAGGCGGCTTCGACATCATCGGCTCTGGCCGTACTAAGTTGGAAAAGGAAAGCCAGTTCGAGAGTGGCATTGAGATCCTCCGCAAACTTGGCATCAAGGCACTTGTCATCATTGGTGGCGACGACAGCAACACCAATGCCTGTGTCCTCGCTGAATACTATGCTGCCAAGAACTATGGCGTGCAGGTTATCGGCTGCCCCAAGACCATTGACGGTGACTTGAAGAATGAGCAGATTGAGACAAGCTTCGGCTTCGACACAGCCTGCAAGACCTATAGCGAACTGATTGGCAACATCCAGCGCGACTGCAACAGCGCCCGCAAGTACTGGCACTTCATCAAGCTCATGGGCCGCAGCGCCAGCCATATTGCCCTGGAGTGCGCCCTGGAGACACAGCCCAATGCCTGCCTCATCAGCGAAGAGGTTGAGCAGAAGGCTATGAGCCTCGATGATGTTGTTACCTATCTTGCAAAGATTGTTGCCGACCGTGCAGCAGAAGGCAACAACTTCGGCACTGTCCTCATTCCCGAAGGCCTGATTGAGTTCATTCCTGCCATCAAGAAGCTCATCGCAGAGCTGAACGAAGTGCTTACCGACCCCGCAACAGGCGAAAGCCGCGAGTTCGAGAGCAAGGACGCACAGGTTGCTTTCGTGAAGAGCCATATTGCTCCTGAGAACCTCGCTGTGCTGGAGAGTTTGCCGAAGGATGTAGAGCGCCAGCTTTGCCTTGACCGCGACCCTCACGGCAATGTGCAGGTCAGCCTTATCGAAACAGAGAAACTCCTCTCTGCAATGGTGGCCATGAAGCTCGAGGCTTGGAAGAAGGAAGGCAAGTACAACGGCAAGTTCTCTGCACAGCACCACTTCTTCGGTTACGAGGGACGCTGCGCCGCTCCCAGCAACTATGATGCCGACTATTGCTACAGTCTCGGCTATAACGCAAGCCGCTTGATTGCTAACGGCAAGACAGGTTACATGAGTGTCATCAAGAACACTACTGCTCCTGCAAGTGAATGGATTGCAGGTGGTGTGCCCATCACCATGATGATGAATATGGAACGCCGCAACGGTGCCATGAAACCCGTTATCCGCAAGGCACTCGTAGAGCTTGATGGTGCGCCCTTCAAGTTCTTCGCCAGCAAGCGCGAGGAGTGGGCAAAGAACACTTGCTACGTCTATCCTGGTCCTATCCAGTATTGGGGACCAAGCGAAGTGTGCGACCAGTGCACCAAGACGTTGGCTTTGGAACAGCAGAAATAGCAGAACCTCTCCCAACCTCCCCTCTCTATGGGGAGGAAAATAGATGAAGACACAGACCGCCTCCCCTAAGAGACATTCAAAGAAACGTCCTCCCCGTAGAAGGGGAGGGAAGGGGAGAAGGTCTGTGTCTTTCTTTCGTCGTGTCCCCTCGTGGCTCATCTGGCTGGGCGGCATACTCATAGCGGCTGCCTACATTTTCTTTTTCTACCGCTTCTTCGTTGACCCCTTCAGCTTCCGTTGGCGTGCCATTTTCGGTGAGCCGACCTATCCCGAAGGCTACGAAGTGCGAGGCATAGACATCAGCCACTATCAAGAACGTGTCAACTGGGATAAGTTGCGTTATGCTTCCATAGGCGGTGCGCCAGTCAGTTTTGTCTTTATCAAGGCAACGGAGGGCGAGAAGCTTTTGGATGACAACTTCAGGGAGAACTTTGCCAAGTCGCACAGGAACGACATTATTTGTGGAGCGTATCATTTCTTTGTCCCAGGTGTTGACCCGCGTAAGCAGGCGCAATTCTATCTGAAGACTGCTCAGCTTAGGCCTGGCGACCTGCCTCCTGTCTTGGACATAGAGGGACAGGTGAAAGTTGCTCCCGAGGAATTGCGCCGAGATGTTAAGGTCTGGCTGGATACGGTCGAGCAGGCGTATGGCGTGAAGCCAATTATCTATACCAACCACGACTTCAAGTTGAAGTACCTCAACACACCGGAGTTTGACGCTTATCCTTATTGGATTGCCCGTTACTATATCAACGAACTCAAATACAAGGGGAAGTGGGCCTTCTGGCAACACACCGACCGCGGCAAAGTCTCGGGTATCAAGGGCTTTGTGGATTGCAATATCTTCAACGGCTCACTTAAGGACCTGTTAAACCTCACTCTGCCAGAAGCGGAAAAGCCTTCCCCTGATTTGCAAAGCGAAAATTAGCACATTGTCTTCCGACCAGCATTATAGCAGAACCATTGAGCAACATTTGCTTCCCCTTGTACAGACAGGGGATGCAGAGGGTCTTGTTCGCCAGCTTGACGCTTTTTCCAGGAGCGAGCAGCGAACAGCGGGCTATATGCTTGGGGAACGGTTGCTTAGCGACTGCCCAACTGAGGTTTTCTGGAAGGTGACAGAAGCTCTTGTTTCTTATGACAGCCGCGCTTATCTCATCACATTGATGAAGACCTTCCTGGGGCGAATGGAGCGTGGAACAGCTTCCATTTCCGACAAGCCTTTCGTGCGCCTTGCTGCCTCCTTTAATGACATAGAAAGACAGAAGGTTACGCTTCTTCTGCTGCCTGCTTTCGGTCAGCCGGAACAGGTGGAGCAGCTCTTCCAAATTATGGGTATTGCAAAGGGACGCGAACAGATGGTCTATCTTGTTCGTATCGACACGTTGCCTTGTCTGTTCCTCCTGCTTCGCTCTCTCCGTTACATCGAGCACGACCGCAAAGAGGTATTGCAGATAGCGCGTCTGCTTATGAAGCGAGGCACGGGCAGCAGTTTCAATCTTGCGAGCATTATCAAGGTGGCTTTTGGACTTGATGAACTGTCCGGCACCTTCTCTCTCCGCCTGCAACCGTATCAGATAGCCCGTCTTGAACACTCATACGAAGCTTTCTGCCAAAGCGTCTTTCATTGACCTCCCTTAAGATTTATTGTTTATTTCTATTGTATGTTGTCTTTTTTTCGTACCTTTGCAGCGCGAAATATAAAATATATAAGGTATAAGAATGTTGAGAGTAGCAGTTCAGTCGAAAGGTCGTCTTTTTGATGATACAATGGCTTTGCTTGCCGAGGCAGGCATCAAGGTGAGTAGCAGCAAACGTACTTTGCTCGTGCAGAGCAGCAACTTCCCCATAGAAGTGCTCTATCTTCGCGACGACGACATTCCGCAAAGTGTGGCGAGCGGAGTTGCTGACATAGGTATCGTTGGGCAGAACGAGTTTGAAGAGCGTGCCGAGGATGCCGAGGTGGTTCGTCCCCTGGGTTTTAGCAAGTGCCGCCTTTCATTGGCCGTGCCTAAGGGGTGTGGCTATTATGGTCTGAAGTGGTTCGAGGGCAAGAAGATTGCCACGAGTTATCCTGCCATCCTTCGCCGCTTTATGCAGGAGAATCATATTGCAGCTGACATTCATGTCATTACGGGAAGCGTGGAGATAAGTCCGGGCATAGGGCTTGCCGATGCAATCTTCGACATTGTCAGCAGCGGGTCAACACTTGTCAGCAACAACCTTGTTGAGGTGGAAACGGTGATGCAGAGCGAGGCAATTCTTATTGCCAACAAGAAGCTGGACGAAGAGAAACGTGCTGTGCTTGATGAATTGTTGTTCCGCATCGAAGCCGTAAAAGCTGCGGAGGACAAGAAGTACGTCTTGATGAATGTACCCACCGACCGCTTGAAGGACATAGTTGCTGTTTTGCCCGGTGTGAAGAGTCCTACCGTTATGCCCCTTGCCACAGAAGGCTGGAGCAGTGTCCATACCGTTATTGACGAGAAGCGCTTTTGGGAGATTATCCGTGAGCTGAAGCAGCTTGGCGCAGAAGGCATCCTTGTTGTGCCTATAGAGAAGATGATACCGTAAATTCAGTCCATAGTTATGAGTTCATAGTTCATAATTAGGCTACGCCCTGTGAACTTTGCGAACAAATAACTATGAACTATGAACTATGAATTATGAACTTATATCTTTATCCTGCAAAAGATGAGCTTGAAGCTTTGCTGAAGCGGCCTGTTCGCGATGCTTCGGAGCTGAATGCAACGGTTGCTGCCGTCCTTCAGGACGTAAAACAGCGAGGTGATGATGCTGTCAGGGAGTATGAGGAGCGTTTCGACAAAGTACAGCTTGATGACCTTGTTGTTGCTGAGGATGAGATGCTTGAAGCCGAAAAGCTTGTGAGCGAGGAACTCAAGGCGGCTATCCGTCTTGCTCATCAGAACATCGAGCGCTTCCATGTGGCTCAACGCTTTGAGGGCGAGCACATCAAGGTGACAGAAGGTGTGGAGTGCTGGCAGAAGTCCGTTGCGATAGAACGTGTCGGCCTCTATATCCCCGGGGGCACAGCACCCTTGTTCAGTACTGTGCTCATGCTTGCCACGCCTGCAAAGATAGCAGGTTGCAAGGATATCGTTCTCTGCACACCCCCAGCCAAGGACGGAAGTGTCAATGCCGCCATCCTTGTTGCTGCACGTGCGGCAGGCGTGAGTCGCATCTTCAAGATAGGTGGCGTTCAGGCCATTGGTGCAATGGCTTACGGGACAGAGAGTGTGCCCAAGGTCTATAAGATATTCGGCCCGGGCAATCAGTTTGTGATGTGTGCCAAGCAGCAGGTCAGCTTGCATGATGTGGCTATCGATATGCCCGCTGGACCAAGCGAAGTGGAAGTCCTTGCTGACGAGACGAGCAATGTCAACTTCGTTGCTGCCGACCTCCTCAGCCAAGCAGAACACGGCACAGACAGTCAGGTGTTGCTTGTTTGCAAGAGCATCGAGACGGCTAAACAGGTTGAGGCCGAAGTGGGACGACAGCTTGCCCTCCTTTCAAGAAAAGACATTGCCGCTCAAGCCCTTGAACACAGCAAGGCGATTGTCGTGCATGATGATGAAGAGATGATGGAGATAACGAATCGCTATGCTCCTGAGCACCTCATCATCGAGACAGCCAACTATATGGAACTCTCGCAAAGAGTCGTGAATGCTGGCAGTGTCTTCCTTGGCTCCCTGACACCCGAAAGCGCAGGCGACTATGCCAGCGGCACGAACCACACCTTGCCCACCAATGGCTATGCGGTGGCTTATAGCGGGGTGAACCTCGACAGTTTCTGCCGCAAGATTACCTTCCAGCATATCGAACCCGAAGGAATCAGGAGCATCGGTCGTGCCGTTGAACTGATGGCAGAGGCAGAGGGACTGGACGCTCACAAGAATGCAATGACACTAAGAAATCAGTCCATAGTTCATAGTTCATAATTCATAGTTAAGCCACGCTCAGAACTCAACGAAAAGGAATATAACTATGGACTATGAACTATGGACTATGAACTCAAACGATGAACTATGGACTTTGAACTGAATAAACTTGTTCGCCCCAACATTTGGGCGCTTGAACCATACAGCTGTGCCCGCGATGAATTCAAGGGTAGGGCGGCGCACGTGTTTCTCGATGCCAACGAAAATCCTTATAACGACCCCATCAATCGCTATCCCGACCCGCTTCAAGAGAAGCTAAAGGAGAAGCTTGCACCCTTCAAGCATGTGCGTCCTTCGCAGATATTCCTGGGCAACGGAAGCGACGAGGCTATCGACCTTGTTTATCGTATCTTCTGCAATCCTGGCAAGGACAATGTGGTGGCCATTGCGCCCACCTACGGCATGTATAAGGTGTGTGCCGACATTAATGATGTGGAGTACAGAGGCGTGCCATTGTCCGAGGATTGGCAGCTCGACGCCAAGGCTTTGCTCAATGCTGCGGATGCCAATACAAAGGTCATTTGGATTTGTTCGCCCAACAATCCTACGGGCAACGAATTCTCCCGCGAAGCTATTCGTGAGGTGTTGACAGGCTTCAGCGGAATGGTTGTCATAGACGAGGCTTATTCCGACTTCTCCACGCTGCCGCCTTTCCGTGATGTCTTGGACATCTATCCCAACCTCGTCGTTCTGAACACTTTCAGCAAGGCATGGGCTTCTGCAGCCATTCGTCTGGGTATGGCTTTCGCCAGTGAAGAGGTCATAGGCCTGTTCAACAGGGTGAAGTATCCCTACAACGTCAATCTGCTCACACAGGAGAGGGCTAGTGCCGTGCTTGATGATTATGAGCACGTTGAAGGGTGGATGAACCAAATCAAGCGTGAGCGCGAACACGTCCTGCCAGCCCTTAGTGAACTGCCCATCGTGCTGAAGGTCTTTCCAACAGATGCCAATTTCGTGCTCGTCCGCGTGACCGATGCCAACAGCATCTATCGCTACCTCATAGACTTGGGCATCGTGGTGCGCAACCGCCATCGAGTCCAGCTTTGCCAGGACTGCCTGCGCATCACCATCGGCACCCGTCAGGAGAACAACGAATTGCTGGGAGCGCTGAGGTTCTATAAATAGACCCCCTACCCCCCTTCAGGGGGAATAATTTTGAATTTTGAATTTATTAAATTTGAATTATGAAAAGTCTTCTTTTCATAGACCGCGACGGAACGATACTTCGCGAGCCTGCCGACGAGCAGATCGACAGCTTCGAGAAGTTCAGCTTTGTGCCTGGTGCGATAGGTGCCCTGAAGTTCCTGCGTCAGCATACAGACTTTCTCTTTGTGATGGTCAGTAATCAGGACGGCCTCGGCACAGACAGCTATCCCGAAGAAACCTTCTGGCCGACGCAGAACCTCATGCTCGATATCCTGAAGGGCGAGGGTGTCACCTTTGATGCCATCCATATCGACCGCAGTTTCCCGAAGGATAACCTGGCGACGCGCAAGCCCGGTACCGCGATGCTTACCGACTATATGACAGGCGATTATGACTTGGCAGCGAGTTTCGTGATTGGTGACCGGCAGACGGATGCTAAGCTTGCTGAAAACCTTGGCTGCCGTAGCCTTATCCTTGGAGAGGATATGGATTGGGAGAAGATAACCGAGCTTCTCTTTGCAGGAGAGCGAACAGCTTCAGTCAAGCGTACCACGAAGGAGACGGACATTGAAGTACATGTTTGCTTGGACGGCAACGGCAAGAGCGACATACAGACTGGTCTCGGCTTCTTCGACCACATGCTTGAGCAGATTGCCAAGCACGGCATGATTGACCTTTACATCCGTTGCAACGGCGACCTCAACGTCGATGAACACCACACAATAGAAGATGTGGCGCTGGCTCTCGGAGAGTGCATTCGCAAGGCTCTTGGCGACAAACGTGGCATAGAGCGTTACGGCTATTGCCTGCCGATGGATGATTGCCTTTGCCAAGTTGCCCTCGACTTCGGAGGCCGTCCCTGGCTTGTTTGGGATGCAGAGTTCCATCGCGAGAGGGTAGGTGAGATGCCGACGGAAATGTTCCTGCACTTCTTCAAAAGCCTGTCCGACAGCGCAGCCATGAACCTCAACATCAAGGCAGAGGGGCAGAACGAGCACCACAAAATAGAAGGTATCTTCAAGGCCTTTGCCCGTAGCCTTCGAATGGCTGTTCATCGAGACATAACGCACTTCCAGTTGCCTTCAAGCAAAGGGGTGCTGTAAATATTGTTGTTAGTTGTTAGAGGTTAGAGGTTAGAAAATACTTCTGCCCCTGAACCCCATGCATCCTAAACATTCCTCTAACCCCTAACCTCTAACCCCTAACCTCTAACCCCTAACCTCTAACCTCTGACCTCTAAAATATAATGTACAACAACAGATATTCTTCGCAGTTGCTCGAGAAGGCCGTAATGGAAATCAACCGCTTGCCAGGCATTGGCAGCAAAACGGCACTTCGGCTTGCCTTGCACTTGCTCCGGCAGGAGGAGGGCAGGGTGGAGGCTTTGGCGGATAGTCTTGTGGAGATGCGTCGAGGCGTGCATTACTGCCAGGTTTGCTACAATATCTGCGACAACGAAAGATGCGAGATTTGCAGCAACCCGACGCGCGACAGCAGCCTTGTCTGTGTGGTTGAGAATGTGCAGGACGTAATGGCCATTGAGAACACGATGCAGTACAAAGGTTTGTATCATGTGCTTGGCGGCGTCATCAGCCCTATTGACGGTATTGGGCCAGGCGACTTGCAGATAGAAACCCTTGTGGAGCGTGTCCGTATGGGAGGAGTGGGGGAAGTCATCCTTGCCCTCAGTCCCACGATGGAAGGCGACACCACCAACTACTATATCTATCGCAAGCTTGAGGACACAGGCGTCAAAGTGACCGTCATTGCCCGCGGCATAGCTCAAAACGACGAACTGCAATACACAGACGAAGTGACCCTTGGCCGCGCCCTTGCTGGCAGAGTGCCCTTTGGGAAATAACGTGATAATGTGATAACGAAATAAAACCCAATGTTTCTTTACATTCTGTCTCTCCTTTGTGCAGCAACAATTCTGCTGGCGGCCTTCTTCGCCATTCGCTACAGGAAGGTGAATGCCTATCTTCGTATGGCGGCGCTTGTTTTGTCTGCGGCTTTCGTCCTTTTCCTCTGGCTGAAGTTCGACAACACCTCGCAGCTCTATGGGCTTGGCATCCTTGCTGTTGCCTTCCTCTTTCCCTTAGTTGACGCCAACACTAAAAAAGACACTCTTCCAAAAGGAGAGCGGGGAGGTGACCGTGCTGAGTAGCCATATTCTGAAGCTTCGGGCTGTCGAGCCGGAGGATCTCGACTTGATGTACCTCATTGAGAACGATACCGCTTTATGGCCTCTCGGACAGAACTCCGTGCCGTTCTCCCACTATGCCCTCAAGCAGTTCATTGCTGAGAGCAGCAACGATGTATTCCGCGACCGTCAGTTGCGGCTTGTTATAGAGAAAGCCGACGGCGTGAGCGTGGGCTTTGTTGACTTGCAGCATTATGACCCTCAGCATCATCGTGCCGAGGTTGGGATTGTCGTGGTGCCTGAGCAGCAGCGCCAAGGCTTTGCCTCAGAAGCCCTTCGCCTGCTGGCGGGTTATGTTTCCGCCCACCTTGGCATTCATCAGCTCTATGCCATTGTGCCTGAAAGCAATACGGCTTCGATGGCTCTTTTCCATAAGTGTGGCTACAAAAAGACTGCCACCCTGCAGGACTGGTTGAACACCCCCACAGGCTGGCAGTCTGCGGCCATCTTTCAGCTTATTGTCTGACGGCCTACTCCTTTCGGATTCCACCGATGCTGTAGATGCCGTCTTTGTTTCTGATGAGAACCTTCCCGTCCTTCAGGTACTTAAACACGGCATCATCGTTTTCAGAATTGTTGGCTATGACAGTTAATCCGTCGGGGAAGTTGCCGTTGATTGTGATAAACTCCGGCTTTTCTTCCCAGACATTGATGTAAGCCTTGTTCATCAGCGATTCCACCGTTTCATTTTTCGCGAGAAGGGCGAAGAAGTTGTCTTCGTCCAAGGATGCAAGCACATAGTTGTTTCCAGGTTTCAGGCTTTCGGTCTGTCTTGTAACACCCACGAAATCATTGTCCTGAAGTGCAGCAGCATCTTCACCTGTTGCCAACAAGATGACGTTTTCCCCTTCGCTTCCCCACAGCATCACTCCTTCCCCGGCAGGGATTACGGCATCCTCTTCAATATCCATAAGCGTTACGTTGCCAGCGCTATATGAACCTGTATAGGCAGATGCGCCAGAAATCATCTTGAAATTGTAGTCGCAGGCGTAGGTACTGTAGCCGTTTGTTCCCAAAACGAGGCGCAGTTCCTTCATCGTTGTAATGTCGAAAGGTTCAGATGCGAAGTTATCCGACGATGCAGTAGGTTTGCCCAGTTTGATGTCCTTCATAGAAGCTGTAAACTTATCCACATGCATATCTTCGGAAGTCTTTACATACATGGTTATCACAGCACCCTGAGTGTCTGTCAGCGTAGTGTTCGTAGGGGACGACACCAAAATAGTGTAATAGCCGTCAGCAAAGTTTGATGTCAGTTGATGGCTCCACTCGGAAGAGGCACCGACACTTGTCAGCCGGTTAGTCTTAAGCTGGAATCTAAGGTCGCCCGAGTCATTGCGGACAACCTCCAATCCTTCGGGGAGGTACATATCGAACTGGAATCCGGCATAAAGCCCTTCCGAGTCCATCGTAAGGTATATATCAACGGCTTTTGTTTCTCCTGCTTTGATATCGAAGGGAGCCACCCATAGTTTGCTTGCATACGCTTGAGCAAAGCTGACGTTCAGCAGGACAAGATACAATATGATTCTTTTCATTGAAACCCTCCTTTCTATTTTTGTGTAATGATATTCACAATGTTCGTCAAGTCGTTGATGTCAATCACACCATCCTCGTTCACGTCTGCATTGTTGAAGTTAAAGCCTGACGGATTCTTTCGAGCGATATAGTTGACAACGATATTGTAGTCCTCTATATCGATGCGTCCGTCCCCATTGGCATCGCCGTAAGCGGCATTGCCTACCAAGATTCTGCAAGAAGCACTAATTCCATTGTCAGATGTCAAAGTGATGATTGCTAATCCTTTGCTCTTTGCTTCAACCATTCCGTGTTCATCCACCGTGGCAACCTTGGCATTGGATGTCTGCCAATCCCAAGCGGTGAACTCAGCATTCAGCGGATCGGGAAGAATCTGGACGACGGCTCGTTTGCCTACATCCAGTTTCAGTTCCTCGGAAGAAATGGTCAGTCCTTGAAGTGTAGTGTGTGCCACACCTTCTACCCGTCGCTCAGGACGTGTGGAAACACCTCCGGGCATCTTGCCCCACGTATAGACGCTGCCGTCTTGCCCCAAAGCTATTGCACTCTTATAGCTGCAATCCACGCAGTCTATCCCATCCATTATCTGAACAGGTGTGTCGTGAAGGCTGAATGAACCATCGCCAAGCTGTCCGGCATCGTTTGCGCCCCAGGTCCAAAGTGTTCCGTCATTTTTGACAGCAGCCATAAAGTCAGCACCGACGGACATCATTTTCACATCGCTCATTATCTGCTCTGAGGTTTCTCCCAGCGTCCACAATGTACCGTCATCCTTCAGGACAGCAGCCCCGAAGCCTCCGATACGTGCCGCGGCAATGTCTTTCACACCACTCATGATGTTGATGGGTTCGTGACGTTCCTCTGTCGTTCCGTCACCCAGTTCTCCATGCTCGTTGCGTCCCCATGCCCACAGCGTTCCGTCGGACTTTATGGCATAGGTAGAACCATATCCTGCCACGCATTTTATGGTGTTGTCCAGTACTTTGACAGGAACATTTGTTGCATCTGTCGTTCCGTCGCCTATCTGTCCATAATCGTTTCGTCCGCACATATACAGTTCCTCTCCCTTCAGGATGGCTGTCGTTTGTCCACCATTCGATACAGCAGTCACGTTGTCCATTACTTCAACAGGCATGGTGGCGGATTCGGAGTTTCCGTTTCCGAACTCTCCGCAGTATTGTCTGCCCCACATAGACAATTTGCCTTCGGGACTGAGCATACTATAGTGCGTCAGTCCGATGCTCATATTGTCGATACCTGTCGTGAAGGAAGCAGGTTCGTTCTTTTGCTGATAGGTACATAATCCTGTATCATCGTCGGAACTGTTGAGTACATTACCCCATGTCCATAGGGAGCCGTCAGCCTTACGTGCGGCAAACAAGTCCAGACCTGCAGAAATGCAAGTGACGGCATTACCGGTAGTGAAGCTCCATTCTGTAGCCTTGTTGGGTTCGCCCTTGTTGTTGTGAAGCGCGTTTTCAGGGATTCGGATTGTGTAGGAGTGACCAGTCTCAAATTGCTCCTCTGGCACAACATACATTGTGTTCCCATTTATGACGACTTCGCACTCCATGGCTTTCAAATTGTCTTTCAGCAGTAACACATTATTTATATTACTGCTTTCGCTGATATTGCTACTGTACTCGATGGATGGATTGATGTGTTTGTAGATGTAGATTTGTTCGTTGACGGGGAACATCTTAGTGATTTCCATGTCGCTCATGATGAAGTCCTCTGCTACCACATCACTCGGAGTATAGCCTTCTTTGAAGGCTCTGGCTCGTAGCTGAGTATCCTGATATAAGACAATTGCACCTGAGTAGAGTTGGCTCTGCTGAGTTGGTGTAGTGCCGTCGGTGGTGTAACGTATCTCGGCAGACTCAAAGTCTGTGGAGAACTGCACAGTCTGCCCTGCCATCACATAGCCACCATGAATTGAGATAGCAAGTGACAATTTCTCGTAGGGACCTGTCCTGAAGTGTTGGGTTGCGGCAGTTGGACAACCGGTTCCCCACTTGTTGACTAAGGCATTGGCGGGAATCGTCAGCGTATAGTCCGTATTCTCAAGAAGCGGATGTGCTGGTGTGAACATCAGGTTTTTACCATCTATACCCGCTGTGCCTTCTATGGTTTGCCCACCGGAAGTGAGGCAGATGCTTTCGAAGGCAGGACCTTGGAACAAATCCAGGGAATAAGTGATTTGTGGCGTAGCAAAGGCCGAAATGTTCGTCGCGTTGTTGGCTGGTAACATTTCTGACACTTCGAATGGCGGTTCGCTCACAGTTACAGTAGTTGAGCATGATAGCCCGTTTTCTGTAGTCGCCGTAATGACAGCAGTTCCAGGGCTGACAGGTGTCACATATCCCTTTTGACTTACCGTAGCTACATCCGTGTTACTTGACTCCCAAGTGACAGGGGAGTAAGCATTGGCAGGCTCGAAAGTGGGAGTGAGCTGTGTGCCTCCGCTTTCGAGTATTGCCTGGCTTGTGGCAGGCAGAGAGATAGCCGTCGGGTCAAGCTGTTCAACTGTTACGACACAATAATCTCTTGCATTATAGTTGTTGCCTACAATAACTGCGCACGAGCCTGGTGCAAGCGCTGTCACCAGTCCGCTGTCGCTCACCTTTACGATTCCGTCGGGTGTTACACCCCACGACACTTGAATGCTTGGATGAGTGTCCCACTGAGTATAGTTGAGCTGGTACGTCTCTCCTGGTCTCATGGTGAGCTGCGTGGGAGAGATGGCTATGCCTACACTTCTGCACGAGACATAGAAATGCTCGTAATTGACATAGGTATATCCGTCAAGACCATAGCCAATGCGATAGGTGCATTTGACAGAAATGGTTACAGAACCCAGGAAGTATTTGTTTATCTTGAACGTTGCAGAAGTGCCTCTGGCTCCAGAAACGAAACTTACGTTATACTGATTGGAGCACGACCATGAGCAGGCTTGCAGACCATAGGTGTCAAAAACACTTAGCGTAAAGGTATCGCCTATATAGCCTGAGATATAATCATCTGCCAACAAGGTCTGAGGCAAGAGGCACACCATACTGACAAGCAAACGAAGGATGATATTCTTTGTCTTCATAATGTGTTCTCCTATTTATCTGTTAAACCTTACCGTTACGGCATTCTCCATTTCTGGCTTTTCGCTGTTGCCCATGGCGTCCCTGCCTGTCACGATGAACTGGTAGGTAGAGCCACCCTTGCCTTTGAATGTGACAGAGTTGGTGCCAGTAACGCTCTTCCAGAGTATCAGCGGCCCGCCGTCTTCAGAGAAATAGACGTTGTTGACCTCTATTTCGTTCACGTCGTCAATTGTTTCCCACGTCAGTTGGATTGCTTCTCCGGCATTGGCCGTTTCGCTCGAAACACTTAGGGTTGTCGTGGGCGGATAGATGTCGGTGTACATGAAGCGAATCTGTGTCTCTGCCTCTGTCTTCATGGGTTCTTCGTTGTCCAAGCTGTCGCGAGCTATGACGAAGAACTTCATAACCTCGTCGCTTGATGCGCAATAGAATGGGGCAGAAGTCTCTGTGGTGTGTTCAATGAACGGAATCCACTCTTTCTTGGTATTCTCATACACATACACCGTATAGTCCTTCACACCTGCCCATTTGTCTGAGCCGCTCCACGAGAGCATCTGCATATTGGTCTCTTGTGACGGAGGCAGCGGGTCCATGTGCGACACGGGTGGAATCCTGTCCTCCACAACCTCTGTCGTAATGCCTGAAAGGATGCCCTTGTCGTTGCAGAACAGGATGTGGAACTCGGCTATGCCTCGCTCCAAGTCGTTTGATTCTGCCACATAATCGGGTACCTCAAAGATGTCTTGCAAAGCAAGTTCGCCACTTGTTGTTACCTCCTTGCGCACGGCCAAATCCGAACGGTCGTTCCACCAGTATTGGTACCAGGCAATGTCTTCGGCGGATATTGATGGAACATATTTGTAGTAATGCGAGCTGTGTATGGAGCTGTAGATGCCTTTGTCGTCCTTTATTCTCCATGAAAGCGAATGCATTCCCTCTGTTTGTCCCTGTGTCTCGGCATAGAAGGCAACAGAGCCATCTGTGACGGGCACCTCCTGCTTGCTTGTGAAGTCGCCG
>JAEEGL016489867.1_pt1 | contig 25701 bp, 25 predicted proteins | sample 9134231 | NCBI WGS metagenome assembly JAEEGL01 (sample SAMN16246548, study PRJNA631951) | gut metagenome | biome: gut microbiome; feature: rumen; material: fiber-attached | host: Bos | place: Iran: Karaj | collected 2018-10 | reverse complement strand
CAGACGCAGGAGGACGTGGCGCAGTATCTGAAGAAGACCGATGTGGCGGGGCACCAGCTCCTGTCGATCGTCAACGACGTTTTGGAGATGAGCCGCATCGAAAGCGGAAAACTGGAACTCGAACCCGAATGCATCGATATCGAAAAGAACATCCGCGAATCCGCTGAACTCATGAGCGGGCAGATGGCAGCAAAGGGCATCCGTTATAAGGTCGATTGCGAAGTTGAGCATCCCTGTGTGTTGTGCGACGGCAATCACCTCGACCGGGTGATGATGAATCTGCTCAGCAATGCCTGCAAATTCGCACCGGAAGGCGGGGAGGTCGACCTTTCCCTTCGCCAGACTGCCAATGGTACCGACACCGGCTGCTATGAGATCCGTGTTAAGGACAACGGAATCGGAATGAGTCCGGAGTTCGCGAAAAACGTTTTCCAGCCCTTTGAGCGGGAACGCACGTCAACTGTCGGCAAGACGCAGGGGACCGGTCTCGGCATGGCGATCACAAAGAAGATCGTAGATCTGATGGCGGGAGATATCCGTGTCATCACTGAAAAGGGAAATGGCAGCGAATTCATAGTCACGCTGAACCTGCCGTATGCCGTCCAGCAGCCGGAACAGGCAGCCGGCACCTGTACCTGCCCGTCCGGCAGGACCGTAAGGCTCCTGCTTGCGGAGGATAATCCGGTCAACAGGGAGATCGCCACGCTGATCCTGACGGATATGGGCTTTGCTGTCGAAACCGCGGAGGATGGCGATCTGGCGGTCAAAAAGCTGATCGATGAAGGACCCGGATATTTCCAATGCGTACTGATGGACATTCAAATGCCCGTGATGGACGGCTATGAAGCCACAAGGACGATCCGTTCTCTTCCGGACAAACAGCTTTCGGACATCCCGATCATCGCGATGACAGCCAACGCCTTCAAGGAAGACGAAGAAGCCGCAAGAGAAGCAGGAATGCAGGGACATATCGCAAAACCCATCGATATCAACGCGCTGAAAAAGACGCTCAGCGAAGTTCTGAGCAGCAGACTATAACAAAAAGATCCCGCAATCTCAAGGGTTGCGGGATCTTTATATGATGTGAGAATCACCTGTATTATTTCAGCGCTTTTCCCACGCTGAACGCTTTAGCGCAGGGTTCGCTTACCTTCAGATACTGGCCGTTTGCGATATCGAAAGCGATAGCCTTCAGTTTTGCGGGATCGATCTTGCCGTCCGTCAGTACATTTTCATCGACTGTAGTGTTGACGATATTGCCGAAGCAATGGCAATGCTTATCTTCGTAGGATTCGAGTTCGCATTCCATGCAGACCGGAAAATCCGTGATGACCGGAGCATCCACGAACTCCGCCTTTTCCGCGTGGAGTCCGGACTTTTCGAACTTATCGGGCGTGTCATTTCCGGAAACAATACCGACATAATCCGCAGGAATAACGGTATCTTCGGTGGCAAAGCTTACGGTAAAAGCCCTGCGCTTGAGGATATTCTCAACTGTCTTGTGCTCCGGGCTGAGGCAAAGGAACACCTGATTGTCATCGCCGACTCCGCCCCAGGCAGCATTCATAACGTTTACAGTACCGTCATCGTTGTAGGTCGCAATGATCAGCACAGGCTGCGGATATATCAGCGGTCTTTTTCCAAACTGTTTTCTCATAAAATACCTCCGATCTGGTGCCGTCCGGTGACTAATTTCACGGACGCACAAACTTAAATTGTTTTCATTCATATTTTATCAGTTCGGGAGATCCGAATCAAGGCTTTGCCCTTCCGCTGCCTGATAACAAAAGAAGAACAGCTGCGCTCAGGCAGCTGTCCCCCAATAATTATATTTGAAAGGAAGGAAATTGATCTCTTATTCTGTTCCGTACGCAAGATCAAAGCGCATGTAATCGTAGCTGTTGTAGAGCAGGCATGTCTTGAAAGGTCTGATACATCTGTCTGAGAAGATAGTATATGTCACCTGTTCGCAGACGTCCAGCTCGGTGACATTCTCGATTACAGATTTCTCCATTTCCTGCGTCATCGCTATCAGTTTTTCCTGATCCAAACGGATCTCGTCGGTAATGGACTGCGGATAGAGCTCGTCAACAACATCATTTGCGTACTTGGTAAATCCGGTTCCGGTCCAGGACGTGTATCTTTCAAACTTGTTGTTTGCGGAGATCTTAGCCGCACCGAGGTTCCAGGACAGCCATGCAAGATCCCACTTGTTGGTACCCTCTGCATTCTTGCTTTCCCTGAGGAGAGAAGAGTAAGCGCTCTGTTGGGCGGCTGTAACAGTCAGTTCGAACTTGTCAGCACCGAAGACCTCCTGCCAGGAGTTTATCAGGTACTCAGAGATCAGCTTAAGACCGGAGGTTCCTTCTGCGTAATAAAGATTCAGCGAAACTTTGCCGTTCCAACCGGTCTCTTCCATTGCTTTATTGAAATATTCACGGGCCAGATCCGGATCATAGCCATTATTTGCCGGTATATATGCCTTGGATTCGGGAAGCTCTCTGAAGGGGGTACCATCGGTGCTCATGGAATAGCAAAGGCTCAGGAAATACGGCGCAGGGGTCCAGTGGGATAACTGGGCAGCCATATCTCTGTTGGTTGCGTAATAAAGTGCCCTGCGGAAGTTTACATTGGCAAGATATGGCTTGTCCGGGTTGTTGATATTGATCTGAATGGAACGGACGAAACCCTGGTGAGACTTATCAGTCCGGGGATCTTCGCTGTACACTTCGAAGCTGGATGTACCAAGCGCGAGATAATCGATCTGACCTGACTGGAAGAGTTCAAGCGCTGTATTGTCATCGGTGACAACTCTGCAGTAAGCGCCGTCGAGCTTGATCCTGTCCGCACCGCAGAACAGCGGGTTCTTCTTATACTTTACTTCAGCTCCAGGAGTCCAGGAATCGATAACAAATGCACCGCAGCTCATTATCTTGTCCGCACTGGTACCATAATCGGAGCTGGTACCGTCCGCGCTGAGATTTGCCTCCCATAGAGGTCTGTAGATCAGATTGCAGTATCTGTTCTGGAAGTGCTTCATGACCTCCTGCGAAGTGTACTTCTGAGTGCACTTCAGGGTGATAGTGTAATCATCGATCTTCTTGAAACCAACATCTTCCCACTTTACATCGGTGTCTGCAGCAGCCTGCTTGTAGTAAGCTACAGCGTTTTCGATCTCGATGATGTTCTTTGCAATATTTGCGGTGGATGAATAGGTTGCCATGATCTTAGGATCAAGAGCTGTTTTCCATGTAAACATGTAGTCATCCGCTGTGATCTTTTCACCGTTTGCCCACTGCAGATCATTGCGGAGTTCGATATACCATGTATAGGGATCGCCATCCTTGGTATAGGGTTCCTTTGCTGCCATTTCAGGGATGATTATGGACGCTGTCTGTGCCAGGCCTTCTCTGTCCTCTCCGGACCACTGGTAAAGCTTACCCTGGATCCAGTCAGTGACATCGCCGTTATTGTTAAATGGATTTGCACTGGTCGTTGCTGTGGTGGAGATGAACCTTAAGATCTTCTCAAAGCTCGGTTCCTGAGGTTGGGGCTCTTCCGGTTTAGACTGTTCAGGCGGATTTTCTGCCGGGGCATTGCCTGTATTGCTGTCGCCGCATGCTGCCATCGACAAAATCAATACTAAAGCCAGAAGAATGGATAAATACTTCTTCATGATGGGCCTCCTCTCATTCGCGGTACGGCACGCACCTTATGCATAAACCGCATAAGATTGTGAAAAAAATATTGCATTGCGCGTACCAATGTGATAAATTCATATACTAGATCGAAAAAAACTAACTTTGGTATTCGATTTTTCGATCGCATTACAGTCATTATAATACAGCTGCACTTGCACGATATATGTAAATTGTAGATATCGCCATTTAATAATCACATGACAAAAGAAGTATTAGAATTATTCCAGACTGCGGCATATTTCAGGAACTTTTCCAAAGCGGCAGAGGTTCATCACCTGACGCAGTCAACAGTGAGCCGGCAGATAAAACTGCTGGAGGAAGAGCTTGGAACTGAGCTGTTTATACGTACTCCAAAAGGGGTTATGCTGAGCGAAGCCGGGGAATTTCTTATAATCAAGGTCAGAGATCTGATAGAACAGTACGATGCGATAAGCAACGGCATAAAAAACATCTCCAATATGCCCTTTCCGGAGATCTCTGTTGTAGTGGGTCCACTGGAGGCAATGCTTATTCAGCCGGTCTTTACCCGCCTCCGTCAGGAAAACCCGGGAATGCGCTTTTCCTGCTATACATTTACCTACAAGATGGTAAACGTCCGTGTGAACGCCGCAAATACCGATCTGATCTTTACAAACCGGTATTCACTTTCTGAGTATGACCCCGATGTACCCTACGAGGTGGTTTATAACAGACCCTGGATGGTGGCGGCACACAAGGACCACCCATTCTGGAAGCTGCCGGCAGAGGATCAAAGCGTTTTACGCGGGCAGGATATCATCACAACTTACAGCAACAATTTCGACCCATGTCAAAGCTATTTCCGGCAGACAGGTATAAATCCATCCAGCATCATAGAAACAAATTTTCTGGACTCCATGGTCCTTCATCTTCAGACCAGAAGCGGCATAGCTCTTATGCCCGGATACATGGCGGACTATCTTCCGGACGATATCCTGATGAAGGATGTTCTGAAAGTTCCAATGATGGAGCCCTCAGTTGCAGTATACAAGCAGGATAGCGCAAATCCCGGAATTGCTGCTTTTATGAAACTGTGCAGGGAGACTTATAAGGATCACATCATCAAAGATAATAGACACCGGTTGACATCTTTGTAGTATAATAGATCCAGAAGCCTTAACAGATAAAGAAGCAGGAGCCATTCATGTATAAGCCGAAAAAGCACAGAGGGCTGAAAGTTTTCCTTTGCATTGCAGCCGCAATTGCTGTCTTTATGGCAGCAATCAATATTATACCGCCGGGCAAAGTCTCGGACAGCAACCCGTTCATCAAGGGAAAAAGCGATCTGCCGATGATCGCCGCCCACAGAGGAGGCGGCGTCAGCAATCCCGAAAATACGCTGATGGCTTTCAGGGCTGCCGTAAACGATTTCGGCATCCAGATCTGCGAAACGGATCTGTGGATGACCAGCGACGGCCACCTGGTGTACAGTCACGATTCATCCATCAACCGCATGGCGTGCCCGGAAGACGCGGAAAAGGTGGTGATTGCGGAGCATACTCTGGCGGAGCTGCGCACGTACAACATGGGATACAACTTCAGGGACCCCTCGAGCGGAGATTATATTTACCGCGGGCTCTCCGACGCCGAACAGCAGGAAAAAGGCCTCAAGATACTGGAATTCCACGAACTTCTGGAGGAATTCTACAGCAGCAGGAAGGATCTGCTGTTTATAGTCGAGATAAAGAACGATGGCGAAAAGGGGTTCGAAGCTGCAAATATCATAGATAAGACCCTGGCGGAACGCTTCCCGGACTATAGGAACAACCTGGTGGTCGGCACCTTCCATCCCGCGATTGAAAACGATCTGCAGAAGAATCACCCCGGCTTGATGCGCGGAGCATCGACATCCGGAGCTGCAAAATTCATCGTGACCCAGCTTCTTGGCGTGAATCTTTTCGCCGATGTGGACTTCACCTGCCTTCAGATACCGGTGGCATATGATATCAAGGGCGTAAACCTGGTCCTCACGAAGAGATCCATAATCGACCGCGCTCACAGGCGCGGCATAGCGGTCCAGTACTGGACGATCAATGACGCAGATGAAATGCGGATGCTCATAGAGCTCGGTGCGGATGCCATAATGACCGACGACCCGCTCCTCCTCAAAAGCGTTCTGGAGGAATACAGAAAATAAAACAACAAAAAGTCCCCGGAATATGACTTCCGGGGGCTTTTGCATTTATATTGGATGTGACCGGTCAGTTCAAGGCTTTTCACCGGATCAGCCTGTTATCAGCGCTGTCGAAACCGACCTATTTGTAGCTCTCCAGAAGCTTCTTGAAGGCAGGGATGGACCTTACGGCGGTGTCTTCGGAAACGCAAAGAGCGACTCTTACATACCCCGGGAAGCCGAAACCGCTGCAGGGGACAAGGATCAGACCCATCTCCGCTGCGCGTCTGCAGAAAGCCCAGTCCTCCTCGAGCGTCTTCACCATCATGTAGAACGTCCCTTTTGGCCAGGTGCATTCGTAACCCATCTCAGTAAGAGCCTTGTACAGCACAGCTCTGTTCTTTCTGTAGAGCTCCACGTCCGAGTGTTTTCCGGCGCATTTTATGAGCGCGTACTGGAACAGGGACGGAGCGTTGCTGACACCGAGCGCCTTGGATGCGCCTCCGATGGCAGTCAGCAGCCGGTCGTGGTCTTCGTTGGCCTTGGGAACCAGTATGTAGCCCATTCTTTCGCCCGCGATCGACAGCGATTTGCTGTATGAATAGCAGACGATGGTATTGTCGTAGAAATTAGCCATAAACGGGACTTCCACGTCGTCCAGAAGGACCTCCCTGTAGGGCTCATCCGAGATCAGATAGATCGTGCGGCTGAATTCCCTGGACTTTTCCGTCAGGATCTCGCTAAGGCGCTTAAGATCCTCCGGCGGATAGATGGCGCCGGAAGGATTGTTGGGCGAATTTATTATCAGTGCGGCTGTATTCGGGGTGATGGAAGCCTTTACCGCATCCAGATCCAGCCTGAAATCCGGCTCCAGTGTCCTGACCTCCGTATATTTCATCCTCGCACCCCTTATAAAGGCGACATATTCGCTGAAATACGGCGCAAGGAGGACGATCTCCTCTTCTTCGTTGTTTCTTATGGCGTTGATCACGGCGCAGAGAGCCGGTGCCGCTCCCACAGTCATGTAAATGTCTCCGGCAGCAGCCTTGGCGTCGAATCTGCGGTTCAGGTCCGCCGCTATGGCTTCCCTGGCGGCCCAGACTCCGCCGCCCATCGTGTAGGTGTGCAGCTTGACCTGGTCCTCCTCCTTAAGAAGGCGGATCAGCTCCTCCCTGTACTCCTCCGGCATCGGGACAGCCGGCGCACCCAGTCCGAAATTGAAGATGTTCTCCGCACCGAGCTCCTCTTCTTTCTGCCTGCCGATCGCCACAAAAGTTCCAATAGGGGACTTTCTCGTCCCAAGATCATACATGTATTCAGAAACCATTTTTTCATCTCCCGGCATAAAGCCTTTGTTATCAGTTCACGATTATTCTATCAATCCGCCCGCCGGAAATCAATAACATATGCGGGTCCGGCGCATGTATGCCAACATCGTAAAAATGGAGGATTGATGAAACCCCCTGCGGGCTGTATAATTGAATCAGCTAAAGTGTACTACTCTGAAGAACGAAAGGAGTTTTTTATGAGAAAAGTAATTTTCGACAGCGACATGGCTTATCTGAACGACGATGCTATTGCGATGTTCATGCTTGCGCAGGCGGACAGCTTTAAGATGCTGGAGCTGCTGGGCGTAACAATCGTAGGCGGAAACGTGTTCGTCCCCGAAGGCACCACCTCGGCACTGCGCCAGCTGGAGCTCATCGGCCGCCCGGACATCAAGGTCTATCAGGGCACCGATGTTCCCACCGATGGCTTCCGCAATATGAGGGAGGAAGAGAAGGAATTCGGCACTCCGTACTATTGCGGCGCTTACTGGGATTTCAGCACAAACGACTACTTCGATCTCTCCAAGCGCTCCAAGGACTATCTGCATCTGACCGCTGAGCCTCTTTACGGATATCCAACGATCCGCGCGCAGGAGCAGCCTGCCTGGGATTTCATGATAGAACAGGTCCACAAGTACCCCGGAGAGGTCACGATCATGGCTGTAGGCGCCGCGACCAACGTATATAAGGCGCTGCAAAAAGATCCGACGATCGTAGATGACGCTGCCGGGATCATATACATGGGCGGCGATATCGACATCCCCGGAAACGCCACACCGGCGGCTGAGATCAACTGGTTCTACGACACCATCGCCATAAAGAACTGCCTGGCTGCTGACTGGAAAAGCCAGATCGTAGTGCCCGACGACCTTGCGCACAAGATCCTGCTCACACAGAAGATCTACGACATGCTGGAAGCAAAGCGCGGAAACAAGGTCTCCGAGTTCATGCTCACGGCGGAGCGCACATTCAACGACGAAGGCGCCAACTACGTGTGGGACGTTGTAGTCCCCGCAATCTTCCTGAAGCCGGAGCTGGTGACCCGCATGGACACCCGCTACATAACCGTTGACGACCGTAAGGGCCTCAATTCCGGACGAGTGGTAAGCTGGGGCCAGCATCAGCACAACAACATGGAGACCGGCCAGGGCATGCCCGTGGGCGTCAAGAAGGCTCAGATCGTTCTGGACATCGACGCTGACGCCTTCTGGGATTTCTATGTGGAGCTGCTGACAAAGTAGCTTAATGCGGATCCAGACCGGATCCGGAGCATTCGGAGGCACTGATGCCTTTTCAGATAATCAGAAACGACATAACAAAGGTGCAGGCGGACGCCATAGTAAATACGGCGAACCCGCTTCCCGCTTTCGGCAGCGGCACGGACAGCGCTGTCTACAGGGCTGCGGGAGCCGAAAAGCTGCTTAAGGAGCGGGAGAAGATTGGTATCATTCATGCAGGGGAAGCTGCGGTGACCCCTGCATTTGATCTTCCCGCAAAATACATCATCCACACGGTGGGTCCTGAGTGGCATGACGGACTGCATGGAGAGACCATGACTCTGGCGTCCTGCTACATGAAATCCATGCTGCTCGCAAGGCAGCTGCAGTGCAGCAGCATCGCATTTCCGCTGATCTCCGCCGGTATAAACGGATTTCCGAAGGATCAGGCGCTGAACGTCGCGCTCCGGACGATCTCCGCGTTCCTGAAGGATGATGACAGCGAGATGGATGTGACCCTGGTGGTCTTCAACAGGGATGTTTTTGAGCTGTCGTCCGGACTGGTGCACAGCGTTCAGCAGTTTGTCGACGATAATTATGTCGAACGGCAGGCATCGGCAAGCTTTGCAGGCAATGCGTCCAGACCGCTGTCTGCTCCTCCGCACCCGGCAAGGGAAGAAAGAGAAAGACGCAGACGGGAGTTTATTTCCGCCTTCAGACCGCGCAGAAAAGAGACTGCGGAAAAGCCGGAGGCATCTTATCCATCAGAGAAGCCCAAGCCATCCTATCCAGCGGAGAAGCCGGACATATCCTATGCGAAAGGAAAGCCGAAGCCTTTGGAACAGGCTGAAGATCTCGACGATCTGGCGGAACTGTATGAAAAACCTGAAAGCTCCGCATTCCGTCCAGCTGCAGCTCAGACTGTTTTATTTGAACAGGAGTGCTCCGACATCACCGAGGACCTGCCTGAAATCATCGATAAGGTTGCGGAAAGCTTTCAGGAGAGACTGATGCGGATGATCGACGAGCGCGGCTACACGGATCCGGAGGTATACAAGAGAGCCAATCTGGACCGTAAGCTGTTCTCCAAGATCCGCAGCAATCCGCAGTATACGCCGAAAAAAGCGACAGCGGTCGCCCTCGCCATTGCATTGAGGCTCAACATCGACGAAACAGCGGACCTGCTCGGCCGTGCCGGCCTCGCACTTTCTCCCAGCAGCAAAGCCGACCTTATAGTCGAATACTGCATAAAAAACGGCATTTATGACATATTTGAGATAAATGCGATCCTGTTCGATTACGATCAGCCCCTTCTCGGATACAAATAGTCAAAAATGACGCTTCAGAAGCGACCTTTTAAGGCCGCTTTTTTAGTATCCTTGTCTCAACAAAGGACAAGGAGGTCTGAGAAAATGAGTAAAAAGGGATCAACAGAACTGGTTATGATACTGGACCGCAGCGGTTCCATGGGTGGACTTGAATCCGACACGATCGGCGGTTTCAACGGCATGATCGAAAAACAGAAAAAGGAAGAGGGAGAGGCTCTCGTATCCGTGGTCCTCTTCGACGACCGCATGGATGTGATCTACGACCGGGTCGACATCAGAAAGATCGAACCGATGACAGACAAGCAGTACTATGTCCGCGGGACCACCGCGCTGCTGGACGCAGTCGGACGGGCAGTGCATCACATCAAAAATGTGCACAAATACATAAGAGAAGAGGACGTCCCAGAAAAGACCATATTCGTCATCACCACCGACGGCCTGGAAAACGCCAGCCGCGAATACAGCTACGACGCTGTAAAGAAGCTTATAGAGCAGCAGAAAGAGGAGAAGAACTGGGAGTTCATGTTCCTGGGCGCGAACATCGATGCGGTAAAGGAGGCCGGAAGGATCGGTATCAGCGCATCCAGAGCCGCCCGCTACAACGCGGACAGTGCCGGAACAGCAAAGAATTTCGTGGTTGTGGAAGAAGCTATCGGCATGGCGAGAAGGGCACCCTCAGCAAAGGCGATGTCCGCCGTTTTCGAGGAAGAGGACGTTCTGGCAGAGGTCAGGAAGGATTACGAAAAGCGCGGAAAGAAGAAAAAGTAGGAGACGCTTAGGAAAGCATTAACGCAGGCCTGCAAGCAGGCTTAACAGGCAGAAAGGAAGATCCGCATGAAAAATATATGGCTTGACGGTATTATGGGAGTCGTTCTGGGCGATGCGTTGGGCAATCCCGTGCAGTTCATGAGCAGGGAAGATGTCAGGAAGGCTCCGGTCACCGGTATGAGAGGCGGCGGAGCTTACAAAACGCCGGTCGGGACCTGGACGGACGACACCAGCATGACGCTCGCAGCGCTCAGCAGCATAAAACGCCTTGGGATGATAGACCCAAAGGATATCATGGAGCAGTTCTGCAAGTGGCTGAAGGAAGGAAAATATACGCCGTTCGGTGAAGCTTTCGATATCGGCAGGGGAACTTGGGACGCCATAATGCGGTATTTAAGGGAAGGTGACATAAAGACGTGCGGAGGCATCTTCGAGCGTGAAAACGGAAACGGTTCCCTGATGCGGATAATGCCGGCCTGCCTGTACTGCGCGGAGCTTCAGATCAAAGGCCTGCTGACCGATGAAGAGGCTGCAGGTCTTATCCACACGGTATCCGGGCTCACCCATAACCACCTGAGGAGCAAGATCGCCTGCGGACTGTATTACTTCATGGTCAGGGCGCTGCTGGATCCGGCACCGGACATGGAGACCGACCTGATCCACAGGCTTTCAGAGGGCCTTGATGACGGATTTGCCTTCTACGGAAGCAGGCTCCAGTGCGTGACCGAGCTCTCCCACTACGCAAGGCTGCGCAATCTGTTCAGCTTTAAGGATCTTCCCGCTCAGGAGATCAGGAGCAGCGGATACGTCGTTGACACCCTTGAGGCTGCCGTCTGGTCCCTCATAACCACGGAAAGCTTCGAAACGGCTCTCCTTAAGGCTGTAAATCTCGGGGAAGACGCGGATTCCGTGGGTGCTGTCTGCGGCGGACTGGCCGGTCTGTATTACGGCTATGAGGATATGCCTGCGGACTGGCTGAACGTCCTTCAGAGGAGAGAATGGATCGAGACATTGTGCACGCAGGATGGTGCCGGAGACGCAGAATAGCAGATCCATCCGCCTGCAGCCGTTGAAAACATGCTGAACTAAAGATCCGCCCTGCCTGTAAAGGCCGGACGGATCTGTTTTTTATTTCTTTTGCACGATTTATGAATCTTTTCTGATAAACCACACGGGTATCGCCGCCAGAACAGCTACAAGAGCGGCCGCCATGAACATCGCGTACGGCGGGACAAAGTTGTCGCCGTTCATACCCATGGCGTCGAGTCCGATCAGCAGGGAGATTATGGGTCCTACGATCATCGGTATCAGCACCATAAAGCACATGCGGACGCCTTGAAAACGGCCCTCTGTACCTTCGGGAAGATAATCCTGGAAGGAGGATGTGAAGGCGCCGGTCAGCGAAAGGATACCGCCCATCATCAGGACTCCGCCGCCGTAAAGCACAAGGTTCCTGAGGCCGCCGTCCGTAAACTGGATGAACCAGAAGGACAGGATCCCCAGGATCATTATGATCAGCAGCGGATAATAGAAGTGTTTGCGGCCTTTTTTATCGAACAGGATGCCCATCACCGCCGTAAATACGGCTGCTCCGACGATTATTACGGCCATCGGGACCACAAAACCGTCGCCGAGACCCAAAGTCACTATCAGAAAGTTTATCAGATAGGAGAAAAACGTCTGCTGAGCGATCCCGACGATGCATGCAGCCGCAAGACAGACGTATATCATCTTGTTTTTGCGGAAAACGTCCCTCCGGAAGCCGTAAAAAGTCTCCTTCAGGTAGTTCTGTCCCTCGGACCGCTGAATGTCAGGCGCGTCCCTGAGCACGAAAAGCGCCAGAATGCCCGCAGCCGTCGGTATAATGCCGAGGATGATAAAGAAGGGCGCGTTGCTTTCATTGGCGGAATTGTAGAGGCTTCCAAGGCCGACGAACACGATGACGACTGCGATGACCGGCAGGATCGCGAGTATGGAATTCAGCTTTCCGCGGTTCGTTTTATCGGTAACGTCCGCCACCCAGGCGTTGAACGCAGCGTCGTTGGAGGTGGAGCCGGCAAAGGTCATTATGCAGTCAAATACCACCAGCAGAGCAGCGATCGCAGTAAGCCTGGAAGCCTCCGCCCGCATGGGCAGCATCGCAAACAGCATTATTGTAAAGCCCCAGAAAATATAGCCGACCGCTATAAAAGGCTTGCGCCTGCCGGTCTTGTCTATCAGACCGCCGGCGAATATGGTGGTGACTGTAGCCGCAACAGCTGACAGGATGACCATCAGGGTCGTGACCCCGTACGACATATCCGCGCGTCCCGAATTCGCGAAAATGTCCTGCGCAAATGTCGCAAAATACATGTTTTCAACTATCCAGGCTATCTGACCGATGAGCCCGAAGAAGACCGCCGAAAACCAGATCCGCCCGCCCAGGGGCGTAGCTTTTTTCTCTTCCATTGTGACCGTCCTCCTTAAATGACAAATGAAGGTCCTGTGACTATTTTATCACAAGAAACGGTCTTTTGCGACTAATCATCGTCATCGTCGTCATCATCCTCGTCCAGCATGTCCAGGATCAGCATGTCCTCGAAAAATTCGTCGTCCTCGGCCTCTTCTTCCTCTTCTTTGATTCGCCAGTCCCGCTCCGTGTACGGTTCATCCCGGCCGCCGTCCCGCCCGGACAGCAGCGCAAAAATGCCCAGAACTATCATTATTACAATAACTATTCCGCCAGCCATTCGCATACCTCCATAAAGACCCAAAAGCGGATCTTCTTTTCCAAGTATATAATATAACATGAACTATGCAAAAATATGTACTGAAGCAGGCAGTTTGCTGTATAATCTTTACATCGGACAGCGCGCAGAAAGGAAATGTACATGTTTTACTTTGTCAGACACGGAAAAACGGACTATACGGAAAGAAATACGGGTATCTATCAGGGTTTTGGAAATGAGCTTGCAGGACTTTCGGAAAAAGGTATAAAACAGCTGAAGAAGACCGCTAAGGATGAGCGGCTCAAAGGCGCGGACATCATCATCTGCTCCCCGTATACCAGGGCACTGCAGTCGGCAGCAGTCCTTTCCAGAAAGCTGGATGTTAAGATTGCTGTTGAAACGGACCTCCACGAATGGATCGCGAACAAAAGCTACGCATATATAGACGATGAGACCGCCGACAAATACTACGATGAATACCAGACGAACAACGGCAGGTATCCGGAGGGCGAGGACAGGCCCTGGGAAGACGCTGAGACTATCCGCAAACGCGTCTATGCCGTCCTTAGAAAGTATGTGGAATACAAAAAGGTGATAGTTGTCGGCCACGGTGTTATGATCCAGGCCGCAACCGGCAGCCATCACCCCGAAAACGGTGAAATTATTGAATTTGAGCTTCCGGATGATCCGGAGTAGTCAGAGATCACTCCCTCAGTACCCGGTCCATCTCCAGACTGTCGATGCGGCCCTTGATAACGCCGCCGCCGTACATGAGCAAGGCGCAGACTATCAGGTTCAGCCAGCCGACTCTGGTTACGTTCAGCGAATTTGCAATGCCTATGAGAAGGTTCGCAAAGCCTATGAGCATGACCATTTTGTAGATCCTGTTGAAATGCTCCAGCTTGGAATCCAGATCGGAGAAGATATCGAACGCTCCCAGCTCGCTCTTTCTCCTGAAGAATACCCACTTTACCATGCGACCTATATATTCGGCACCGGTTTCTTCCATGAAGGAGATGTAGCGGCTGTCAGCATCGTGCATTTCCAGGCGGATGATGTATTCGCCGGGTTCGCACTGCACAAAATTGTATGTAGCGTAGCCTACGGAATCCAGTGCCCAGCCGTCCATGGCCATTTCGTTGAGCCATCTTTCCTCTTTTTCGAATTCCCAGACCCAGAACCATTTATGCATTGTCATCGTGCGTGCCATCTTCTTTACCTCCCAGTACCATATCTCCGTTATTTACAAGCTCTCTGAGCCTCTCCAGTTCCCCTCTCAGGACCTCGAGCCCAAGTTCAGTTATCTGATAGTTCTTTTTCCTGCTTCCGTCTTCCACCGGCAGCTGCACTATCCACCGCTTGTCCACCATCGCGTTCAGCGCTCCGTACAGCGTTCCGGCCGCCAGCCGTACCCGCCCGTGAGAAAGTGTCTCCGCCTGCTGCATTATCCCGTATCCGTGCTGCGGATTGTACAGGGAAAGCAGTATATAGTAAGTTGCCTCTGTAAGCACCAGATTTTCTGTCATATATCGTTCTCCTTTCTATCGGAGCTCGTTGTATCGGCTACCGATATATCGTGATTAAAGTATATCGGACGGCGATATATTTGTCAACAGGTTTTTTATTATTTTTTGAAATTTTTCTGCTATAATCATTTATAGAAGGATGGTCCGGCAATGTACGAAGACGTTGTATTGGAAACAAAGGATATAATACTGAAAAAAGCGCGGTTCGAAGACTGGCAGGACATGCTGGAGAACCTCTGGCGTCACCCGGAAAGCGCAAAATACATGCTGTGGGAGCCTACTTTTACGGAAGAGGACGCAAAAGACCGCATGAATCGGTCCATTGCGTATCAGAAGAAGGCAAAATACGGCCTCTTCATGTACGAAAAGGTCTCCGGCAGGGCGATAGGGTTTGCTGGAATGCGGGAAACAGAGCCCGGAGTGTACGACGAAACGGGTATAGCGATCGGTCCGGGCTATGTCGGAAGGGGTTACGGCAAGCAGGCACTGCTGGCGCTGCTTAAGGAGGCGTTTGAAGTCTGCGGTGCAGAACGTTTTACCGCAAGCTGCAGGACGCAGAACATCATCTCCCACAACCTGCAGATGGTCTGCGGCTTTGAATTCACGCACTTCGAGGATCAGACGGACCCCCGGGACGGCTCGCCCTACGTGCTGGAGCACAACGTGCTCACACGCGAAAAATACTTCGAAATGATCCGTGCAGGGAAAATATGATATCATCACAGATACCGGAGCCCCGGGATCTGTGCTTCTTATTGCTGATGAAAGGACGGTTTATATGAAAATAACGGATCTTAAACTGCGCTTCGCAAAACACTACCTTTTCTGCCAGATATATACGGATTCAGGCATCGTAGGTCTGGGAGAAGCCGGAAACTGGGGATATCTGGACGCGACAGCGGCAGCAATACTCAAATTCAAAGAATACCTCGTCGGCAAGGACCCGTTCCGGATAGAGGACTTTAACCAGAACTTTTACCGTTCCGTGTATTTCCGCGGAAGCGTCATCATGAGTGCCATTTCCGCAATCGATATAGCGCTGTGGGATATCAAAGGCAAGGCGCTTGGCGTTCCCGTGTACGAACTGCTGGGCGGCAGGACGCGTGACAAGGTCCGCGTATATGCTTCGGTGATGACGCGCGAAACAGGTCTTGATAAGCTTGTCGACGGATATAAAAAGCTTCAGGATCAGGGATTTACCGCAGCAAAAATCTTCGTAAACGGCGGAATGGAAACATCTCCGGACGGCAAAACGGAATTCTTCTCCGGGCGTCTGGAGACGGAACTGGAAAAGGTAAGGACCATCCGCGAAGCCGTCGGTCCCTATTTCGACTTTATACTGGAAGCTCACAGGGGCATGAATAAGCCCGAAGCGATCGCCTTCGGCAACGAGGTGGCAAAATACCGCCCGATGGTGCTTGAGGATCCCATGACCCCGGACAACATAGATTCCATGGCTGAGATCGCGGAAAAGATACCCGTTCCCATCGCCACCGGAGAACGCTTTACCAATCTGGGCGAATTCGCAATGCTTCTGAAGCGCAATGCGGCCCAGTATATAAGGCCGGATGTCTGCGCAGTCGGCGGCATCACAACATCCAAGAAAATCTGTGCCCTTGCGGAGGGCTTTGACGTCAAGGTGATCCCCCACAACCCGCTTGGACCTGTGTCCACGGCAGCATGTCTTCAGATATGCGCATCCATCCCGAATCTGGGGATCCAGGAGCTTCCGGGATTCTGCCTTGGAGGCGCGGAAGATGCCATGGTCAGGGAGCCCCTGCGGTTTAAGGACGGCTGCATGATAATTCCTGAAGCCCCCGGCATCGGCGTAGAGCTGGCAGATAACGCGGAGGAGCTTTATCCTGCAAAGGGGAGAGGCAGCAACGCCGCAAAGCGCTCTTTTGACGGAAGCGTGAGAGACGCCTAAGGGATATCAGGAGCGGCTGTCTGCGCCGTACCTTCTACCGCAGCGAGAAGCGCTGAAATGACTTTCTGCTTCCGGTTCTCCGCTTTCCAGAACAATCTTGAAGGATAGGGTCTGAAGCTGTCTATCTCAGGACAGCTCAAGACCCTTATTTTTCTGTTGTTTTCGGCCATCCCGAGCGGCAGGAATCCTCCAGCCGCGCCTTCTGTCACAAAGCTTTCCACAGTGAACATCTGGCTGGTCCTGAGGATCACGTTCAGATCCAGCCCGGCAGATGCAAACAGGTCCTCTATGGTCTTTGCGAGCGGAAAATTCCGGTCCAGCATCACCAGCGGCTCAGACGCGATCTCTTCCAGCGTAATTCTTTTCTTGCCCTCCGCGATGCTGTCAGTTCCCCTGCAGTACCTGAGATCCGTACGCTTAAGGTCTATGCCTTCGAACTTTCCCTTCCAGTTTGCGGATTCCGCGTAGCGGCCTCCGGTCAGCACCGCGTCAAGACCGCCAGCCTCGAGCCGCCCAAGAAGTGCCTCGCCCGTGTCCTCGTACGCGAGTATTTCCAGGCCAGGGTTCGCCTTCGAAAACCGGCTCACAAGCTCAGGCATGACCGTGCTTCCCGTAAACGTAGAAAAACCTATGCGGATATAGCTTTTCCGGAGCTTTCCGCCGGTGATCACTTCGTTCAGCCTTCCGAACTGCGCCAGAACCGCTTCTGCTTCCGCCTGAAGGCGGCGGCCGGCATCGCTCAGGAACAGACGGTTCCCTTTTTTCGTAAACAGTTCAGCGCCGGCTTCTTCCTCCAGTTCCTTTATCGTCAGCGAAAGCGTCGGCTGAGAGATGAACAGCTCCTTTGCGGACGCTGTAAGGTTTTCGGTCCTGCAGACCGAAACGAAATACTGCAGCTGTTTGATGGTCATCGTTTTATAAACCCTATTATCAAAGCACTAACCATTGATTTAATTAATAGTATATCAGTTTCATGTATTTTACAAGCAGAAAGACCGCGCACATAATATAATCAGGTTATTTTTACAGGATCCGGAGGGATCGGGAGGCTTATATGGAAAGAAAAACCGTTATATGGACCGGTGAGGACGGTCTCAGGTGGCAGGCAGAGCTTGGAATAAAGGACGCAAAGCCCTGCATTTTAAGCCTGTGCTACGAAAGCAACGGCGACTGGGTGATGCTTGCAGAGGGGCTGACGCCGCAGTTCAAGGTCATCACCGGCAAGCGCACTAAAATAAACCCGCAGAGGGAGAAGCTGCTCGCTCCGGGCGAGGTACCGGGCTATCAGTGGGACACCTATTCGGACGATCCTATGAGCCGTACAAAGGAAGTCGCGGAGGCAAAGGATAAGTGGAATACCACGGAGATGGAATATTCCGAGGATGGAAACATAAAAACAGTTACGTTCAACGGCCTTACCCTGGGCCAGTTCGATGGCGGTCTTGCGGTAAATTTCTTTGAGGGCTCAAATCTGATCAGGATAGAAGCTGTGGCTTCCACACAGGAAGACGGCGTGGCGTATCTGTATCACGCGGGACTTGGCGGATTTAAGCCCGACAAACTCTATTATGTGACTCCGAAACGCCGCGAATGCCTGGAAAACCCCGGACTCCACACCAACAGCGGCCCGGACAGGGACCGTCAGAGAGTTGACGCAAGAGGCAGAGTCCTGACCCTGCAGGCAGCCCGCGGAGCATTCTCCGTGATGCCGTCTCCCCACCGTTTCTTCTGGCCCTGCCAGACCGAAAACATCGTTGGCTACAACTATTACAACCTTGAAAAGGACGGGACTCTTTCCATCGGCGTGCGCCACAACAAGCAGCAGGAGCACTTTAACGTCCGCTGGCCGCTCTACAATGCCCAGCCCGGGACAATCCAGAAGATGGGCTTCTTCTTCCTTGTAAACAGCGAGACCGTGTATTCCGCGCGCAGCATGGCAATGCGCTACACCAACTTCGACCACCTGCGTCCGCTGGAAGGCTACAAGCGCCTCGGCTCCCACATGCACATTGCAAGCCAGGCGGCTTTCGCAAGGGATTACCGCAAGCAGCGCCCCTGGGAGCTCCTGTTCAAGGAACTCGGCTACGACATCTTTGCCCCATGCGATTTCTGGGCGGAAGGCCGCAACAACGACAACAAAGAAGGGCGCAAATCCGATCTTGAACGCTATCACCTGGAATCCCGCTATGTAAGCACCCCGGACTTCCTGCTGGTGCCTGGCGAGGAGCTGGCGGTGATGACCCCGGAAGGCGCAGATCATTCTAAAATGCTGATACCCTATCACTTTATGATATGGCCGTCCAAGCCCATGCTCTATTCGCGCTGGAGAGACGACGACCAGGAGTTCGCGGAAAAGCTGCCCGACGGAAGGACCTATTATCACCTGAAGTGCGCCATGGACGTCATCGAGATGTGCCGCAGAGAGAACGCATTCATCCAGATGCCGCACCCGGACACCAAGGCCAACGACGGGCTTCCCTACGACTGCAAAAATGAGCCCTGGTTCACCGACGAGCGCTGGATGGGTATCGGATGCCGCATGCTGCCCACGGATAATTCCTTCGAGACCATGCTGGACGGCAGGGCGGAGCGTGTCTGGAACGACATAAACAACTGGGCGGACAGACCCCGCTACATCATGAGCGAGCTGGACACCTATTCCAAGGTGGAGGAGCGGGAAGAGGACTGGGAGCTCTACTCCCTTACCAACTGCACCTACGTTCAGCTGGACCACATCCCGTCTTCCGAAGGCTGGGACGAGCTGGTGAACGCGCTGCGCGAAGGCCGCCATTTCTATTCGACAGGCGAGATCCTGCTGGAAAAGAGCAGCCTGGAAGACGGCAGGGCGGAAGCCACTTTCAGCTGGACATTCCCCCTGAGCTACGCGGAACTCGTGTACTCCGACGGAGAAAACGTCAGCAAGAAGCGCATTTCGATGACCGGCAGCAAGCCCTACGGCAGGCAGAGCGTCGAATTCGACTTCCCCAAGGGAATGAAGTGGGCCAGAGTGCTCGCGACCGATATCGCAGGCAACTCCGCTTTCGGAATGCCGGTATTTCTGCGGAAAAAATAAGCTATATCAAACTCCTGTAATATGATACAATTAATGCAGCCCACAGCGGCTGCATTTTTGATATCATGGAGCGGGCGGAACGCCTTGCTCCCCGGAAATATGCGAGAGATCTGTGACCCGGGGTGCCGGGAGAAAGGAGCGCCGGCGGAACCTGTCTGCCGGACGGAGGATTACATGAAGAACAAGAACGACAGTGCACTGCTGGAAAAACTGAACCTTAAGGTGCCCGCCATCGCGGTAAAATTCTGTCTGGAGAAGCCGGACTGCGAACACTACCAGGGGGACCGCGTGGCCTTCTGCATGTACATGAAGTACGCGCAGGACTCAGGCAAGCATTTCTACATAGAGGCTGCCGATGACGCCTGCTACGGCAAGCTGGCTCTCGGTATGGAGGACCTGCAGCCGGTGACGGCCAGCGGAGAGGCTGGAAAGGATTTCGGCGTATTCAAGACCCAAATGCCCAACCGCCTGCTCTACAAGGATCTGCCCATGCTTCCCAAGGGCACGATCCGCTACGTGGAGTATGCGCCGGCAATCACCTGCGGTTTCGATCCGGACCTGCTGTTTTTCCTGACGGATATAGAAGAGGCGGATATCGTGATGCGCGCCACCAGCTACATCTCCGGCGATTTCTGGGAATCCGTATCCACACCTGTCATGAGCTGCACTTGGATGTACGCTTACCCGATGATCTCCAAGAAGGTGAATCACATCACCACCGGTCTGTATCACGGCCTTAAGCGCCGCAAGGCATACCCTGCGGGCCTTAGGATGATCTCCATACCGTTCAACAAGTTCCCCGAATTCTTCCGCTCCCTGGAGGAGATGGACTGGACTCTGATTTCGTTCCGCGAAGACGAGGAGTCAAAAGCGGAGCTGGCAAGGCGTATGCAGCACTGGCAGGACATGGCAAAGGCGATAGACAGTCACGTTGATCTGCACTGAAAATAAAAAACCTGACGTCATCCGTCAGGTTTTTGCGTTTATCAGACTCCAGCGTAACCGCTCATTTCAACGATCTTCTGACCTTCCGGGCTGAGTATCCAGTCCAGAAGGTTTTTTACGTTTGGATTTGACTCATTTTTGCGGTAAACCGCGTAGAAATTGGAGACTATGGGGTATTTTTCGCTCCTGACGTTCTCCGGACTGGGATAAACGCCGTTCAGGGACAGCATTTTTACCCCGCTGGACGCGGAAAGGCTGGACACGTAGTAGCGGAATGAGAAGCCGATGGAGCTTCCAAGGAAGCTGAAGCGGTCGTTTTTGATCGGTGTATCCCCCATAAAGCTGAGCATTGCCGTCTGGCTGCCGCTTCCCGTATTCCGCTGAAGCACCGAGATGTGCTTGTTAAGACCGCCAAGCTGCTTCCAGTTCGTATATTTTCCGGAATAGATCCCCCGGACCTGCTCAACGGTCAGATCGTTCACCGGATTGTTCGAATTCACAACAAATACAAAGGCTTCCCGCCCGATAGGCACCAGTTCCAGCTCCACGCCCCGCTCCTGGGCGTACGCGAACTGCTCCTTGGACGGTTTTGCGCAGAAAACTATATCCGCGCCGCCGTCGACGATTGCCTTGTATGCTGCCCGGGTGTTGCGCATCTGGAGCTTGCTCTCCGGGCTGAAATCCGTGCCGTTGAAGGAAACGCTGGCCTCCGGGTAAACGGAGGCTGCAAAGCCCGAAAATACAGGATAGAGAGCGGCGGCGCCGTCAAGCACCGGCAGATCTCCGGTGAGCTTAAAGTCTGTATCGACCTTAGCCGCGAGCCCTCCTTTTCCCTCGTCCTTTATGCTCTCCAAGCAGGATTCAAACGGCAAATAGTCCGTTAATTCAACGGATTTTGCAAGCATACCGGAGCTCTGCCGCTTTACCACGCGCCTGGTAAAAAGCAAATATATCCCAAGATCGAAGCACGCAAACAGCAGGATAGCCGCCAGCAGGATAGCCAGCTGCTTTTTGAGCTTTGCACGATCCAGAACGTCACCAGCCGCATTGCCTTCTGCAGAAGATCTTCCGTTCATCACAACCCCTCCGTTGCAATATAGCTGAGGATGGAGACGCTGCTCCGGAGTTCCACCGTCCGGACGACAAGAACCAGCGTCAGGACCACGAAAATCACAATCACTGCCGCCAGGAGCCTGTAAAATAGACTGTCTTTCATTTATATGTTCCCCCTTTTGATATTTCAGCAGATCCTCCGGGAAACCCGGATGCCAGCATCAGCAGGATTGCTGCCGTAAATAGCCGCATGCCGCTACATCAGCGGAATTATCCCTGTAAATGCGCCGATAAGCACGACAACTATAAAAGCGCAGAAGACGCACGGGATAAGAAAGATCGTTTCAAGGACGTAGCCCCAGGTTCTGGAGATCTCGCCCGCCTTCATCCTCTCCCAGACCATCCTGGCCAGAAGGCCGAACATAACTATCATGCAGAGCGGTACACCGATAAAAAGCGCGATTGCCATAGTTTCTCTTTTCACCCCTTATTCCTTTCCCTGCAGATCCTTTTCTTCCTTCTGCAGATCGTTCAGATATTCGTTTATCTCGCTTAGATCAAAGCTGGAGACCACCCGCTGGTTTTCGCTGTTCAGCAGGCGGTAGTGCTGAGATATCATATTCTGCTGCACCCGGTAGCCGTTCTCTTCTCTGATATCCCGCCACCAGACATAGCCGCCCAGAGTTGCGGGATACCGGACGTCAAGGTCGTCGAACGCGATAGCTTCCAGGACCTCCGCGGGATCGCCTCCGAAAGCGTTTCTGAGGACCCGGCTCTGCCCGAAAACGCCTGCCAGCGCAGCGCATTCAGTCCAGCTGAGGCTCCGGCGTCCTTTTTCACTCTCCACCAGACTCTTCTTGGAAATGCCGAGCGCCAGCGCCATTTTATCCTGCGTAAGCCCGTATTCGGTGCGGACCAGCTTAAGCGACCCATTTATAACGGCCTCGACTTCGGCCCTGTTCATCCGGCATCACATCCTTTCTTTACAAAAATGCCCTGTTAGTGTAAATTTACACCAACAGGGCGATTTTGTCAAGTTCATATATCATGCAGCAGACCCGGCAGTCCTACTGCCCGTCCTCGAGCTTCAGCTCCTCCATGCCTTCCAGCCCGCGCTTCTTGCGGCCCCAGTGCACAAGCTTGCTCAGGATGTCGTAAATCACCGCAAACAGCGGCACGCCGATCAGCATGCCTGCAAATCCAAACAGGCCGCTGAACAGGATGATCGCAAAAAGCACCCAGAAGCTGGAAAGGCCGGTGGTGTTTCCGAGGATCCTTGGGCCGATGACGTTTCCATCCAGCTGCTGCAGCACCAGGATTATCACCAGGAACCACAGCGCCTTAACCGGACTTTCCACGAGGATCAGGATCGCGGAGGGGATGGCGCCGATAAACGGTCCGAAGAAGGGGATGATGTTGGTGATGCCTATAATTACCGAAACCAGCAGCGCGTTCGGCATCCTGGCCGCAATGCACACAGCGTAGCAGAGCACGCCGATGATGGCGGAATCAAGCAGCTTGCCGCTTAAAAAGCCCGAAAACATCTTGTCCGCGTAGTCGAGTTCGTTAAGTATCGTTTCGCACCAGTAGGGGCTGAATATGCTCTCCAGCACGGTCCGGCCCTGCTTTGCAAACAGTTTGCGGCTTGCGAGAACGTAGGCGGTAACGATAATGCCTACGATTATGTCCTTAAGCGTGTTCACAACGGAGATAACGCCTACGCCAACGTTGCCCATGATGGAGCCCATGGAGGGGATCAGCGTATTCTTCAGCCAGTTTTCCACGGTAGTGGTGACCGATTCGTACACGGTTTCCACGTAGCCCTGCAGGACCTGGTTATCGGCCAGCATGGCGGTGATGCGTTTCTCCAGAATATCCAGCTGGGGCGGCAGAGTTTCGCTCAGCCTGATGATGCTCGTGAGCATCTGCGGAACTATCAGGATCACCAGAATGTATATCGCAAGCAGGCCGGCCAATAGAGACAGAGCGACTGCCCAGGCTGGGGCGGTCTTTTTGATCTTTTCAGGAAGGATCCTGTTGAACAGCTTCTCCAGGCGGTTGCACAGCGGGGTCAGAAGATATGCAAAAACTGCGCCGATTATGAAGGGGCGGAGGATCTTGAACAGGTGGCCAAGCGCTCTGGTGATGGAATTCATGCGGAACAGTATGAAAAACAGGAGGATGCTCATGGCGAGTATGCCGAATCCTGTAAACATAGCCTTCAGATATGGACTTTGCAGCCTTTTTTTCTTTTCTTCCACGGAAGACCTCCCGAAGCCTTTGAGCTGTACTGTGCACATAAGCCAGGCTTTTACTTGCCAAACCCTGCACAATATATTAATATATCACAAACAGACCTTCCTGCGGTGTATCGGAAGAAAAATTAATATATTTGTAAAGAAAGAGCAGGAAAACGGTCCGTTATTTTGGGGAGCACCGTTAAAAATGGCAAAAAAGGAAGAAAAAACGAACGTCATGCGCATCCTTGACCAGAGGAAGATAGCGCACAGGGAATACAATTATCAGCCGGACGGCGTGCCGAGCGGCGTAGAATGCGCGGATATTATAGGGCTGCCGCACGAAATGGTATTCAAGACCCTTGTGACCATGGGAACAAAAGGCCGTCACTACGTGTTTATGGTGCCTGTGGCGCAGGAGCTGAACCTGAAAAAGGCGGCAAAAGCGGCAAGTGACAAGAATATCGCTCTCGTCCCTTCCAAAGATCTTCTGGAGCTTACAGGGTATATCCACGGAGGCTGTTCGCCTATCGGTATGAAGAAGTACTTTCCGACGTTCATCGACGCATCAGCGGAAGGTCTTGAGACCATCGCTTTCAGCGCTGGCAAGATAGGCCATCAGGTGGAGCTGACGCTGGAAGACCTGAGGTCGGTCGTAAAAGTGGAGAGCGCTGAGCTGGTATAAAAGGGATGGCGTGCCAGCCAGACAGAAGCAAGACCGAACCTGAACACTTCAGCAATCAGGGATCGCAATTACTAAACCCGGCAGATTAAACGTGATTCACAGAATCCGTATATGAAAACAGCCTGCATTAGCCCAAAAGGACCTGTTTGCAGGCTGTTTTTGCTTTATCGTATATCGCCGATAGGCAATTATCTTTTGAATTCCTTGATTCCGCCCATTCCATAAAACATAAGCACAACGCCGCAGGCAATTACGCCCAGCGCCAGTCTCGTTACCATCCTGACACCGAAAAGCTGCAGCAGCTGACCGCCGATCAGGCTCCCAAGGAACGCAGCCACCGTGCTCGTGGCACCCATAAGCGCCTGGCCCTTGTTCCTGTCACCGGAACTCACCGTCTCCTGCACAAAATACACGACCGACGGCGCCAGCAGGGCATAGCTGAACATCTGCATGCACATGGCGAGATACAGTCCCATGGGGGATCTTGCCATTGTCACGATGACGAATTTGATCAGGAACGCGGACGCACCGATCATCGAAAGCTGTTTTACGGAAAAATGCCGGCGGACCAGATAGTATCCGAACATGAACGGCAGCTCCGCAATAGCCTGAACGAACAGCATCCTGCCCTGAATGGTGGCGATCAGACCCTTTTCCGCAGCGGCCTCCGGAGACAGCACATTTGCGATTATCTTTGCCATATATGTGTTTATCATATTCGCGCCGAAATAAAGCATCACCATAGCCAGTGAAACGGATATCATAATGCGGTATCTGCGGAAAAATTCGCCGTAAGAGATATGATTTGTGCTCTTTTTCATCCTGATCTGACTGTTTTCCTCTGATTTCGGCAGCAGATGGACTATAAGGAGGGTCAGAACAGCGGTTATCGCCACATAATAGGGCACAAAAGTCTTCCCGAAGCTGATCCAAAGCCTTCCGACCAGCAGGGAAGCCAGTCCGAAAGAGGCGGAACCCATGCCCCGGCCAAGACCGTAGTTGATCGTTATGCCTTCCTTTACGTAGATGAAGGCCATGCTGTTGATAAAGGGAGAGACTGCGGACGCACATGTG
>JAEEGL014101978.1_pt1 | contig 25702 bp, 21 predicted proteins | sample 9134231 | NCBI WGS metagenome assembly JAEEGL01 (sample SAMN16246548, study PRJNA631951) | gut metagenome | biome: gut microbiome; feature: rumen; material: fiber-attached | host: Bos | place: Iran: Karaj | collected 2018-10 | reverse complement strand
CAGAATGCAGGACTTCTCTCCTGCACTCAGGAACCAGCTGCACCGGATCGAATCGGGATCCGTCAGTTCGGACCGGCCGATTCTTTCCCAGATCAGGGCTGCCTGATTGGCTTTGCGTCCGCCGAAAATATCCAGTATATCCGCTTCTACAGCCGATGCGGTGGGCAGTTTGCCGGCACCCGCGCCGTAGAACATCGCTTCACCTAAAACGTCTGTTCTGACCGAAACGGCATTGAAGACGTCCTCTACATGGGAGAGCAGGGAATGATTCGGGACAAAATGCGGAGCCACGAGCAAAAGCAAGCCTTGGTCGGTTTGACGGGCAGTTGCAATGAGTTTGATCGTTCCGCCCAGGGACTCGGCGGCTTTGAGGTCTGCCAGCTTCACTTGGGTGATCCCTTCGCAGAAAATATCTTTCGGACTGACCAAACGGCCGTATGCAATGGCAGCCAGGATGACGATCTTGCGAGCTGCATCCAATCCCTCGACGTCCGCACTCGGATTGGCTTCCGCATAGCCCATTTTCTGAGCTTCGGAAAGAGCCGAGTCAAAATCTTTGCCGTGAGACTGCATGGACGTCAGGATGTAATTGGTCGTTCCGTTCAGGATCCCGCTGATCCTCTGGACCTGGTGAACGCTCAACTCGTTGATGAGCGGGCGGATGACGGGGATTCCGCCTCCTACACTGGCCTCAAACAGATAGGAAACGTTGTTCTGACGTGCTGCTTCAAGCAGTTCGGGACCGAAAGAGGCCACGACTTCTTTGTTGGAAGTGACGACCGATTTGCCTGCCTTGAGACAAGCCAGAGAGAAATCGTAGGCCGGGTGGGAACCGCCCATGGTCTCCGCAACCAGTTCGACCTCCGGATCGTTCAGGATGTCGTTAAAATCATGGGTGACCAAATGTCCTAGTGGATGGTCCGGAAATTCCCGGAGATCCAGGATATATTTGATGCATATTTCTGTTCCAAGAGCTGCTTGGATTCGGTTTTGGTCGCAGGAAATTGCTTCAGCTACACCGCTTCCCACCGTTCCGAATCCGAGAATGGCGATTTGATGCATGACAAACCTCGATAGGATGATTTGTGCCTGAGATCATGATCGGATGACTCTCGACACGGAGATATTCTACCACACTTTCTTTTGAAATACAATAAAAATGCACGCGCGGGCAGGCGACGATGTGACTGTTAAAATATGATGCTATTTTTTTGTGGCAATTCGCAATTCTGCGTTGCATTGTGGTATAATTTCTGTGAATATAGTTTCGGGAGGGTCGTATGTCCAGTAAAATCGGCGGTCAGACCAATGTTAAGATCTTTGTCCTGTACCTGATGCAGAATATCAATTATCCTTTGGAATTCGTGCAGATCAACGATATCGTGATGCGGACAGACTACGTGATGTATCTGGATTTTGCTGAAGCTTTCAACGAAATGCTGGATTCGAAGCTCATCGAACCGAGCGGGACCAATCAATTCGGAGATCCTCTTTATATCGTGACCGAGAGAGGGCGGATGATTGCGGAACAGATGCAGTCCGATATTCTTCCCAAAATACTGGATGAAGCTCTGGCCGGGGCATTGCGCTATCTGGATTTCGTCAAGCGGGGCATTGTGGCCGACGCCCGGGTCGAAAGGTTGAAAAACAGCCGCTATGACGTGATTTGTGAACTCAAAGAAAAGAAAGAAGTCATTTTCAGCCTGAGATTGGCAGTCGATTCCAGAGACCGTGCCGAACGGATGAAAAATGAATTTTTAAAGCGTCCGGATTCACTCTATCGGAGTGAGCTGGCTCTGATTTCGGGACATATGAATTTTCTGTTCGATGACGCGAAAGAAGGATAGTTCGCCACATTAAGATTCTCGCGGAAGGAGGAAAAGCTGTGAAAAAGAACAACTTGAAAGCCTGGCTTTATCTGTTGCCTGCATTGGTTTTTATCGGTTTTTTCATGATCTATCCTCTGATTGACGTTGTGGTCTATTCTCTGGAGGAAGGATTCAATTCGGTCTCACAGACGTCATTCGGCTTCGGGTTTTACAATTTTTCGTATGTGCTTCATGACTCCTATTTTCTGCAGGCGGTCAAAAACACATTTATATTGGTTATCATTACAGTTCCGGTCTCGACCGTGCTGGCTTTGCTGATTTCCGTCGGGCTCAGTTCCATCAAGAAGCTCAGAGAGTGGTTCCAGACCATCTATTTCCTGCCCTATGTGACCAATACGCTGGCAGTGGGCATGGTTTTCATGATCCTCTTCAAGAAGACGGAGTATTCCGAGGGACTGATGAACATGCTGCTCAGATGGGTCGGGCTCAGTGCTGTCGACTTTATGGAAGGCCCTTATTGGGCAAAAATGTTCGTCATGTGTTTCTATACGGTCTGGATCGTGCTGCCTTTCAAGATTCTGGTCCTGACCAGTTCGCTCGCATCCGTCAACGATGAGTACTACAAAGCAGCTAAACTGGACGGTGCTTCCGGCTCCAAGATCTTTTTCAGGATCACGCTTCCGGCTATTTCGCCGATGATTTTCTACCTGGTTATAACCGGGTTTATCGGCGCTTTCAAAGCTTATTCCGATGCGGTCGCCCTGTTCGGAACGAATCTGAATGCCGCAGGAATGAATACGATGGTGGGCTATGTTTACGACATGCTCTACGGAGAGGGCGGAGGATATCCGTCCTATGCGGCCGCGGCTGCTCTGATCCTTTTTGCAATCGTTCTGACGATCACAGTCATCAATTTGTCTGTGAGCCGCAGGCGTCCTTCGCTGTGAGGTGAGAATGATGGATGAAAAATTGACTGTCAATCAAATCCGGATGAAGAGCCGCCGCAGAACACTGGTCGTACGCATTGTTACGTACGTGCTTTTGGCTATTTGGGCCTTGATCGTCTTGTTCCCGTTTTACTGGATGATCCTGACCTCCATCAAAGACAAGGCCATGTACAACGCTGAATACACTCCGAAATTCTTCACTTTGGAGCCGACGGTCGAAAACTACGCGACCGCGTTTCAGGCTGCAAACCTGGCCAGATACTTTTTGAATACGCTGATCTACACGCTCATCACGACCGCATTGATGCTGATCGTGATCATCCTGGCTGCATTTGCTTTTGCAAGGCTGAACTTCAGAGGGAAGAATATCCTGTTTGCCGCATTTCTATCCCTGATGATGATCCCGAGCGAACTGGTGGTCATCACCAATTTCCAGACGATCACCAACTGGGGCATGCGCAATTCATTCATGGGGCTGATCCTGCCCACGGTCACGTCTGTGTTCTATACTTATCTCCTCAAAGAAAACTTCGAGTCTGTCCCGGACAGACTGTATCTGGCTGCCAAACTGGACGGAGCATCGGATTTCAAATATCTTTGCAAAGTGCTCATTCCCATGTGCGCCCCGACCCTTTTCACGATCACGATCTTAAAGATCATAGAGTGCTGGAACTCCTATGTTTGGCCTAGGCTGATCACGGATAACGAGGCCTACTATCTGGTTTCGAACGGTATCCAGGAGATCCGGGAAAACGGCATGGGCAGAGACAATATTCCCGGAATGATGGCTGCCGTCGTTGTGGTTTCACTTCCGCTGATCATTTTGTTCCTCGTTTTCCGCAAGCGGATCATGGCCGGAGTGGCGAGAGGAGGGACGAAAGGATGAAAAGATTCATCGCATTTTGCCTGGTCCTTCTGTGCTTCCTGCCCATGCTCGAATCCTGCCATGAAAAGAAAGCAGGGAAGGCTTTCAAGCTCCCGGACGGGCTCGATCCGGACAGACAGTATGAGATTTCATTCTGGGCCAAAAACGATACCAACATCAATCAGGTCAACGTATACAAGCAGGCCATCGAAGATTTTCAGAGCTACTATCCGAACATCAAAGTGAATCTGAAGCTTTATTCGGATTACACCCAGATCTACCGGGACGTGATCACGAACATCAGCACGCAGACCACACCGAATGTCTGCATTACGTATCCAGACCATATCGCGACTTATAAGACGGGGGACAACGTGATCGCCCCTCTCGATGACCTGATCCACGATCCGAAATACGGGCTGGGAGGCTCGGAAGTCCGCTTCGACGGGCCGAGCCAGGATGAGATGATCTCACGCTTTTTGAACGAATGCTATATCGACGGCGTGTGCTATGCCGTGCCTTTCATGCGCTCGAGTGAGATGTGTTACGTCAACAAAGACTACGTTGAAAAGCTGGGTTACACCCTGCCTGACGTTTTAACCTGGGACTTCGTTTTTGAAGTATCCGAAGCCGCAATGGCCAAAAATGAGGACGGAACGTTCAAAGTCAACGGGCAAAAGGTCATGATCCCGTTCATTTACAAATCTACGGACAACATGATGATCTCTATGCTCAAACAGCTGGATGCTCCGTATTCGACAGCAAAGGGAGATATCGAACTCTTCAACGAGGAGACACGCAAGATCCTTTTGGAAATTTCCGAACATGCTGCGACCGGCTCGTTTTCGACCTTCAAAATCTCCAGTTATCCCGGCAACTTTTTGAACTGCGGACAGTGCATCTTTGCTATCGATTCAACGGCCGGATCCACATGGATGGGTTCACAGGCGCCTTTGCTGGATGTGCACAAGGAAGAAGTCGTTGAGTTTGAAACTTCGATCCGGTTGATCCCTCAATTCGATCCGGATCATCCAAAGATGATCTCACAGGGGCCGTCTATCTGCATTTTCAACAAGCCGGACAGCGAAGAAGTTCTGGCTTCCTGGCTGTTTACGCAATATCTGCTCACGAATAAAGTCCAGATCGGCTATTCCATGACCGAGGGTTATATCCCGGTCACGTTGAAGGCTCAGCAGTCCGCAGAATATCTGGATTACCTGTCCCGCGCGGGTGAAGACAACAAAACATACTATTCCGTCAAGATCGACGCAACGAAACTCTTTGTCGATCATATCGAGGATACGTTCGTGACCCCCGTCTTCAACGGCTCGACCTCGGTCAGGGAAGCGGCGGGGCAGATGATCGAAGAAGTCACGAAGAGCAGACGCAGAAAAGAAACTGTTGACGATAACTACATTGACAATCTGTATATCAAAATGACCCAGATGTACCACCTGGATCAATACGGGAAACTGGATATGGGTCCGCTTCCGTCCCCGGCCGTAGCCATTCTGGTCACGCTGGGTGCGGTTTGGATTCTGATCGGAAGTTTCTTCACGTTCGGAATCATAAAAAAGTATCGAAAAGCCAAACAGACCACCGGGCATGACCGAACCGCCGGATGACTTTTTGGCCTGAATCTTTTCCGAAAGGTATCCGAAATGGCTTATTTTTTCCTCGCGCTTTTTGCTGTTGCCGCCGTCACTCATCTGCTTGGGAACTGGGTCGAAAAAAAGATCATATGCGTCATCACGAAACCGCTTTTAGTGTCCTTGCTTTTTGCTTACTATCTGACGGCAAGATTTCCGGATCCGGGAGTTCTATTGCTCTGCGCGCTGGCGGCCTCCTGGCTGGGTGACGTGCTGCTGATGCCTGCCGGACTGGGCTGGTTCGTCGCAGGGGGGATCTCGTTTGCAGGCGCTCATGTTTTGTTCATCATTGCATTTGCCCAACATGCAGCTGCAGTCCCAGTCGTCCCGGTGATCCTTTTGAGTCTGGTCTATATCGCTTTGACGGGACTCGTCCTTTTTGTGATCCGTAACGAGGCGCCAAAACCTTTGATGCTGCCGATGGGGCTGTACCTGATCTGCAACGGTGTGATGAACATTTTCGCGTTCAGTTGTCTTCTGTCGGCTCCGGGTATCGGAACGGCGTTGATCTTTGCAGGTGCCGTATCGTTCTTTGCTTCAGACTGTGTGCTGGTCAGACTACGTTACCGGAAAGGGAAGTCCTGGCGGGTACCTGAGAACTTCGTGATCATGATCACTTATATCCTGGCTGTGTTTCTGATCACGCAAGGCGCTTTGCTGGCGGGGTTCTGAGAAGCATCACTGCAAACGACAATAAAAAAAACGGCATAGCTTACGGGGTCGTAAACTATGCCGATTTTTTATGAGTGCAATGACTCGACCTGATGCCTTACTCTGTAGGTGTGTCCGTTACAGAGGTGATGTGCGGGTTGACACCGTTGTACCAGTACAGGAAACCTGTCATGTCGATCGTATCGCCGACTGTCAGACCTTCAACTGCCTTGTAGACGTCTGTGTCTTTTCCGCAGAGATAGGATTCAACGGTGAATTGGTAAACATTCTCGCCGTCTGAAACTTTGAAATACAGATCGTCGCCCGGGGTACCGGAGTTGTCCCACTTGTATAGGAAGGCGTGTTCTGTGTCATCACCGTCGACTTTGCTAGCAACGACCTGCAGTGCCTTGAAAGCAACATATTCGTTCTGGTGGTCGATCAGTTCGTCTTTGCCCAGAAGAGCGGTGACGTCGGTCGGCTCAGCAATGAAGTTGCCCTCGAGGATCTCAAATGTTGCATCGGTGATTTCGACTTCACCTGACCAAGCGGATTTATAACCGGTCACTTTGATCTTCGTGCCGGGTGTCAGTTTGGCATAGTCGGCTTCGGAGCAGGCCATATTGTAGAGGAAATAAGCACCGTCTTCGCTTTGAGCATAAACGGTAGCTTTGTTGTCCCACCAGGACTGCTTGGCCTGTACGTAGGTCTCGACAACGACAGCGGTATCCAGTTCAGCTGCGACATACTGTGCGTGTGTCATCACACTGCTGTCTGTCGTTTCTGCGTCTTTCGTTTCTTCGCCTTTTGATTCTTCGGTCTTTGTCTCTTCACCTTTGGTTTCTTTGCCTGTGTCTGTGGCATTGCCGCAGGCTGCAAGCGCAAGAACGACCATGGAAAGGACGAGCAAAAGGGCTAAAACTTTCTTCATGTTTTCCTCCTTGTCGGGTATCTTTTCAGATGCCCTCTTTTTGTTGGGTACAGTATAGCACTAAAGTGTATGAGTGTCAAGCAAAATCAAACAGCCTGCCTCCGTCAGGGTGAACAAAAAGAGAGGGCCCGGAGGGCCTGGAATATTCCAAGATGACGGAAACATAAACAGCCGCTCCGGCTCGCGAAGCGGCTGTATGTCAGATTTCTTCTTCTCTGAGGGAGGCTCCGATTCCGATCAGTTTCTCAACGATGTTTTCATAACCGCGTTTGAGTTTGTCGATGCCGGTGACCTCGCTTTCGCCTTTGGCCATCAGGGCGGCTGTGAGCAGAGCCGCGCTGGCGCGAAGGTCTGTGCCCTGAACTTTGGCGCCGGTCAGGTATTTGACACCGTTGATGACGGCCATGCCGCGCTCCGTATCCGCCTGAATGTCTGCGCCCATTTTATTGAGACCCTCAACGTACTGGAATCTGGATTTGAAAACTTCATCTATGATGATGCTTTCTCCCAGCCCGATGGAAAGCAGGGCTCCGAATTGAGGCTGCAGATCGGTCGGGAAACTGGGATAAGGTGCTGCCGTGATACGGACAGGATCCAGTATTCCGTCAGATCGGATGCGGATAGCGTCGCCCTGGTCGTCGATCTCGACGCCCATTTCGATCAGTTTGCTGCAGACGGACTTCAGATGCTGGGGAATGATGTCCTTCACAATGACGTCTCCGCCCGTTCCCGCGACCATGGCCAGATAAGTCCCGGCTTCGATCATGTCCGGAGCAACGGCATAGGTGCATCCATGAAGGGAATCGACACCCCGGATCTTGATGATCGAGGTACCTGCGCCTCTGATGTCGGCTCCGCAAGTGTTCAAAAAGTTGGCCAAATCAACGATATGTGGCTCTCTGGCTGCGTTTTCGATCGTGGTCTGCCCGTCGGCCAGTGTGGCCGCCAGAATGGCATTGACCGTCGCGCCTACGGACTGGATATCAAAAACGATATTGCCTCCGCGCAGTCTGTCTCCGGTTTCTGCATCGGCAAAGACGAACTGTTCGCCGTCCATGACCACGGCGCCAAGACAAGTGAACGCTTTCTTGTGCTGGTCGATGGGGCGAGGTGCGAAAGCACAGCCGCCCAGCTGGGATATTTTAGTATGCCCGAAGCGGCCCAGTTCCGCACCTAACACATACGAAGATCCGCGCATCATGCGGACGAGTTCGGGAGGCGCTTTCATGGGCTGGGCGTTTTTGGCGTCGATTTCAACGGAAGAGTCGTCGATCCGGCGGATCGAGACACCCGCACATTCCAAGATCTGCATCGTCAGTTCGATATCCGTGACCTTGGGCAGATTGCGGATGATGCAGGGGTTCTCATTCAGAAGACATCCGAAAAGGATAGGCAGAGCGGCGTTTTTCATACCGCTGACATGGATCTCGCCGTGAAGCGGACTTCCGCCTGTCACGATGAGCTTTGTTTCTTTTTCATCCATGTTAAGAAACCTCCTTTTCCAGATTACTGTGATAGGCCACGAGCAGATCTACGACCACGCCGTATGAATGATTTTTGCCGCCTGATACGTTTTGGACGACCTGGCTGACCGAATTGACGACTGTCGCTACCGGGCTGCCTGAATACTTGCTGAAGAAATCCCTATAAGCGACCATTTCACGCTTGGTATAGTCGTTCAGGAGAAGCCATTGAGTCTCCGAGGCGGTCTCGCTTTCTGAATCCAGTGCCGACAGCACATATTCGTAGCAGTTCAGGAGACCGCAATAGGTCACGTAAGGATCATCCGATTCCAGACAGACCAGAAAGGCGATGAAATTAGCCTCATCCTCCCGGGCAAAACCCCGCTGGTGGGCCATTTCATGGGCGGAAGAGAAGACGCGGACATAATCCGGGAAGTTGTAGTTGATATTGACTTCACCCGTGAAGAACGTATAGGCTCCGGCGATATGGGTGTAAGTCAGCAAAGGGCTGCTGGCGATCGGCTTGAGCGTGCTTGGAAAGGTTTTGATAAAGTCGTATTTTTGGGACGCCTTCTCGTAGGCCCTCAGCAACGTTTTGTTGAGATCGTGCCAGTTGCCTTCATAATATGAAAGATTTGATTCGTCGAAACCGATTTGTCCAGACTCGACAAGCTCGTTGATGCGGTTATTCAGGAATGTGGCTGTGGATTCCAATTCCGCTTCGGTCGCGTCACCGGTCTCGTAATCCAGTTTTTGTGCCAGCGTGGTTCCTTTAAATCCTGCCGAGAACAAAAGGATCAGCATGCTGAGGATCAGCGCCAGAAAAGAGACGATCCGGCCCGTGTACAAAAGCGATTGCTTCCAGGTCTCCAGATTCTCATGCATGGTGTGGATGATTGCCCAAACCAAAAACCCGGGGATACAGATGAGAATGGCCTCAGACAGCGAGAAAGGGATCCAGGCTGTCAGGAGTGCGAGAAGCATCCGGAAAAATTGTCCGACCGTCCGGTTATAGGCGTCCGCAAATGAAGGGATCAGGTTGAAAAGCAAAAACAGAATGCCCGAGATGATAATGAGCAGGTAAAAAATGAGGGCATAGTAGGGCAGTCTGTCCTGCGCGGGTCTCTTGAGGTAGGAAAGGATCACAGACTGATGTTTACTTTTTTCGGGTCTGTTCCGTTCGTCCATAAGAAACCTTCTGCTTAATCGATATGAGTTTTCGTAAAATAGGAACTGATCACGCCTGCCATATCTTCGGGCAGCGGAGCCTCGATCTCCATTTTGCTTTTGAAGATCGGGTGCGGAAATGAGAGGCTCGAAGCGTGGAGGGCCTGCCGGCTGATCAATGAACTGGGAGTGCCGTACAGATCGTCTCCCAAAACCGGACAACCGCAATGCGCAAACTGAACGCGGAGCTGGTGCGTTCTGCCCGTGACCGGTGTGGCTTGAACCAGCAGCATGGATCCGTCGTCGCTGCGGGAGAGGATCCGGTAAGCTGTCAGCGCATAGACGGCATCCTTTTCGTTTTCGCCGACGATGCACCGTTCGACCATGCTCTCATTTTTGCGCGCCATAAAGGACTGCAGGAAACCTTCCTCGGCAGGCAGGCTCCCGGATCGGCAAGTCAGGACGGCCAGGTATGTTTTGTGGATCGTTCCTGCTTTCATTTGAGCGGAGAGCAGAGAAGCACAATACTGGTTCTTGGCTGTCAGGACGACTCCGCTGGTGTTTCTGTCCAGTCTGGATGCGGGCCGAAATACGAAAGGGACACCGGAGTCTTTCTCCATATACGCAACGGCATTGGCCAATGAATCATCGGGATGGTTCAGGGACGGATGAGTAGGCATAAAAGGGGGCTTGTTCAAAACCCGGATGTAGTCATCCTCGTACAGAACATCCACAGGCAGTGCCGAAGGGATCACGGATGAAACGTCCTCGCCGGTCTCACAGTCGACAAAAAGGATATCTCCGGGCTGCAGCGGTGCATTCACAAAAACCGGTGCACCGTTGAGCAGGATCCCGTCAGGCTGCCGCTTGAGCTTGGCGAGCAGTTTGGAGGAAATGCCTTTTTTCCTGTGCAGAAAGTCCCGTATGACTACAGGACAGTCCGATTGTGAAATAGTCCATTGCATTTCTGATTCCCGCCGATCCTATTTGCCTTCTTCTTCATTATATATTGTACTAGATTTTGTTATGGTTGGCAAGATAAGATACAATATTTTGTTGAAATCGCAAAAGAAAGTTTTTCTTAATAAAACTCAACGTGTTGCCTTTTTCCGACTTTCCAGATTTGGATGAAGTCAAAAAATTTTTTCCCAAAATGGAAAAAAATAAAAAATTCTATTGACAAATTGGAAAAAGACGAGTATAATCGAGCCATACTGAATTCGAAGATGCCCAGGGCATCGGCTAAGGGATTATTTCCAGCCGCGAGAAAGGAACAATCATGGCAAAAAAAGCAACAGAACAGAACAAAACGGTTGAAGCGATCCAATCTTCAGACAAGGAAGCCAGAGCCAAAGCGCTTGAGACGGCTTTGAAACAGATCGAAAAAGATTTCGGCGCAGGTTCGGTCATGCGTCTGGGCGAGAATACCCATATGGAAGTACAGGCTGTCCATACAGGCTCATTGACATTGGACCTGGCTTTAGGAATCGGCGGATTGCCCCGGGGCAGGATCGTAGAAGTTTTCGGACCGGAATCATCCGGTAAAACGACATTGGCTCTCCATGTCATAGCCGAGGTTCAAAAGACCGGCGGCGCGGCCGCATTCATCGATGCCGAGCATGCGCTCGATCCCGTTTATGCCAAGGCTCTGGGCGTGGATATCAACAATCTGCTGGTATCCCAGCCTGACTGCGGAGAAGATGCTCTCGAAATCACGGAAGCACTTGTCCGTTCCGGCGCGATCGATATCGTCGTTGTCGACTCGGTTGCCGCGCTGGTCCCGAAACAGGAGATCGACGGCGATATGGGGCAGGCCACACTGGGCGTTCAGGCCCGCTTGATGAGTCAGGCTATGCGCAAGCTTTCCGCCGTGATCAGCAAGAGCAACAGCATCGTATTGTTCATCAACCAGCTCCGTGAAAAGATCGGCGTGATGTACGGCAATCCGGAAACGACGACAGGCGGACGCGCACTCAAGTTCTATGCATCCGTCCGTATCGATATCCGCAAGACCGAACAGATCAAAGAGGGCGGAGAAGTCATCGGCAACAAGGTCAAATGCAAAGTCGTCAAGAACAAAGTTGCTCCGCCTTTCCGCGTGGCTCAGTTCGATATCCTCTACGGCAAAGGCATTTCGAGAGCCACCGAGATCGTGGATTATGCCATTGCCACCGAGATTATCAACAAGAGCGGGTCCTGGTTCTCTTACAAGGGTGAGCGTCTGGCCCAGGGCAAAGAAAATGTCCGTAAGGCCCTCGATGCAGATCCTGCGTTGATGGCTGAGATCGAAGAGGCCGTCCGTCAGGCCAGCGAATCCAATCCTTCGCTCATCGAAGAAGAATTCGAAGTCGATCAGGATGATGATTTCGATATCCGCACCATGACCGAAGACAACAAGCCGGAATTTGACATTGAATAAAATTTCATGTAAAATATGTTTTCAGAAATCACATATCTGACAAAAGGGGATCAGTTGGGTGAGACTGTGTGCCGGATCGAGATCAGACAGACCCCGACCGATCCTCATTTTGAAGAAAAAATCCTACATGTTCTGCCATATACCGAATCCTTCTCTTCGCTCAAACGCGGTCCGCTTACCGAGGATGAGTTCGAACAGCTCACCTATGCAGACGAAGTGTGGCGCGCTGTGGTCAGCGGCCTCTATTCGCTGAAATACGGAAGCAACACGGTCAACGGCCTGATCCGAAAACTGAGAAGAAAAGGCTTTTCGCCAAACGCATCCAAAGACGGTGTGGCCTTTCTCAAAGACAAGGGCTTTATTCGGGAAGACGAAGAGGTTTGCAGACAGGTAGAACTCTATCTGAATCAGAATAAAAGCGCAAAAGAGATTCTGGGCAAACTGTACCAAAAAGGGTACTCGGATGAATCGATCCGAACCGCCAAAGAAATGTTGCAAGACGTTGATTTTGACGATGTTTGCTATCAGTCCTGGATTGCTCATTTCGGGAAGGATGTCCCGGAAGGCGATTTGTTGCGCAAGAATGTGGCCAAAATGGCCAGAAACGGGTTTACTTATGCGCAGATCCAGGCTTGCCTGGAGAGATTATCTAACGATTGAATCGGAGAATTTGAGTTGAAAAAAGACGGGCTGATCCGAAAACTGTTTCGAAAAATCGGATCCTTTTTCAAAAAGCTGTTTATAATGATCCTGAATCCGCATTTTTTGATATGCTTCGGCATAGCGTGGATCATTACGAACGGCTGGTCATATGCCTTTTTGGGGATCGGAATCTGGACCGGCACGACCTGGATGACAATGGTCGCGACCGGTTATTTGGCTTTTTTGTGGCTGCCGGGTACACCCGAGAAAATCGCGACATGTGCCATAGCCATCTTTTTGCTGAGACTCATTTTTCCACATGATGAAAAGACGCTCGGGACGGTGAAAGAACTGTTCAGAGGCGCCAAGGAAGATATCCGGCGGCGCAAGGTCCGCAGGCGTGCCAAAAGGATCGAAAAATTCAGGCGCAAAGCGATCAAACAGGCAGAGAAGAAACAGCAGAAATCGGCCATTGACCCGAGTCAGGCAGGGGGGACAGAGCATGGAGAGGATTCATAAATTCAAAAAATTGGTCCGGATCCAGGTCTTGACCTTGACTGTTCTGGTGCTCATTTTTTCCGTGGTCGGCTGCGGGTTGTTTCAGCCCGATGAGGAGACGAAGGAACAGCAGACCGGATCTTTGAATCCTTCCTCTGAATCCGGAGATGCTTCGGAAACATCCCCCTTTGCAGAGGATGCAGATCTTCTTTCCATCGATTTTTTGCAAGTCGGGAAGGCTGACTGTATGGTCATGCAGGTCGAAGGGAAAGTCATCATGATCGATACGGGAACGCAAACGTCGGTGTCCACTGTGAAGTCGTTTTTATCTGCCAACGGGATCGATCAAATCGATTATATGATCATTACGCATTATGACAACGACCATATCGGAGGCGCGTCGGCTCTGATCGGTTCTTTGAAGGTGGGAGCATTGTTCCTGCCCGATTATGTGAGAAACAATGACCGTTATCGGGACATGATGGAAGCGGCAGGCACAAATGATGTGGCCGTGACCCGGGTGGCCGAGGACCTGACCGTATCCGGAGAGTCGTTCAGAATGGTGATCAATCCGACCCATCTGTATGATGGGGAAACATTGGATCCGGACGATCTCGAAGACAGCGTGGACAATGATTTTTCCCTGATCGTGACCATGCAGTTCGGTCAGACCCGATTCCTGTTTCTCGGAGATGCAGAAAAAGACAGACTGGATGAATTTATGGCGAATACGACCGTTTCGGTCTATAAAGTGATCAAACTCCCGCATCACGGCGATTATTACAAATCCATCAAAACATTGCTCAATAAATCCGTCCCGGAATATGTTGTGACGTGCATCGACAATGCCGAAAACATGGATGCTTCTTTGGTGACTGTTTTGAGTGAAAAAGGCATACCGTCCTTACTGACGTGTCAGGGGAACATCAAAGTCCTCACAGACGGGAAAACCCTGACCGTTTCCCAGTAATTCGGACCGCCTTTGTTGACATTTATGTGCTTTGAAAGTATAATGAACATAGTCAAGGCGGGGAATCCGGAACTCGGTCCTTTTGCCTCAAAACGAAAGGAGATTTCTGCTTTATGCAATTCCTGAAGAAGAATTTCAACATTCTGATCTATTCGATCGTTCTGCTGGTTGTCGGTATTTTGTGCATCATCGCCGATGTTGCATCTGATGCCAATGACCGAGTCAATGCTTTCACGGGCATTTCTTTGACCATCGGAATCGTGTTCATCATCATTGCCTCTCTGGCTCTGATCCTGGCTATCATCGGGTCTGTTCTGGCAAAGAAGAGCGCTTTGATTGCCGCTGTCGGAAGTGCTTCCATCCTCGGCGCCGGCATTTTCTTCGTGATCAAAAACACGGTAGCTGGTGAACTGATCGTGACATTCATTTCTTTGATTCCGTATCTGCTCCTGTGCGTCGGTGCGCTGATCGTTCTGCACGGTATTTTGGAGATCATTTTCGGAGCTGTGAACAAGAACATGACGGCAGGTCTGGTTACCGGTATCGTCAGCATCATTATCGGCGGCGTAACCATGCTTCTGGGATTCCTGACTATCGGTGATGATCCTGTGATCGAGAAACAGTTGATGATTTTCGGTATCATCCTTGCCCTGATGGCCGTTCTGGGTGTAGTTTCCTGCTTCACCACAAAGAAAGCCGTCCTGGTCTTTGAAAAGACCGAAGAGACCAAGGTCGAAGAGGAAAAGGCCGAAGAGGAAAAACCCGCAGAGGATTAATTCGGCTGCTGACACATTATGAAAACATTCGAGTTCAACCTTCGCGGTTGGGCTCTTTTTTGTGTCTTTCAGTTGACTTTTATAAAGTTATCTAGTAAAATAATCTTACAATCAAACTGAGCGACGACTGTAACTTCAGTTCTCAGTTTTTTGGAGGTCATTTATGAGTAAATGGATTCGTATTATTTGCGCCGTTCTGGTGCTGATGATGCTTGTATCTGTTTTTGCCGCATGCGGTTCTTCTTCCGACGGAAAAACCGAAACCAAGGGCAATGAAACAAAAGGAAGCGACAAGCCCGGCGACAAAACGGACGAAACTGAAACCGAAGAGGAAAAGGACGCTTTTGACCGGTTCTTGGACGGTTATACCGCAAATTATCAGAACCGTGAGTTCACGATCGCCGTTTTTCCGGATGATTCTTCCCAGATTTGGGGCGATGTGGACTGGCTTGCTGACACGATGAACGGCGATACGATCAATGACGCCGTTTATACCAGAAACGCTATGGTCTCTGAAAATCTCGGCATCGAAATTATTCCGATCCCGCAGACGGAATACGCGTCGATTACCAACATCACGACCGGAATCGCTGCAGGGAACAAGGACTACAATGCGCTGAACATCACGATCAAGAACGCCTTCACTGCTGCTCAGAACGATTACCTGCATGAACTTCATGATTTCGGTTCGATCGATCTGGAAGAGACGTGGTGGGATCCGAACGTCATCAACGATATGAGCATCGCCCATAAGAATTACATTCTGACAGGTGATATCGGAACCATGTACAAGAAATCCATCGCCGTTATCATGTTCAACAAAGTGCTGCTGAACGATATCGATTATCAGAGCGTGGGCCATCCTTATGATCTGATGGCAGACAAAGCCTGGACGATCGACGCTATGGTCGAGTTGGGATCCATGGTCAGTGCTGACGTCAACAGCGATGAGAGATACGATGAAAACGACAAATACGGTCTGATCTACTTCTGCAATATGGCCGGTTCCGCAATGATCGGCTGCGGTGTCGACTACACGACCAAAGATGAGGATGATATTCCGGCATTGTCTTTCTATTCCGAAACGACAGTCGACATTCTTGAAGCATTGGCTGATCTGCTCTACGATAAGACTACCGCTTGGTCCTGGAATGCCAACGGCAAACATGAGGACACTGCATTCGCCATGTTCAAGAGCGACCAGTCTCTGTTCTACTATGGTGAACTCCATGCAGTTGCAACGATGAGATCGATGCAGTCCGAGTTCGGTATCCTGCCGATGCCGATGTTCGATGATATGCAGAAATCATATCACCACACGATCAATCCTGACGTGGCAGCCGTCATCTGCGTTCCGAAGGATATCGATGAAAATGAATTTACAGGTACAGTTCTGGATGCGCTAGGCGCAGCTTCTAAGGTGGTTCTGACACCGGCTTACTATGACGTGAACCTGTATACGAAAACAACAAGAGACGAACAGTCCAGAGCAACTTTGGATATCGTTATCAACACCATCAACTATGATGTTGGACTTCTCGCAATTCCTGACATTTCGGATATGCTGAAGTCTTTGGTCAATGCCTACAGCAGAGACCTGGCTTCGACGTGGTCCAAGCAGGAACCAGTTTTCCAGGGTGCTTTGGATGAAATAGTTGAGTCGTTCGAAGGTTAACAGTCAATTCTGACATTGCTGTTTTCAGCCTGATTCAGACGGCCCGGGACTCAGTGGCCCGGGCCGTTTCCACATAAACATTTTCACGAAGGAGTTAAAACATGACGATTCATGACAAACTTGCCACTTTGAGCCGCTATACTCAAGGTTATTGGCAAAACAGAATCTATCAGGAAGTCAGATACGCACTGAACATGAGCGAAGTCGAGGATCATGCCTATGACGCGCTGGTCGAGGAAGCAGAAGACCTGCTTCTGGCCGCCATCAAACGGGACGGTCTGATCACGAATGCCAATGCAAAGAAGGCCGAAACCGTTTTGATGCCTCTTTCGGCAAAAGCCAAGGAACTGACCGTGCATTGGGTAGGTCATGCCCATATCGATATGAACTGGATGTGGGGATATAATGAAACCGCATCCGTTGCGGTGGATACTTTCCGGACCATGCTGGATCTGATGAATGAATATCCTCAGTTCACATTCGCCCAGTCTCAGGCGTCCGTCTATAAGATCCTCGAAGATTTTGCACCCTCTATGATCAAGGAGATCAAAAAGAGAGTAAAAGAGGGAAGATGGGAAGTGACGGCCGGAGCATGGGTCGAAAACGATAAGAACATGCCGAACGGCGAATCGCAGGCGCGCCACATCCTCTATACCAAAAAATATCTGTCCAAACTTTTGGATGTGCCTGAAGATTATTTCGTCATCGATTTTGAACCGGACACGTTCGGTCACAATATCACGCTCCCCGAGATCCTCAGCGAAGGCGGCATCAAGTATTACTACAACATGCGCGCATACGAGGGTGACCACATCGTCAACTGGGAATCCAGAAACGGAAACAAGCGGATCCTCGTTTACCGCGAGCCCTATTCCTACAACGCAGGTGACGTCACGGCTCACGAGATGCATGAAGTTCCTTTCTTCTGCAAGCAGAACGGGATCAAGAGCATGCTCAGACTTTATGGCTGCGGTGACCACGGAGGCGGACCTTCCCGCCGGATGATCGAGCATATCCTCGATCTGCAGAAGTGGCCGATCCAGCCTACGGTCCTGTTCAGCACATACCACAGATTCTTTGCCGAACTCGAAGCAGTCCGTGATATTTTCCCGACCGTCCGGGGCGAAGAGAACTTCATCTTTACAGGCTGTTATACGTCCGAATCCAGAATCAAAATGGCCAACCGTCTCGCTGAGACGCGGACAGAGGAAAGCGAAGCCATCAGCGCCGCAGCTCAGGCATACGGCTTTGAGAAATTCGTCGGCTCTTTCGAAGAGAGCTGGCACAACATCCTCTTCAATCATTTCCATGACATCATCACGGGTTCCGGCGTGATCGAGACCCGCGAATATGCGATGGGCATGTTCCAGAGATCCATGGCCTGCATCGATACCAATGCCAACCGCTCCATGAGATATCTGGCTTCATTGATCGATACGTCGTCCGTTGAAGTCGAGGAAAACAAAGAATCTCATTCCGAAGGCGGCGGGACCGGATTCATGGTCGGTGCACCGACCCATTATGCGCTCCCTCAGACCGAACGCGGCCTCGGGAAAAAGAGGATCTATCATCTGTTCAACACCACGCAGTACGATTTTGACGGGGTGACCTGCATCAATATCTACGACTGGCCCTATGACCGTCACCGCATCGTCTTCAGAGACGTGGACGGGGCAGAAGCACCCTTTAAGTGCGTCAACGGCGGGTCTCATTACTGGGGCCATGACGTGATGCAGTTCCAGGTCCGGGTCAAAGTGCCTGCGATGGGTTACGCGACCTACGTCGTGGACGAAAAAGGTGTCCAGGGCGGCATGCGCGACATGCGTTCCTATGACAGACGCGACCAATACAGTGATGCGGATATCGTGGTCGAAAACAATCTGATCCGTGTGACGTTCGATCACATGACCATGGAAATGAAGTCCTTTGTCGACAAGGCAACAGGCAAAGAGATGCTGGACAAACCTGCCGGGATCTTCCGCTTCATCGATGAAAACGACGTCCACGGCATGTCTGCATGGCGCGTCGGCGAAAGAATGAACGTTGAAAACATCAACGAGACCAGACCGATCAAGGTGTCAGCCATCGATCTGGGCGGCGTCTATCAGCAGATCCGTTTCGAGATGCCTTTTGCTTCCAGATCCAAGATGAACGTCACTGTCATCGTCCGCGAGAACAGTCCTGTCGTCGAATATGAAGCGGCTGTCGATTTCCATGAAATCGGTACGCAGGGCAAGGGCCAGCCTCAGCTGAACTTCTTCGTTCCGGTGGGTTATAAGACGGATACTTTCCGGTATGACGTTCCGTTCGGTACGATCGACCGCAAGCCGATCGCTTATGACGTTCCGGGCAACTCTTTCGTCGTACCGATTCCTGAATCAGGTTCCGCACTGATGCTCACAACAGACACCAAATACGGTTACAGAGGCTGGGACAATGCCGTTTCCGTAGATCTGATCAGAGGTTCATATTCACCTGACCCGTATCCGGAATATGGCGTTCATCACATCCGGATCGGCGTCGGCATCGTTCCGAGCATCAAAGAAGACGATCTGTTCCGTGTCAACGAAGCTTTCCAGCACGCTGCGCTTCCCGTATGTTCCGCCCGCAGACGCAAAGGCACATTGCCGATGCGCGCCCAGTTCTTCAAGACGGAAGGCAAAGTTCATGTCAGCTGCCTGAAGACTCCGGAATACGAAGAAGGCGTTGTCGTCCGTCTGTCCGATCAGGAAGGTATGGGTTCCGCATTCAAACTGACGTTTGCAAAGCCGGTGGCAAAAGCACAGCTGGTCGACCTGACCGAGCGAAAAGTCGTCGGGGCACTGACTGTCAAAGGCAAGGAAGTCAGCGGCAAGGTCGCTCCTTTCGAAGTCAATACTATTTTGGTCCAGTTCAAATAGGATCAAAACAAAAAACCGCACTCCCGTTTTTCGCGGGAGTGCGGTGTCTGTATTCAGTAATCTTCCAAAAACGAGTGGGTCTGCCCACTTTTTTTATATCCGGGAAAAGTGTTGATGGCCACCGCATGAATACTGTTGAACAGGCTCATCTCGATAGCGGGATTGTCTTTTTTCAGCTCTTCGATCCACTGTTTGACGTATTTTCGCTTGGATTCCTCCAGATCACCATCCGGTCTTTCTTCGGTCATCTTACAAGCGCATTGCAGAAAATCAAGGCCGAAATGATTCTTCCACGCGATAATGTTTTCCTCTTTGATGCAGTACAGCGGGCGGATCAGTTCCATGTTTTCAAAATTGGTGCTGTGCAGCTTGGGAAGCATGGTCTGAAGCTGGGAGGCATACATCATCCCGATCAGTGTGGTCTCGATCACGTCATTGAGGTGATGCCCGAGCGCAATCTTGTTGCAGCCCAGGGTCTGTGCCTGACTGTAGAGCGCCCCTCTTCGCATCCTCGCGCAAAGGTAACAGGGATGATCCGACGTGCTGTCCGCGATTTGAAAGATCTGGGTCTCGAAAATGCGGATCGGAATCTCCAAAAGAGCTGCATTACGCTCGATGGCTGCCCGATTTGCTTTGCTGTAGCCCGGATCCATGACCAGATATTCCACTGTGAAAGGGATCTTGGAAAAACGCTGCAGGATCTGAAGGAGTTTAGCCATGAGCATGGAATCCTTGCCCCCTGAGATGCAGGCGGCGATCCTGTCTCCGCTTTGGATGAGATCATATCTGGTGATGGCATTCATGAAAGGCGTCCATAGACGTTCGCGAAATGATTTCATCAATCCTTTTTCAACGGATTGAGCCAGTGTCAATTCTTTTTCCATGGACGACTCCTTTCAGAAAGATGATCAGAAAATCGGATATCCTGCGTTGGTGTGTGCCTCGATCAGTTCGTCGCAAAGCGAAACGATCTCATCTGTGGACAGCTGAGCACCGGTGTGCGGTTCCATGAGAGCCGCCTGATAAAGCGTTTCCTTCTTGCCTGTGTAGGCGGCTTCGATCGTGAGCATCTGCGGGTAGATGTTGGAAGAGTTCATGGCGGCGAGCTGTAGGGGCAGATCTCCGACCATCGTCGGGGTGATCCCGTTATTGTCGACGAGGCAGGGAACTTCGACGCATGCGTTGTAGGGCAGATTGGAAATGCTACCCCGGTTCAATACGTTGCCGCCGATCTTGTAAGGGGTGTTCGTGACAACGGCTTCCATAATACGGGACGCATATTCTCCTGAGCGTGTATGCTGGACGTTTCCTCCTGCGAGCAGGTTGTCTCTCTGTGCAGCCCAGGAATTGATTTGGTTGATGCACCTGCGCGGATATTCATCGATCGGGATGTTGAATTTTTCAATGAGGTCGTCTCTGCCTGCTTTGAGGTAGAATGGGTTGTATTCTGCGTTGTGCTCGGAACTCTCCGTGCAATAGTAGCCGAATTTTTCGATATAGTCGAAGCGGACCATATCGTGATGCTTCTGGGTCGCATTTTTCTCTTTGGCGCGGCGGCGGATCTCGGGATAGAGGTCATTGCCGTCCTTGTCATAGATTTCCAAAAGCCATGCCATGTGGTTGATGCCCGCGATCTTCGTGATGCATCCGTCCAGTTTGTCCAGCATATCCACACCTGACAGAATGCCGCCTGGACAAGCCTGAACACTGTGACAAAGCCCGACCGTTTTGACGCCGGTATGCAGCTGCATATAGCCGGAGACCATGGCCATGGGGTTGGTATAATTGAGCAGCCAAGCGTTGGGACAGACTTCTTCAATGTCCTTGGCAAATTCTTTCATGACGTGGATCGTGCGCATGCCGCGCATGATGCCGCCGATGCCCATCGTGTCTGCAATCGTCTGCTTGTATCCGTATTTTTTCGGGATCTCGAAATCGATGATCGTACAGGGGTCATAGAGCCCGACCTGAATCGCATTGACGACAAAGTCGGCTCCCCTCAAAGCTTCCTTGCGGTTTTCAACGCCCAGAAATTTCCGGACTGTGGCCCGGGATTCATTCATGGATTTGTTGAGTGCCGTGATCAGCAGGAAGGATTCTTCGAGCCGGACGGCGTCGATATCATACAGGGCGATGTCCACATCGTGGAATACCGGACACAGCATGGTGTCGCCCAATACGTTTTTGGCAAAGACGGTGCTTCCTGCACCCATAAACGTTAATTTCATAAAACCCTCCGTTTGGAATTGCTTTCCACTTCAATTATACACTTTTTCCTCTCTTTTTTTGCGGAAAAACAAAAAATATCCGCGCCAAAAGCGCGGATAGAATCAGTTTTGAAGCATTTTGGCTTTAAATGCTTGAAGTTCCTCATCGCTGATATGCAGGCGGTTTTTGATGAAATCCAGCACGGAGCCGTATTCGGATTCGAGATAGCGGTACAAAGCTTCCAGATATCTTCGCTCGGCATGCATTACGTGAAAGGCTAATCTGGCCAATTTCGTGTCAAACTTAAAGAGCGTGGCGAGGATCAGATATTTGTAGGATTCTCTGTTCGAATATCTGTTGGACCGCATGTAGTCACGCATGATCGTTTCTTTCGGAACGTCCAGCATGGTGAGCAGCAACATGGAAACGATCCCGGCTCTGTCTTTGCCCGCTGTACAGTGGAAAAGTACAGTGCCTTTATCTTCGATGACCCATTCCATGATCTTTTTCAGAACGACGGAAAACTGATCCAGCGTAGCGTCATCCTGTGCGACGGCCGGGTATAGTTCTTCCAGATTTGGGATCATATCGCGAAAATGCTGTCTGGACGTCGAGGCCTTCGACATGCCTTTGATCGAGGCCCCGGCTTCTCTGGAAATGCCTGCCTTCTGATCGTTGAGCAGCGGGACGAACAGGTACTCGATCCCTTCAAATACCTGGTTTGGCTTTTCCAGCCGTTCCTGAGGTGTTCTCATGTCGATGACCAGATTGACACCCAGATCTTTGAGTTTTTTCTCGTCTTTTGTTGTCGCCTTGAAGAGAGAGCCGCTCCGGATTACGGCGTGTGAACGGATCGTTTCACCCGCAGTCGTATGAAGCCCGCTGAAATCTCTGGCATTGATAATTTTATGAAGACGGATATCTGCCATAACGACACCTTTCTGGAACACAGTCAGAGGGAGTATAACACAAAGCGAGTTTTTTTTCAATAGAAAACGAGTCGAAAAAAGAGCGAACCGGGGAAGTTCGCTCTTTGGCAAGGTATTGCATCGAACAGAAATGGATCAAGCGGTAATCGGTTCCGCATTTTCCAGTTCGGACGCATGGATGGTGATCGCCAAGTTGTTCAGATTCAGTGAGTAGGTGTACTTGACATCGTCTGCGATCGCCAGAACCAAACGGATACCCAGGCAATCCTTGTTGCTCGTTTTCGGGACATAGTGGATGGGGTCGAACGCGGTGCAGTCGTCACGGAAGCGGACGATCCATTTGTCTTTCTTGTGCAGGACCAGCACCGATTGACTGTGATTTTTTTTCTTGTCTTTGGTGAAACCGTGCTCGACGGTGTTCGTCGACATTTCCTCGACGCATACGGCGATTCGGTTGGCTACTTTGGAGGATGCACCTCTGGAGCGGCAGAATTCACCGACTTTTTCTGAAACGGCGATGGCATCTTCCAACTGTGTGACCGTGGCTTCGAAAGTTTCTTCAGCCGGGACACTGAAATCTTTTCCCAGAAGGAGCATGCCCATGTTTTTGAACGGGATCTCTCTGTTCTGGATCCAGCAGAAAATGAAAATACCTAACAGTGTCAGGACTTCTCCTGCCAGGAAATAATACCAGACGCCTGTCGCTTTGAAAGGAAAACTCAGGATCCATGCAACCAGGATCGGGAAGCCCGCGCCTTCGAACAGAGAAATAACCTCGGTGTAGATGGGATGGCCGATGGCCTGATAGGCATTCCGGAGTGCTCCGCAGAAGCAGCTGGGAACCAGACCGAGCGCGAACATCCGGATACCCTGGATGGCCATGTCCTGACTGGCGCCTGCCTCGGGAATGAACAATCTGACGAGCAGGGGAGCGAAACCGATCAGCAAGCCGCCCACTACGATGCCCAGAATGACAGCGTAACGGTACAGCTGGTTGATGACCTTTCGCAATCCGCTCCGGTCCTCTTCCTGGAACATGATGCCGACCATGGTCAGCGTCACGCCTCCGATACCGGTCGTGATACAGTTGCTTGCGTTTCCGAGCGTCTGAATGACCGAGAAAGCTGCGACCGCATTATCTCCGGAGACATTCAGCAGCAGGTTGTTCAGCACGAAAACGAGTACGACGATCGTGGCCAAATTGAAGATGCTGGGCAGGCCGCCTTTAAACAGTTCGCCCATCTTTTTGGCTTTGATCCGTTTAAAGCTGAACTTGAAGACGCTTTTTTTGGAAACGAAATAAATGATACCGACAAGACATCCTACATAGTAGCTGATGGATGAAGCGAGACCCATGCCGAACATGCCTCCGTGGAAAACGTAGACATTGAGCAGATCCAGCGCGATATCGGCAACCGTCATTCCCGCGACCGCAATGACGAGCAACGTGCTCTGTCCTGCGATCTGAAGGAAGGGAACCAGAATCAGTGCGGCCATGGAAGCGGGCGCGCCTATGATGAACCCGGCAATGTACTGGGACGTGTCTGCAAACAGTTCGGGATCGGCTCCGGCTCCGAGCATCGTAGCGATCGGGTCTCTCAGGAAGAACACCAGGATCATGAAGGGGATGGAAATAAGGGCCGTGATGCCGATGGAGGATGAGTAAGCCTCATTGCATTCTTCCTGCAAACCGCGTCCGAGCGACTTGCTGCAGGAGACCTGAACGCCTGCGGAGAGCATGGACGCAACAGCTGCCAGGATCAGCAGCACCGGATTGGCCATGCCGTAGGCAGCGAGGGCTTTGACCCCAAGAAAACGGCCTATGACGATATTATCGATCAGCAGGCAAAGCGATACTGTCAACGTAGACAAAGTCTGAGCGATCAGCATCTGCCTGACCAGTTTTTTCGTAAAAATGGCAATTCACCTCCGTATTCATTGACGACTCATTATACCACATGTTTTCCAAATCGGTCAATCATGTTTTGCTTCGGTTTTTCAAAAAAAAGATTTACTTTTTTCTATGTTTCTAGTATAATTGACTCGGTATGGAGACCGCTCGGGAACTGATCGTTCCATTGCGGTTGCGAATCATTATGAAAGGAATCATAAAAATGGCTAAAGTTAGTGAATGCCCTTATGCCATGAGCGCAGACGTAGCCCGTCAGGTCAAAGTCAACAAAGGCTGTGATCACGGTCCTGCTCCGCTTCCGGAAGAGGGCAAATGGATTCAGGCAAAAGAGATTTCCGATATCTCCGCTTACACGCACGGTGTGGGCTGGTGCGCGCCTCAGCAGGGAGCCTGCAAACTGTCCCTGAACGTGAAGAACGGGATCATCGAAGAGGCGCTGGTCGAAACGATCGGCTGCTCCGGTATGACGCACTCCGCTGCTATGGCAGCCGAGATCCTTCCGGGAAAGACCATCCTGGAAGCTCTCAACACAGACCTTGTCTGCGATGCGATCAATACGGCGATGCGCGAACTGTTCCTTCAGATCGTTTACGGCCGCTCTCAGTCCGCTTTTTCTGAAAACGGATTGGTCATTGGCACCGGTATGGAAGACTTAGGCAAAGGCTTCCGCTCTATGGTCGGTACGATGTACGGGACAAAGGAGAAGGGTGTCCGTTATCTGGAAATGACGGAAGGTTACTGCACGAAAATGGCTCTCGATGCAAACAATGAAGTCATCGGCTACGAGTTCGTTTCACTCGGCAAGATGACAGACTTCATCAAAAAAGGCATGGAGCCGAACGAAGCATACAACAAAGCGATCGGACATTACGGCAGATTTGCTCCCGAAGACGGTGCAGTCCGCTATATCGATCCGCGCAAAGAATGAGGAGGTAGTGTCACATGGCAACATTTGAAGGTTATGAGAGACGGGAAGCCAAGATCCTCGGCGTGCTCGCTCAATACGGCATCTCCTCTATCGATGAATGCAAAAAGATCTGCGACGAAAAGGGTATCGACCCCTATACCATCGTCCAGGAAACACAGCCTATCTGCTTCGAAAATGCAAAATGGGCATACACCGTAGGCGCTGCCATCGCCATCAAAAAAGGCGACAAGAAAGCTGCTGACGCAGCCGCTGATATCGGTATCGGCTTGCAGTCTTTCTGCATCCCCGGTTCTGTGGCAGAGAACAGAAAAGTCGGTTTGGGACACGGAAACCTCGGCAAAAT
>JAEEGL016425548.1_pt1 | contig 25704 bp, 25 predicted proteins | sample 9134231 | NCBI WGS metagenome assembly JAEEGL01 (sample SAMN16246548, study PRJNA631951) | gut metagenome | biome: gut microbiome; feature: rumen; material: fiber-attached | host: Bos | place: Iran: Karaj | collected 2018-10 | reverse complement strand
TCTTATTTCTTGAGATACATCTTCTCCATTTAAGAACACTCTATCTTGTTCATCTATTTCTATTTTAGCATTACGAGTTAATTCAATTATTTCTTCTTTATCATCTACTTTTAAATTATTTCTTAATACTAATAAAGCAATACAACGATATGTCGCACCTGTATCTATATTAATCATATTTAGCTTTTTGGCGACTAAATTAGTTATTGTGCCTTTACCTGATCCAGCTGGTCCATCCATTGCGATAATCATAATAGTTCTCCTTCTTCTAGTTTTAATATTTCTTCTATTTCTTTATCTAATTCTTTATATGTTTTATTCTTAATTAGATATTTATAATCTTTAATATTATCTACTTCTTTTTCTGTAGTATGAAGATTTTGTTCTTCTGTTAAATGATTTTTATAATCATCTCTTTCTACTTTAATTACTATTACATCTTGAAATATTTGTTTTAATATATTTATTTCTCTTGGAAATCTTGCATCTGTTATTATAAATGTATCAAAAAACTCACTTAATATTTCAATATCATCTATTAATCTATTAATTAGAAAATTATCTTTATGTAGTTTATCCCTTATAATATCAATACCAAATTTTTGTAGAAATTCACGTGGTTTTTCATCTTGTCTTGGATTCCATTCAAAATAGTCCTCTGCATAATGATATAGAGGTTTAGTTATCTGCATTAGACATGGTTTATATCCATTTTCTTTTAATTTTTCTTTTAATTTTTTCCCTAATGTTGTTTTACCACTTTCAGCATGTCCACATATTATATATACTTTCATAATTTCCTCCTAAAAAAAAGACCTATTATAGGAGTGTTTAGACACGGTACCATCCTACTTTGGTCTTGATTAATATAAAGGTATAAACCTAATAGATTCATAAAGGAGCTTCTTAATAATTATTTAGTCTTTTACACCAGACAAGACCTCTCTTAAAAATAATTTATTAATACTAATCTTTAATCAGTATCTATTTAAATATATAGATAATTTTATCAAAAATATTCTATTTTATCAATTACTTTCTTCTAGATTTGTAATTTTTTCTATTGATTCTTTTGCTTGTTCACGCATCTTTTTATTTGTTTGTAATACTTCTTTAATATAATCAATTATTACTTTTATACATGCGATTACAGGTGTAGCAATAATCATACCTATTATTCCAAAGAAGTGTCCAAATACTAATAATCCTAACATTATTACAATCGGATGTAATGACATAGTATGACCCATTATTAATGGTTGATAGAAATTGTTTTCTAATAATTGAACTATAAATATAGTAATTAATGTTAAAAGTCCTATTAATGGTGACATTGTAAATCCTATTACTACTGCTGGAATACCACCAATCCATGGACCAAAGTATGGAATAATATCAGTTAATGCACAGAATAATGCGAATACTAATGGAGCTTTTAGACCTGCTAAAGAGAAACCTATAGCTTGAGTAATAAATACTAGTAACATAATTAATAATACTCCACCCACATAACTTCTTAATGTAGTATTTATTTTTTCTATTAATTCTTCATAATATGGTAACCATTTTTTAGATATTTTTTCTTTGATGTTTACATTTAATTTATTAAATGTTAATGATAAGTAGAATGCTATCATTATACCTAAACCTAATTTAGCTAATACATTTACTAATCCTTTACCAAAACCAATTATTCCATTCGCGAATCCTGTTGATGCTGTTGCTATAAATGCATTAATTTTAGTATAAATATCATCATTAAACTTAGATATATCTACTCCACTACCTCCAAAAGATGCAATTAATTTATCAAATGAATCTTTTAGTGATAATAATGTAGTTGGCAATTGATTAATTAAATCTTTTATTTGAGAACCTAAAGCAGGGAATGTTAATGCTATTATTGCTATAATAATTGATAATATTACGACATATACAATAATAGATGCAACTACTCTATTAATTTTTCTCTTACTTATTCTAGTAATTAATGGATCTAATAACCAAGCTATTAAAAATCCTATAAATAATGGAGATATAACACTTAGTATTTCTCCTAAGAAACTAAATATATGATATCTAATAAATAATGTACTTAGTAGTATAAAAAATACTATTATTAAGACAATATAAGTTAATTTTAATATATGATTAGTTATATTAATTGTTTTATTTAAATTAGTATAATTGATTTTATCATCTTTTTTCTTTTTATCTTTTTTCTCCATAGTATCACCCAATAGTATTATACTATAATTTATTTAAAATTTATATAAAATTTTGTATAATATAGTTGGTGGTGTTATGTATATAACTAAAGATATGTATATAAATGAAATTATTATTAATAAATCTAGATTTATAGGTATTATTACTAAGATATATTCTCAAGATGAATTTGATGATATTATGAATAATGTTAAAGAATTATATCCTAAAGCTACTCATTATACATATGCTTATAGATTGATTGATTACTATAAAGTGTCTGATGATGGAGAACCCATCAGTACTGCAGGATTACCTATTTTAAATATAATACAAAGTGAAGATTTATATAATACGATTATTATAGTAGTTAGATATTTTGGAGGCATTAAACTAGGTGTAGGTGGACTTATAAGAGCATATTCAACTACTGCTAAAGAATGTATTAAAGATAAGAATAAATTAATTAATAGTAGTATTATTACTATTAATATTGATTATACTAATATTAAAGAATTAGATAATATATTAAATAAAGTAAATTGTAAAATAATAGATAAATCTTTTGATAAAGATATTACTTATAAAATAAATATAGATAATAATCAATTAGACTTAATTAATAAATATAATTATATAAAAGAAAACGATACTTATTTAGAATTATAAGTATCTTTTAAAATTTCTTCTTTTTGAACCATATTTTTATTACATAATATAGGAATATTATCATTATTATGACATATATCCATACTAATATATCAGCTATAGTTCCTGTTGTATATTTAGTTATTATTCCTGGTATACTAACAGGAATATACTTATTAAGAAATGCTGATAAAGCATTTTTTCCTATATTTAATCTAATAAATGTTAATATTCTTAATAATATATCTACTATTGCGATTGAGAATACAAATGCTGAAAAATGTCTAAAATACATTATTAAAGCTAATACTATTACTATTATTACTATTAAATCTATATACATATATCATTACCTCTATTTAAAGATAACATATTTTTAAAATAATGTGTATATTTACTTAATATATTTACATTTATTTTGACTTTATCAATATATTTATTATATTATATATATAGAATATGGAGGTTTTATTATGGATGATAATAGAGCTAGAAGAAATTATGATAGAGATAGAATTTATGATTATGATGAATTTGTAAGAAGAAGTACTAGAGGTCAAGTTTCTAAGACCCCACCTAGACAAAGATCTGTATCTAGAGAAAAATATGAAAGATTAAGAGAACAATATAATAAGAAATTAAAAAAATGTTTATTTGCTGGTGCATTAGCTGGTGCTATATTATTTAGTGGCATTGGTTGGATTGCAACTGATGCGATACCTAATTTGATTAATACTACTCAAGTTAATCAAGAAATATATGATGATATTAGCGGATTTAGAAGTGAATATATATCTCCTAATACACATAGAACAAATGATAATCAACATTATTTTTATGATTATTACAATATATATGAAGGTTTAAATGAATATGGAGATGGAGATTTTGATTTAAACTTGTATTATTGTCTTCAAAGTTTAGATTCTAAGAATACTAGTGAAGTATTAGATTGTAGTGATCAATATAGATATATGGTTACTGTTGGTACTACTCCGGATGGAGAAACTATTAAAGAAACAAGAAGTTTAAGAAATTATTTATATCTTAATGGTTTCTATGAAGAAGGACAAGATATGTTAGATGATGATGCTTATGAAGATGCATTAAAGAATTATAGAAGTTATATGAAAGAAAGAATGCATATACTTGATAAGATTGATGATACTCAAAGTGAAAATGTAAAAAAGTCTAATGAATTAACAGAAGATCTATTCGTATTAGATGAACAATATAATATATATAATTCTAAAGGAGGTAAGTAAATGGATATTATTAGTTATGAAATTGATGGAAAAGAATATGATTTAATGAATAAAATTATAATTGATAATACTACTTATTTATTCTTGATGAATGAGAATGATCCTGATGATTTATTACTTAGAAAAATACTAAATAATAAGGAAGATGAGTTATATCCTTTAGATGATGAAAAAGAAGTAAGTAAAGTATTAGAATTTTACGCTAAATAAAAAGAGTAAAATTCTTTTTTTTTACTCTTCTATTTGAAAATTTTTTAAACTACCATCTTTATCTACTAATTTAGTAATAGCTTCTTCAGCAGTTTTTAATTTATCATTACATTTTTTTGATAGTTCTACTGCTTTAGTAAATTCTTTTATAGCGTCATCTAATGGTACTTCTCCGCTCTCTAGTTTTTTTACTATTTCTTCTAATTCTACTAATTCCTCTTCAAATGTTTTTTCTTCTTTTTTTGTTGCCATATTAATTACCTCCATCACATGTTTCTTTTATATATGCGTTAGGACCATGGTGTTTTAGTACTTGCTGTTGTCCTTGTACTTCAGTTCCATACTTAATATCTAATCTATACATACATATAGTTAAACTACCTACTATTATAGTAAATATTGTAAAAATAATTTTATATGCTTTTTCTGATTTAGAATCAGTTTTAAAATTTTTAATTATTAATAGTATTGAACTAAATATTAATATGATAGCTAATACTAAGAATACTATTGATAATACTTGATGTGTAGTACCTGGTGTATAGTTATACTTAATTGAATGATAATCACAAACACAATTTCTATAATTACATACATTATATGAAACTAATTGAATTTTATATGTTACTAATTGTATAACTAATACTAATACTGATATTATAAAAAATATTATATTAAATTTTAATCCACTTGATTTCTTTTTCATTTATATTACCTCACTTTTTATTCTTCCATCTTTAAATTCTATTTCTATTATATCCTTTTTACTTATATCTTTTATAGAGGTGATTACTTTATCATCTTTTTTAGTAATTGTATATCCTCGTTGTAATGTTTTTAAAGGGCTTAGAGTTTCTAATTTAGATATAATATTTAGATATTTATTTTTCTTCTTATCAACTAATAGTTCTGGGTTTTGTAATACTATAGATGAGGATATTGTTTGATAAGCATTTTGTTTTATGTGAATAAGATTCTTTAATGAATATTTTAATCTTTCTTCTAATGAATCAAAAGTCATTTCTTTAGATTGATATATAGTTATTGGATTTGTAAATATATAGTGTTTTCTAATCTCTTTTAAATGTTTTTTATATAATTCTATTTTATTAATTAGAGATTTATTCAACCTAATATTTACTTGTTTTAAGTATGTTTCTACATCACTTTTTTGTGGTACTGACATTTCTGCCGCCCCAGTTGGAGTTGGTGCTCGTAAATCAGCAACAAAGTCAGCAATAGTAAAGTCTATTTCATGACCTACTGCTGATATTACTGGGATGTTACAATTATATATAGCTCGAGCTACATCTTCTTCATTGAATGGCCATAAATCTTCTATAGATCCTCCACCTCTACCTACTATTAATGTATCTAAGTTATAAGACTCAGCATTTTTTATTTGTTCTACAATAGTATTATGTGCTTCTTCTCCTTGGACTAGTGCTGGAAACAAGATTATTTCACATATAGGCCATCTTCTTTTAATTGTGGAAATTATATCTTTTATTGCTGCTCCTGTTGGAGCTGTTACTACCCCTATTCTATTTGGTATTTTAGGTATTTTCTTTTTATGAGATTCATCAAATAATCCTTCTTCTTGAAGCTTCTTTTTTAATTGTTCAAATGCTATATATAGATTACCTATACCATCTTCTAACATTTCATCTATATAGATTTGATAATTACCTGTAGCTTCATATACTGATACTTTTCCTCTTACTAGTACTTTCATACCATCTTGTGGTATAAATTTTACATTCTTTGTACTAGATGAGAACATAATTGCATTTATTCTAGATTTATCATCTTTTAAAGTAAAATAGAAATGTCCCCTTGAATGTGCTTTAAAGTTAGATATTTCTCCTTTTAAATAGACTTCATTTAGATTAGTATCATTATCTATTTTATACTTGATATATCTAGTTAATTGATTGACTGTTATATATTTATCTTCCATCATGTTCTTCCTCTTGATGGATTGAATCTAACACACCATTTATTACTTTAGGCATTTCATCATCAGAATACTTTTTACTTAATTCAATAGATTCATTTATACATACTATATTAGGTGTATCAGTATATAACAATTCATATGTACCAAAAGATAGAATCGCTTGATCAATTAGAGATAATCTACTAATCGTCCATCCTTCTTTTAAATATTTATTGATTATTTTATCTATTTCTTTTTTATTATTTACTACACCTTTTACACTATCAGAAATGAATTTATCAGTTGATTGTTCTTTAATTAAATCATCTAATGAGCGTTTATCCTCATTTAATAAAAATACTTGATATAAAATCTTTATTATTATTTCTCTTTTCTCAAATCTAGTCATATAATCTCCTATTTATTATTCTTTAATTCTTTTTTTATTTCATATAAGAAGTTTATCGCTTCCATTGGTGTCATCTCTATTGGATTAGAATTATTTAATTTATCAATTATTTCATCATTTTTAGATTTATTATTAACTTCTTCTTCATCTAAATCAAATAATGATGTTTGAGTAAATACTTCTTTTTTATTTGAATTATTTTCATATATATCTAATACTTCACTAGCTCTATTTATTAGTGATTCTGGTAAGTTAGCTAGACGAGCTACATTTATTCCATAGCTTTTATCTATAGCACCATTTTTAATCTTATGTAAAAAAGTAATATTTTTATTATCTTCTTCTGCTTCTACATGAATATTTTTTAATTCCTTTAAATCTCTTTCTAGAGTAGTTAATTCATGATAATGTGTTGAGAAGAGTGTTTTACATTTAATTTTATCATGTATATATTCTAATATTGCTTGAGCTAGAGCCATACCATCATATGTAGCTGTACCTCGACCTAATTCATCAAATAATATTAAACTATTTTCTGTTGCATCTTGTATAGCTAGATTAGCTTCTTTCATTTCTACCATAAATGTAGATTCTCCACTTACTAAATTATCTGATGCTCCAATTCTGGTAAATATTTTATCAAAAATAGGTAATTTAGCGGATGTACAAGGTATAAAACAACCAATGTGAGCCATTATTACATTAATAGCTAATTGTCTTAAATAAGTGCTTTTTCCAGCCATATTTGGACCAGTTATTAATAATATACTTGTCTTCTTATCCATTATTATATCATTAGCAACATATTTATCACTTAGTACTTTTTCTACTACAGGATGTCTAGAATTTAATAATTCTATTTCTTTCTTATTAATTATAGTTGGTCTTATATATTTATTTTGATCAGATACTATAGAGAATGATTGTAGCATATCTATTTCACTTAAGATAATAGATGTAACTTGCAAATCTTTTATATATCTTTTTACTACTTCTCTAATATCCATAAATAATTTATATTCCAAATTAATTATTTTTTCTTCTGCTCCTAGTATAATATTTTCTTTTTCTTTTAATACAGGAGTTATATATCTTTCAGCATTTGCTAAAGTTTGTTTTCTAATATAACCATATTCTTCTTTTATTTCTTTTATTTGACTTCTAGATACTTCTATATAATAACCAAACACTTTATTATATCCTACTTTTAGATTCTTAATACCAGTTCTTTCTTTCTCTTCTTGTTCTAATTTAAGTATAAAGTCTTTAGAACCACTACTAATAGATTTTAATTCATCTAATTCACTATTATAATTATCTTTTATTAATCTACCTTCTCTTAAAGTATATGGTGCATCTTCATTAATAGATTTATCTAATAAAGAATATAATTCATCATATGTATTAATTGTTTTATCATATTCTATTTCTTTTAATATTTCTTTTATTCTTGGTAATCTACTTAAAGAATTTTTTAATTGTATTAAATCTTTAGCATTTAAATTCCCATAACTAATTCTGGCACATAATCTTTCTAAATCATAAACATTAGTTAATTCTTTTATTAAATCATCTCTTAAGATAAATTGGGTAGATAGTTTTTCAACTATATCATATCTTCTTTCAATTTCTTTTTTATCCCTTAGGGGATTTTCTATATTATATTTTAAATAACGTGAACCCATTGCTGTTTTACATTTATCTAATAACCAGAATAAACTAAATTGTCTTGATCTATCTCTTATTGTCTCTACTAATTCTAAATTATTCTTAGTATTAACATCAAATTCTAAATAGTTACCATATCTTATTACTTGTATTTCTTTTAAGTGATGCATATCACCTTTCTTAGTATCAAGTATATAATATAATAAATGTTTAATTGATATTATTAATCTTTCATCATCTAATTTAGAGTAAATATACTCATATTCATTATCTTCATATATATTATCAGTAATAGTTACTAAGACATTATATTTAGTTCTTAAATCATTTATTAATACTCTATCTATATCATTATTTACTATTGTTTCTCTTATATCTAATTTAGATATTTTTTCTTCTACTTTTTGATTATCTTGTTCAAGTATTTGAGTATAAAACTCTCCTGTAGATATATCTACATAACTTAATACATAACTATTTTCAAAAGAATATATACTAGAGATATAATTATTGCTTTTAGCATCTAAATTATTATCTAATCTAGTACCTTTAGTAACTATTTGTACTACATCACGTTTTACCATTCCTTTAGTGTTTTTTGGATCTTCTAATTGTTCTACAATTGCGATTTTATATCCTTGATCTATTAATTTATTAACGTAAGATGCATATGCATGATATGGAATACCACACATAGGAACACGTTCTTCTAATCCAGCTTGTTTTCCAGTTAAAGTTAATTCTAAGACTCTTGAAATTTGAATAGCATCGTCAAAAAACATCTCATAGAAATCACCAAGACGAAAGAAGATAATACAATCTTCATATTTATCTTTTATATCCATATATTGGATCATAACAGGACTTAATTTTGAACGATCTACTTCATTTCTTTTCATATTGAATATTATACCAAATATTTATTATTTTATTAATATGTATATCAAAAAAAGTATAATTATTTTTAATTATACTTTTATATGTAATAATTTATTTTTTTAAATCCAAATATTTTAGATATTATAATATATGGAAAATTATTAATCATTTTATTATACTTTTTTACTTGTTTATTATATTTTACTTTTTTATTTGATAATTTTTTATTAGCATTTTCCATTTCAGTTTTAAATACTTTATATTCTTCTTCATTTACTACTATTTTTTTAATTTCTATATCTTTATTTAATTTTTGTATTATAATATCTATTTCATTTACACAATTGCATTTATTATTAACATCATACGAATTATCTAATTTATTTAATTCTTCTTTTAAATTACTTATAGTTTTGTTCTTTACATCTAATTTGTTTATAAAAGTAGTAATAATCATTTTCTTTTCTTCTATTACACTTGTAATATTAGAATATTCATTATCTACATTTAATTTTTGTTTATTTAATTGATTATACATAGTAATTATACCTACTATTAAGATAATAGCTATTATAATTATAGTTATCATTGTTTTTTTGTGTTTCATATACTTTTTCCTTTATATTTTTTAAATAATTCTATTCGATGTTTTATTTCATCTATACCTAGTATTTTCATTATTGATAATAAATCAGGAGATTTTGTTCTACCAGTAATAATTACTCTTATTATTTCACATACATCTCCAACATGTCCTTTATATATATCTGGAGTTTTCTTATATTCTTTAGGACTAGATGCATATCCATGATTTACTGAGAATTCTTTTATTTTATTAAACCATGTTTCATTATCATCTTTTAGATTTAATTCTTTAATATATTCTTCTATTAATTCTATATTATAGTCTTTTTCACTATCTAATTTAGAATAATTCTCTTTTTCAAACAATTCATTTAAAGCATAACTAAATTCTTCTTTTACTTCTGAATATTTAGATATATCTTTACGAGGTCTATCTGAATCTTTTTCTATATTTAAAAATTTAATCATTTTATCTTTATGTTCTTCTAATAATTTAGAATAATCTATATCATGTTTTATAGCCCATTTTAGAGTTTCTTCATATACTTCTTCTCCACTCTTACGAGAGAAATAAGTTTTACATAAATTTACTAGTTTAGCTTCATCAAATGAAGTTCCTCCGATAGCTTGTTTATCAAATGAGAAAGTAAAGTCTTTTATATCTTTATCTGGATTTGCTAAATACCATTCTTCAAAATTAGTATTAGTAATAGTAGCTAAATATAAGTGTAATGCTTCTATTGGAATACCATTCTCATCATAATATTTAACTCCAAACCATGGATCTTTTCTTTTAGATATTTTTCTGATATTACCTGTTTCTTGATCTTTAATAGTAATTGGTGCTATATGAGCATATTTTACTGGATTAAAACCTAATATTTCAAATAATTGAATATGTAGTGGTAGACTTGATACCCATTCATCTCCTCTAATAACGTGTGTTGTATGCATTAGGTGATCATCGATAGCATGAGCAAAGTGATATGTAGGAGTACCATCTTTCTTTAATAAAACTGTATCTACATCATGTTCTGGGAATTTGATTTTTCCTTTTATACAGTCTACAACTTCTACTTCGTTTTTAGCATTTCCAGGACTTTTTAATCTAATTACATATTCTTCGTTATTTTTTAATTTTTCTTTTATCTCATCTAGTGATAAGTCTCTATCTTGAGCATATACTCCATAGATACCTATTTTCACTTTATTTATAGCTTGCTCTTCTTTGATGTTATTTTGTTCTTCTTCACTCATAAAGCATGGGTAAGCAAAACCTTTTTCTATTAAGTCTTTGATATATGTTTGATAAATCTCTGTTCTTTCACTTTGAATATATGGTTCATAGTCTCCTCCAAATGAATATCCTTCATTTGGGATAATATCAAAGTCATGTAGTACTTCAATAATATTTTCTATACCACCATCTATCATTCTTTTTTGATCAGTATCTTCTATTCTTAGAAAGAAACTACCATTACTTTGTCTTGCATAAACCATATCTGCAAAAGCACTTAATAAGTTACCTAAATGGACACTTCCTGTTGGAGATGGACCATATCTTGTTACCATTGCATCTTTAGGTAAATCTCTTTCTTTATATTTATTTTCATAATAATCTCTATCATGTTTTAAATTTGGATATAAAAGATTAGCTAATTCTTTTCTTTCATTTATTTCCATAATACACCTCATTATCTATAATTGGCTGCCCCTATTAGATTCGAACTAATGCATCGTTGGGTCAGAGCCAACTGCCTTACCACTTGGCTAAGGGGCAACATGTATGCATTAGTAATATATCATATTTTCAAAAAAAAAAGAAGGTAAACTTCTTTATTTATTCATTGTATTTAACAGATTTATTTTAAAGATATCTTTTTGAGGGTTTTCTTTTGAAATCATTACTCCTTTATAAGTATTTAATTCTGCACGATGACCTTCATCTAATATTTTTTCTGGTGTAATATTTGTCAATAAGATGATACCTTTTTCTTTATATACTGTATAATGTAATGTTATTTTACCATGTACTTTTGCAAATAATTCATCTGTTGGTAAAACTAATTCATAACTATCTGTTTTACTTAATTCATCTGATTTTACTTTTTTACCTAAAAAATTGCCATTTCTTATTTCAGGATAAAAATTAAAAGTTAATTTCTTATAAGCAAGCATATTATACTTTCTTATAGATCTTTCTTTCTTTCTAAAATCATTTTCATCTAAATATTCAAATATATAACTTTCTTTCATATATTCAACCCCCTAAACTATTGTTTCAAGGTACCCCCATACCCTTTCTTAATGTGTTTACATTTTAACATAATATACAAGAAAAGTCAAGTTTTTCAACAGTTTTATCACTATTTTTTTATTTAAATAATTATATTTTTATATTAGAATAATAATTGAGGTGATTATTATGAATATAGGAGTAGATATTGTAGATATTAATAGGTTTAATAAATTATATACTAATGATAAATTTATGAATAATATATTTACTAAGGAAGAATTAAATTATATTAAAAAAAGAGAGAATAATCTCTCTACTATAGCAGGATTATACGCTGCTAAAGAAGCTTTTTTAAAAGCATTAAAATTTGGTATAGATCATTCTCTTAAAGATATTGAAATATATCATATTGATAATGCTCCTTATATACGATTACATAATGAAATTAAAGAGCATTGTAATGACTTGAAATATGATTTATCTATTGCGCACGACGGACAATATTCAATTGGGACTGTTCTTGTTTTTCATCCTTAATGTAATAATCTAGTGCTTTATCCCAATCTTTATACTTTTTCTGATTTTTATGATCTTCTAGCATATTATATTCAGCTAACCTTTTGCCAAGATATCTAGATACTTTTTTAGCCCCATAATAATTTAAATGATCTCCAAAATCTTTTGTTTCTTTATCCCAATCTATTATTACTTCATCTGTAGTATTAACATTTATATAATCAACATTATATTTTTTAGCAATATCTTCTACTACTTTACCCCTTTTATCGTTATAACATAATTTACTAGGGATACTTAATATAACAAATTTTATATTATTTTTTTCACAATACTTAATTGCTTTTTCTAACGATTCGTAATTATATTGAGGAATAAAAGATGTTTTATCTTTTACCTCTTTTTTTTCTATTGGTTGAACTGCAGTATTTTTTCTATATCCTTTACTTAGATTAATCCATGAATTTTCAGTACTATTAGAAAACAAATATTTTTTCCAATTAGTATGATTTATTAATAATGGGAAGTGATTTTTTACCGTCTTTTTATATTCCATTATTTTTGGTCTATTCTTAATATCTCTAAAAAATATATTTGATTCATACATTATTATTTTTGGATGTTGACTTTCATTAGCAACTTCTAAGTGTTTATATGCATCTTGTAGTAAAAAACTAACATCAGCACTATCAAATACTGTAAAACCATAATCTTTATATATTTCCATTGGTATTACCCCTGAATATACTAGACTATCTCCTATTATTACTACATCTACTGTATCTTTTTTTTCAGTTAATATATCATATGAAGTGGTTTTATACATACCAAACTTTTTTATATTTTCTTTTGCAGTAAATACATATGAAAAGATTAGATATATTAAAACAAAAATTAATATGAATAAAAATTTTTTTAAACCTTTTTTCATTATAATTCACTTCTTTCTTAAAAGTCTGCATACATTGGATCTACAGGATGATATCCTGGCCCATATGCTCCAAATATTACTATATAGAAAGCTAAAATATAGAATAAAATCCATCTAACTACTACTGGTAGACTATTTACTCTTCCTAATACATCTACTTTTCTTTCTTTCAATATACTAATTATAAAGATTATTATTAGACTTATAAATAATATTAAATAATCAGCTATATCTATTCCTATAATAGTAAATTCTGATATTTTTAAACTAAAATCAGTAAATATTTTCTTAATCATAGTAAAAGCTATTGTTACTGTTGGTGCTCTAAATATTAACTCACCAAATATTACAAAGAATGTTGTTTTAATTGATCTAAATATTCTATATCCTAAATTTTCTCTATTCCATTTAAATTTATTAAAAATTCCTTGAATTAATGGTTCAAATAAATTACCTAAAAATATTAATATGAAATGATACATTCCAAATAATATAAAGGTCCATCCTGCTCCATGCCATAAACCATTTAAAGCCCATACAGCAAATAATGCTATTGTACTACTAATTAAAGGTCCAAAGTGATTTCCTACTACTTTTCTAGCATTAACAGTTAATTTTCTCATTGGTTTAGATAAAGATATTGGATAATAAATATAATCTCTAAACCAAGCACCTAAACTAATATGCCATCTTGTCCAAAATTCTGATATATTTTTAGAAAAGAATGGTTGTCTAAAGTTTTCTGGTATATTAACATCAAATATTTTTCCTATACCAACTACCATATCCATAGTTCCAGAAAACTCCATATATAAAAGTACTGTATAACCTAATGCTCCTATAAAACACATAGGCCCACTAAATACACCATAATTATCAAATATTGTATTTACAAATGGATTTAGTCTATTTGCTATTACTATCTTTTTGAATACTCCCCAAACAAATCTTTGAAAACCTAAACAGAAGTTTTGATATGTGATATCACTACATTTGTATAAGTCATCTGCTGTATCTGAGAATCTTGCCATTGGTCCTTCAATAATTTGTGGAAAAAAAGACAAAAACAAAGCTACTTTAATTATATTTTTATCAGCTTCTATTTTACCTGTATAAACATCAAATAAGTATGATAACGCCTCCATTGTATAGAATGATATCCCTATAGGAGCTATCAATTGTAATACAGAAAATTGATGTTCAAATCTTAATAATTCTAATATATAATTTATATTTATTGTAAAAAAGTTTAAATATTTAAATATGAATAAAAAACCTACATTAAAAATAATACATGCGATTAAAACTAATCTTTGAAATCTTTGATATTTAGTTTTAATTCTTTTTTTCTCTTCGCTACTCTTACTTTTTATTAATAATTTTTTCTTTTTTTCTAACTTATCGATTAATATTGTAGAAAAATACACTGAAACTATTGTTAATAATAAACATATGATTAATTTAGAACTCATGAAATAAAAGAATAAGAAACTTATCAATAATAATACTATTGGTCTTATTCTTTTTGGAAATATATTAAATATTGTAGAAAAACATACAAATAAATAATTATAATATTTATTAAATAATGCTATCATGACTACTCATCTTGAAGTTTTTCAATTAATTCATATATTTTTTTAGCTGAATTAAAATTACTTGGAACTATTTCAACTGTAGGTATTTCTATATCAAATTCCTCTTCTAATTCAGATACTAATGATAATATTGTAAGAGAGTCTAAATATCTTCCATCAATTAAATTATCTACTTTTTTGTAATCTACTCCTGGTTTTAATTCTTCTAATATTTGAATTAATTTATCCATATTACTTTCACTCCTTCTAATTATAGTTTGGATAGTTTAGATCAGATGTTTTCAAATGATTTCTTACTAATTTTATATTATCATCTCGATCTATTATTAATACCGCAGGTAATTCTCTACTTAAGAATAATGAAATTCCTTCAGTCATAGAATATGCTCCTGTGTTTTTGAATACTAAATAGTCTCCTATTTCTAGTTTGTTTAATTCAATACTCTTTAATATTATATCATTAATTGTACATAATGAACCATATAAAGTATAAATTTCTTTATTATTATTTCTTTTTGGATATTGTTCAAAATATGGTATTCTCATTGCCATTGTTTGTCCATAATATACTAAATGATTTATACCACCATCTAGTATAACATGATATCCATTTTTATTTTTCTTTATATCTGCCACACTCGTAATATAACTACCACAAGATGCACTTATACTTCTTCCTAATTCTATTAATAATCTTTTATTTCTTAATTTTTCTAATGAATTATTAACTTCTTCTAAAAATTTATCTTCATCAAACTCTTCTTCTTGAAAATAGTATACTGGTAATCCTAATCCATATTCTATCTCATTTATTTTAAAATCTAATTCTTCTTCTATACTATTAACAAAATCATATATATAATCAATTTCTCTATTTATTTTCTTAAGAGATGTTTTTTGAGTACCTGAAAAATATTCAATACCATCTATTATTAAATTTTTATTCTTTTTAATAATTTCTTTAAATTCTTCTTCGTTTACTCCAAATTGATTATTAGAAGTTAATCTTATTAATACATTTAATTTTTTATTATGCTTTTTACTTAATTTTTCTAATAATTTGAAATGTTCCATTGATTCAATAGTATATTTACCTATATCGTGTGTTTTAATCATTTCTTCGATATATTCTTCCTCTTTATTTACTCCTGATATAAGCATTTTTTCTGGATTAATATTTAATCTATCACATATTTCATATTCACCATATGAACATATTTCAAATCTAAATACTTCTTGTTCTATTTCTTTAGCAATAAAGGTATTTGCTTTTACTGCATATACTAATTCAGCTTCTATTTTACTTTTTAAATAATTAATTCTATCTACTAGAGTTTTAATATTAAATACGTATAATGGTGTTTTATATTTTATTAATTCTTCATAATTAATCATTTTATTTCCTCATTTCAAATAGTTTTTTTCTATCTATTTTTCCATTCTTAGTTAATGGAAATTCATCTAATTGAATTAATTTAGTAGGTATCATATATACTGGTAGTATTTTATTTAATTTATTACTTAAATCTCCTGTAGATATTTCACCTATATAAAAACCATATAGTTTAGATTTTTCTTCATCAAATATAACACAACTTCTAACTATTTCATCACAACTCATAATCGCTTTATCTATTTCTTCTAATTCTATTCTATGTCCTTGATATTTTATTTGAAAATCTTTTCTACCATTAAACATTAATTCACCTTCATTATTATAATATCCTAAGTCTCCTGTATGGTAGATATATTCAATATAATTCTTTTGATTAGGGTTTTGTTCAAATGCTTTATTAGTTTGTTCTGGATTATTGTAATAACCTAGACCTAGTGCTGTTCCAACAACACATATTTCTCCACTCTTATTAGCTTCATTAATTTCTTTTTTCTTCTCATCCAATAAAAGAATTCTTTCGTTTGGAAATGGTATTCCAATAGGTATTTTATCTGTATATTCTTTTTTATTATCAATAATATGATATGTACAATTACATGTTATCTCTGTTGGACCATATACATTTATAAATGTTGCATTTGGAAGATGCTTTTTCCAAATATTTAAATGTTTTAATGGCATTACTTCTCCACTAAATATAATTTTATTTACTTTTGTTGGTACTTTATAGTCTAGACCATGGAATGTTGTGATAAGACATAATGCTGATACAGCCCAAATCATAGTAGTAGTATTATTAGCGCATATATAATCTAGTAGTCTAGCTGGATTAGAAAAATATTCTTTAGGTACTATTACTAAAGTAGCTCCTACTTTTATAGATGAATATATATCTTTTACTGAAACATCAAAATCAAATGGTGCTTGATTAGCTATTCTATCTTTTTCAGTTATATTAAAGAGTTCTGTAAATTTATCTATAAAGTCAATTACTGATCTATGAGATATTGTTACTCCTTTAGGTACTCCAGTAGATCCTGAAGTAAAATTAACATATAAAGGATCATAATCTATATGCTTTTCTTTTACTAATGATAAGATTTTGGTATCAATCTTACTACTTTTTAATTTACTTACATTTATTATTGTTCTATCAAAATATTTCTTTGCTAAAGCTTCATGAGCATTATCTGTAATAATAAATCTAGCATTAGTAGTTTTATATATTTGTTCAATTCTATTTTGTGGTAATTCTGGATTAATTAATGAATAATAGCATCCTGAATATATGATAGAAAAGAATGCAATTAATGTATCTATTCCTTTATCCATGAATACTAAGATTGGCTCATTAAAAGCACCTTGTTTTGCCAAATATGTACCACCCTTTTTAGAATAATCATTAAAATCTTTATAAGTAATTGATTTATCTTCTTCTATTATTGCTATCTTGTTTTTATGGAGTTTAGCAGACTCTTCTAAGTATTCTATTACATTGTACATTTTTACACCTCTATTTAAAATTGGTTATTAATTCTAATATACACTTTTATAAGCATTATGACAATATAAAACTATCACAAATAAAAAGAGTGATTACTCACTCTTTATTTTATCCTAAAGTTAATGTTTTCACATTACTTTTAGTATTATTTGAAGCTAATGATTCAACATATTCATTTACTAATTGTTCATCAGATTTTGATGTAGAGTATTCTTCCTCATAGTCAATATCTTCAAAGTCATAGTATACTGCTTCATCATCTGAATGTGATGTTTCTACTTGTGCAACTGGTTCTTCGTGTTTTTCTTCTTGTTTTGGTTGTTCAACAGGTTTTGATTCCTCTTTTGGTTGTTCCTTAGGTTGCTCAGAAGCAGGTTTTGCTTCTTCTTTTGGTTGTTCTTTTGGTTGTTCAGCAGCAGGTTTAGATTCCTCTTTTGGTTGTTCAACTGTTTTTGGTGCAGTTGCAGGTTCACTTTGAGTATTATGTTTTTTATCAAAGTCTTTACCTGTTTCATTTGGATCTGGTAATGGATCATTTGCATCATGTGCACCTGTTCCATCAGTGGTTATATTTTCTACTGAATCATCTAAATTACCATTTTCATCCGAATGATTTTCATCAAAATCTACTCCGTGATCACCAAAATCACTTTCATTTACTGTTTCACCATTATTAATCTTATCATTTGCTTCATCTATTTTTTGTTGCATGTCTTGTTCATCTTGTTTTACTTCTTCTTTTACTTGTTCTGCATGCTTATCTTCTTCAGCTTGTTGTTTCTTTTGTTCTTCATCTGCTCTCTTTTCTGCTTCTTGTCTTTCTTTTTCGTTTTCTTTTTCTATTTGTTCGTCTACTTTATCTTCTGCTTCTTTTACTTTTTCTTCTCCAGCTAAATCAACAGCTTTATCTCTATCATCTGTTTTAGTTACTTTTCTTTCTTTCCATGTTTTAGTGTGTTTTTCTTGCCATTGATCAACTATTTCTTTATGAGTTTCAGTTTCTACTGATAGAATTACTGAATCTCCATTGTATATCCATTCTCCATCAATTACATCAAAATGACCATTTACATTTTCTTGGAAAACAGTTAATAATGATAAATCTCTATGTATATCATCAATTACATAATAACCTTTTTCTCTTAATTCAGCTATTTTTAATTGTGATAATTTTTCATAATCAGCAAATCTTTCATCAAACTCATTATCTTCTGTTGCTCTTTCTGCTTTTTCAAATGAAGAATATGCTAAATTACATAATCCTAAATCATTGAAATATTCTATAGCACTATCACTTAAAGTATGATCAATTGCTAAATTTTGATACATTACTTCAGTAGCTGTAACCATTGGTGTAATTGCTAATTTATATGGTTGATCTAAGATTAGACTTCTATCATCAGCATGAGATATTCCAACTTCTCTTGTATATTCATCTATTGGGAAATCTTTATGTAATTCATTATAGAAAACATTTACTGCTTCTATTTCTTCTTCCTCTGTTTTAGCTTCTTTAATGTTATAGAATAAATTTTCATATTTATCTACAAATACTTTTCCTTCTGGAGATTCTATTAATCTACTTAAATTTACAGGGCAATCTCTATTTGAAATTACATAAGCACCAAATAATTGTAATGTTCCATTTTTATAATTAGCATCTAATGTATAAGCATCTAATTCTGTACCATTAAAGATTTCTTGTAATTCTCTAGTAGTATAGTCATTATATGCTATAGCTAGAGCTGGTACTTCATAATCCCATAATAGAGCTGGTTTAACTTCAATTTTTTCTCCAGTTAAATTACCTTCTTTATCTCTTAATTCTACTGTTTCTTTATAAGTATCAGCAAAATCTATATTGAAATAATCTATATAATCTGACATCATTTGTACTGCTTCTTTTTGTACATTAGATTCAGATGCAGCTAATAGAGTATCAAAATCTTCTGAAACCTCACTACTTGTTACTTCTTCAGTTTCATTATTTTCACTTGCAAAAGCAACGTTTGAAGTTAATGTTTTAGTAGATTCTAAATCTTCTCCATTAACATTATTAAGTGCAAATGCTCCTGAAGTAACAACTAATAGTCCTGCCATTGTTACAGCAACTGCTACAGGTCCTATTTTACTTTTACTTTTATTAATACTAATTACTTCATTTTGTAATTTAATAACATCTTCTTGATTTTTTAATATTCTAAAATTCACTTTTTTTGCTAAGCTTATTGCTTCATTAATATGAATTTCAACAAAACGATTTCCATATGTTTTTACAAAAGCGGCAGGTTTTCCATTTTTATTACAAAATATTATTTCTTTTATATTTTCTTTATTCATTTATTATACCCCCTAAGCTTTAACTTCCTTATTTCCAGTCATTACCCAACCATCATTTATTAATGATTGATCATTATATGAAGACCATTTATAAGTAGTTTCTCCTTCACTTTCAACTTTTCTAGTTTTACTACTTGAATAACATACATTACCATATAATGGTTTATTAATTGTTGATTTATCTGTTACTGTTACACTTCTATAAATAGGTATTTGTTTATATACATATTCACCACAAGATGCTGTTACAGATATATCAGATGATGTTGATGTTTCAGTAGTTGTACTACTTGTTATTGATGGTACACTAGTTGTTGAAGTAGTTACTTTTAAATCACTACCTGTATATTTATATGAGTCATAATAGAAGTTAGGTAATGTTGTACATGTATTTGTACAATAACTATAATCTGCTCCTACAAATTTATAATGAGTTGAGGCTGTATCTCTTGGAGGGTTTTTATATAATCCTCTACCTTGATATGTCCATCCTCCTGCTTTTCTTACAGCAGTTGTCTTTGTAGTAGTTACAGTATTTATCTTTGTATAATTAGTTGTAGTTGTAACTGTATAAGTTTTGTCATCTACTATTACATAATTATATTTAGAACATGCTTTTTGAGTATATGTTGCAACTTGACGTTGTTCAACTCTTTCTTTAGCAAATGTTTTATTATATGTACCTATTTGTTCTTTACGTTTTAATATTTGTGTTTCTTTTAGACATGTTATGTCATTGTCATTACATGCTAATTCTTGTGTATCACAACTTGTTTTTGACCAATCAGACCATTTTGACCAATTACTCATTTCAGTTCCAGTTGTTTTCTTATATTCATAAATATATTCTACTTCTGGTTCTGGTTCAGTACATTGAGCAATAAACTCTTGACTAGTTACAACACTTCCATCACTACCATAGTATGTATTTGTGTCTTTGTCATATTGACAAATTTTTACTTCTGGTTCAGGCTCAGTACATTGAGTAATAAATTCATCTTTAGTTACTACTGTTCCATTTTCTCCATAATAAGTATTTGTGTCTTTATCATAAACACATATTTTTTGTTCTGGTTCTGGTTCAGTACATTGAGCAATAAATTCTTCTCTAGTAACTTTATTTCCATCTTCACCATAGTATGTATTTGTATCTTTATCATATTTACAAATCTTTTCTTCTGGTTGTGGTTCTGGTTGTGGTTCTACTTCTGGTTCAGTACATTGATCAATAAATTCATCTCTTGTAACTTCTGTTCCATCTTCTCCATAATAAGTATTTGTTTTCTTATCATATTTACAAATTTTATCATCTTTACAATTATCACAATCATTTATAATGATTATAGTATCATTATCAATTATGTTAGTGATATCGATTGTTTCATTATAATAATAATTATTTGTTGTATTATTATAATATTTTTTAGTATTTGTAGTTTTCTTTGATCCACTAGTTGTGTTTACTGTATAACTAGGTGTTATTTCAACATATGATGATGCATATGATCTAGCTTGTTTAGTTGCACCTTCTGTATAGTCATCATTATTCTTTTCACATACTGTAGATTCACAATAGTTATAGCATCCTAAATGAACTAAAACATAGTCTTCTTCAGCACTATCTTTAATGTATACTTTTAATAAGTATTCATCTTCCATTTTTGTCATTTCTACATAGGATTTTTCTTGATCTACTACTTTATTATTTTTGTCATATAAAGTTGTAATTAATTTCTTTTCGATCATTTCACCTAGTGTCATTTTATCTTTAGCTCCTACTGAACTAGGTAATCTGTCTGTAGTATAATATGATATTGCTGCTTCTTTCATCTTATCAATATTATCTTGGAATATTTGTGATGTTAATGAATTATAGGCAACATTATCACATTTTTCACTATTGCTGCTTAACTTACCGTCATTGCAATTTTGTTGTACAATCTTTGGTTGTATGAATTTAGGTAATAACAAAACTAGTAATATTACAAATACTAAGACTAATACTAATTTTGCTAAGAAATCCTTTACTGGAAATCCTTTTCTATTATATTCTTCCGTGTACATGACTATTCCCCCCTATCAAATTCACGTGCTTGTTATAATAACTCTAAACACAAAAAAAGTCAAGGATTACTTGACTTTTTTGCCTTAATAATCAATGATTTTTATATTTTTTTTATATTTTTGGCATAATTTTATAATATCTTTGTATTTACTAATGTCAAAATAGAAGTAACAAGGGGTATCTGTTAGTATAATTATAGTATGTTTTCTAAGAACTAATGCTTTTACTTTTTTCCATTCTATTGTAATAGTCATTCCTTTATATGATGAATCTGTTATACCATCTTTATCTATTATTATTTCGTTCTTATAATCTCTTTTTTTCATTTCAATTCTATCTAATGTAAAATATATAATATTAGTCAGTATATATATAAATGCACAAAATAATCCTATAGAACATAATTCTATACTACATGGCAATTTTAGTAATAATAGAATTGTACTAATTGAAAGTATCATGATAAATATTAATATAAAATGTTCTTCATAAGTATATGATGTGTTTTTATTAGTTTTTAATATGTATTTTTTATTAATATTTGTACCCATAGCTTCATTTTTACAACAGCTATAATTCTTTTTTAAATTGCTTTTTATTTTCATATATTTTACCTCTTTTTATCTTTCTTTCTGAATTAAATGCTTCTTTTTTATCTTCTTGATAGTACTCAATTGTTTTAGTTAGTAGCTCATCATCAATATATTTTAATTTAAATAATTCTATTTCAACTTCATTTAGTTTATATGATTCTATAAACCTTTTTACTCTATATTCATTATTTTCATTTAAGAAATATTCTATTATTTCTTTTCTTGTCAATATTTTATCTACATATAAGTCACTAGTGGCATACATATCATAGAATCCGTAATATTCATCTGATCCTTCATCTATAATGTTATTTGCTTCTATTTTGGCAATTATTATATTTGGATTATTAATTCCACCTGAATATCTTAGAGTGTCTTCCATTCTTTTACAGTAATGATATCCTCTTTTATGAAATTTAATTTCTCCATCTAAATGAAAATGTTTATTTAAAATATCTTTTTCTTTAATTTTATTACCATCATATGACTTATATCCTATCATTATTCTTCCTCTTTTTCTATTGGTTGATTATTGGATTTTATATGTTTTCCTATTATTTCTGATACATCACTGATAGTTATAAAGGCTGTTTCATCCATATTAGTAACTATTTTCTTTAATTCATATATTTCCATTCTTGTAAGAACACAATATATTATATTCTTTTTACCACTAATTAGACCTTCTCCTTTCATAGTAGTTGTTGTTCTTCCTAATTTATTAAATATTTCTTTAGCTAAATCTTCTCCTCTATCAGTAATTATTAATGCTTCTTTAGTTTGATCAAACCCAATAATAATTAAATCTATTAATTTATAACTAATAAAATATGTTAGTATAGAGTATAATGCTCTGTCAATACCAAACACAAATCCAGCGATTGAATATATTATTAGATTAAATAATAAGATTATTTGTCCTACAGAAAGATTTGTTTTCTTTGATAGTAAAATAGATATAGTTTCAGTTCCATCTAAACATCCACCAAATTTTACTACTATTCCAACTCCAAATCCTAGTATTGCTCCTCCAAAGCATGTTGCTAGTAACATTTCATTAGTAATTGGATTTACTATATCAAATATTTTTAATAATATAGCAAATATTATCATTGCATATATTGATTTTATAAGGAATTCTTTTCCTATTTTTTTATATCCTAATAGTAAAACAGGTATATTTAATACTAGTACTAGTAAACTTAATGATATTCCTGATAATTTACTAATTATGATAGATATACCATTAATACCTCCATCTAGAATAGTATTAGGAAGTAATAATGTATCTATAGCAAAAGCTGCTAATCCAGCTCCAAAGATTATTATTATATATGATATAACATTATTATCTTTGATTTTCATATTACCTCCTTTTTTATGCGACAAAGTATCCACATTTATCTCCATTTCTTCTATAATGTGTATTACCATAACAATCCCATCTATAATATCGTGTTGCATAATCTACGTGCACTTCGCAAGAACTATGTGTATTTTTAACATCTTGACCACGTGGGCAAGAATATGACCCACAACTACACCAATTATTTTGACAACTATCACTATGATGACTCTGCTTTTCATATACATAACATGATGATGGAGAAATATCAATAGTACATGATGAAGTATGTCCAGCTTTATCTTTAACATGAGCTATTATTGCAGCTTTTTGATTGCCTTTACGGACTATGTGTTTATTACTATTACCTGATGAATATGCAGTACCTGAATCGCTCCATGTATCACAAGTTGATAAAGCGTAATTATCTTTACATATAATATCAACTTTTAACCCTCTACCTGGCACGTTATCATTACCAACACTTTTTATTTCACAGGTTGGTAAAGATACATCGATGTGAACATGTTGATCTTTTGAACAATCTCTCCAGTTTCCTGCTACATCATATGCTCGTCCACCATATGCAGTGGTTGTATTATTATTTCCTGAATATGCTTTTGAATAGGTTCTTTGTGCACATCCACTTTGTACACTTCCTGTATCAGAACAATCTCCATATATTGTTAAGTTGGAGCTTCTCCAATTATTATTTCCTCCACGGCTTGAACAATTTGGTTTTGTTTTATCTACTCTTGTTATTACTGTACAATTTCTTGTATTTCCAGCATGATCTTTAATTTGTATTGTTCCAGTATAACTTTCTCCAAATGTTTTAGAATATGAGTTTTGTGTACATTGTGATAAGTTTGTTTGATCACCACATTTTACTGATACTGTTCTATTTCTATTTATCCAAGCGGTAGAATTATTTGTTGATGCTGTACCACAATCTGGTTTTATATTATCATATTGATAATAGTCAGTATATGTTTTACTTGTTTTATTTCCAGACCAATCTTCTACTGTTACTTTTAAAGTGTAACTTCCTGATTTATTTATTGTTAGTGTCTTTTTAAATTTATCACTTGTACTTCCTCCACGAGCTTCTTCATAATTTCCATTTAATCCATCTTCTGGAGGATTATCTGATTTTTTTGTTTCTTCAAATGAATTACCTGGATCTTCATAAGTAGAAGTTAATTTATATGTTACTTCTTTTATTCCACTTCTTATTCCATTTACTTTCTTATCTTCGACATTCATTGTTATTGTGAATGTTTGATTTGTCCATGTTTTCTTGTTTGATACTGTAATCTCAGGCATTGTATTATCTATATAATATGTTCCTGTTTCTGTAAAAGTT
>JAEEGL014154868.1_pt1 | contig 25704 bp, 26 predicted proteins | sample 9134231 | NCBI WGS metagenome assembly JAEEGL01 (sample SAMN16246548, study PRJNA631951) | gut metagenome | biome: gut microbiome; feature: rumen; material: fiber-attached | host: Bos | place: Iran: Karaj | collected 2018-10 | reverse complement strand
GTATTGATATTGGTGGTGGTCTGTTTGGTAAGATGGCGGATTCACTCCGTGCTCAGTTCTCTTGCGAGATTCCTGACTATGAAGCATACGCCAAAGCAGCTGCACAGGTGTTTGCAGAATACTTTGCAGACAAGGATGTAAAACCTGAATTGCTGATTGAACCAGGAAGTGCCGTGGTAGGTGACTGCATGAAGTTCATTGGTACCGTTAAGACCATCAAGAATGTTCGTGGTAAATGGATTGCAACGGTATTTGGCAGCCAGAAGAATATCAGCATGACCGGCATCAATCCTCCAATGGAGGTGATTGCTATGGGTGGTGAACAGAAGAAATACAAGGATCTGGATTTTGTGGGTTTCACCTGTATTGAGGGTGATGTGCTGTATCATAACTATACTGGTAAGTTGGCTCATCAGGATGCCATTGTGATTAGCAACTGTGGTAGCTACTCTTTGGTGATGAAGCCGCCGTTCATCCTGCCTAACTTCCCTGTGCTGGACATTAGTGAGGGTAAGACAGAGGTGATTAAGCGTGCCGAGAACTTTGATGACTTATTCCATACTTTCAATTTTTAAGCATGTATAAGCTGAATCTATTAATCAAGCGTTGCTTTGATTTTGTGAGCTGCCTGATAGCTGTTATATTGCTCACGCCAGTTTGGATTATTGTGGCAATTGTCATCAAGCTGGACAGTAAAGGACCGGTGTTCTTTAAACAGGGACGCAGAACCAAGGATGGACGCATCTTCCAGATGCTGAAGTTCCGTTCTATGGTGGTGAATGCGGAGAATCTGGGTACTGGATTGTTTTCGTATGACAATGATCCCCGTGTGACTAAGGTGGGCGCATTCCTACGTAAGACTAGTATAGATGAATTTCCCCAGTTCTTTAATGTGCTGAAGGGTGACATCTCTGTGGTTGGCCCCCGTCCTTGCGTGACCTATGAATTGGGCGACTTTGATACGCTGAATAAGAAGTATAAGAAGCGTTTCCAAGTGAAAGGTGGCATTACGGGCTTGGCTCAGTGCAAAGGGCGTAATGAGAACTCCTGGGATGAGAAGGTGAAGTTGGATAACAAGTATGTTGACCTGTTTAAGAAGGAAGGTATTTGGATTGATATCAAGATTCTCTGGTGGTCGGTATTGAAAGTGTTCCAAAGTGCGAATATCAATGAAGACCAGCGTGAAGGTACGAGTGCAGAGGAATCTGCAGCTTTGGAAGATGAGGAAGTAAAGCGAATTGCTCATCTTCCGGACGAAGACTAGAAACAAATAAATCAAATTAAATTATGGCAAAGACTGATGTTGCAAACAGACTGATCTGGTTCAAAGGTCAGATTATGAACGTTAATAACGCTATGGTGAATGTGCTTTCACCTACGTCCCAATTTGGATTGAATGTTTTTGAAGGTATCCCTTGCTATTGGAATGATGACCAAAAGCAACTTTATGCTTTCCGCCTGAGTGATCACTATGACAGACTGATTCGTTCTGCCAAGTTGATTCAGCTGGATTGCAAATATACCAAGGAAGATTTCCAAAAAGCATTGGTGGATACCGTTAAGGCTAATGAATATGATGAGAACCTAAGCGTTCGCCAGACTTTGTTTGTTGACGGTTTTGGTAGCTGGGGTAGTGAAGGTCCTGTTGAGATGTTTGTGGCTCCTATTCCTCGTGGACGTACTGCTGCAGAATACAATAAGAAAGGTTTGAACTGCTGCTTTACCTCTTGGAGAAGAATCAGTGATGAGAACCTGAGCCCTCATATCAAGTGTGGTGCTAACTATATCAACAGTCGTGTTGGCCAGCGTGAGGCATTGCGTAATGGTTATGATACTTGCATCTTCCTGAATGAGGTGGGCAAGGTTGCTGAAGGCCCTGGCAGCTGCTTCTTTATGATTAGAGAAAACCAGCTGATTACTCCTCGTCTGACGGATAGTGTTCTGGAGAGTATCACTCGTGATACGGTTATTAAGCTGGCTGTGGAAGAACTGGGTATGGAGTTCGTTAAACGTACCATTGACCGTACTGAGGTTTATATGGCCGATGAAGCATTCCTTTGCGGTTCTGCAATGGAGGTTACTCCTATCTATACGGTTGACCGTTATGCTATTGGTACCGGTGAACAAGGCCCCAAGACTAAGGCTATCCACCTGAAGTATTTGGAGGCGGCACAAGGAAAACTGGAGAAATATCAGAATTGGTTGACTCCTATTTATTAGAGCGTTGATTAATTATGCGCCATATCAAATCGGTTTTTATTGCAGTTCTTTTTTACAGCAGGATCGCGAAAAGCTTCATCTAATATAAATTTAACATTCAGTTCTGGTAAAGGAGAGATAAATGCACAGATGATTGATTGCCAGGACAAAATCAATAATTAAACGAAAGGGTAAAATAGACAATGGAGGTTACCAGTAATCAAAATTGTCATGAAAACAGATAATGATTGTAATTGATGTTAACAATAGAGAGTGCTTTTTTTAAACTTGTACGTGCTGGGCTATGGGAACAAGACATAACTCTTCAAAATGATATACAATTAGATTTTGAAGAAATCTTCATGCTTGCAGAATCACAATCAGTCATCGGGTTGGTAGCAGCAGGCTTGGATCATGTAACCAATTATAAAGCTCCTCAGGCTAATATACTCCAATTTGTTGGGCAAACAATGCTGATTGAACAACGCAATAAAGAGATGAATGCTTTCATAGCCCAGCTAATTGATGGTTTAAGACGCAAAGATGTATATGTGCTTCTTGTGAAGGGTCAAGGCGTTGCACAATGTTATGAACGTCCATTATGGAGAGCTTGTGGAGATATTGACCTGTTACTAAGTAAAGAAAACTATGAAAAGGCTAAAAAAATACTTTTGCCTTTAGCATCTAACGTGGAAAAAGAAGACATTCCATCTAAACACCAAGGAATGACAATTTCTAATTGGGTGGTTGAATTACATGGTTTACTTTATAGCAGTTTATCCTCGAAGATTTTAAAAGGTTTAGAGGGTATTACAAATGATACATTTTATGGTGGAAATGTACGTTCTTGGTCAAATGGTGATGTACAAGTTTTCTTATTAGCAACCGAAAATGATATTATCTATACCTTTTATCATTTTCTTGGGCACTTCTACAAGGGTGGAATAGGATTGCGCCAAATATGCGATTGGTGTAGATTGCTCTGGAAATATAGGGATTCACTGAATCACGGATTGATTGAATCACGCATAAAAAAGATGGGACTAAAGTCTGAGTGGAAAGCTTTCGGGGCATTTGCCGTAGAGTATCTTGGAATGCCATTGGAGGCAATGCCAATGTATTCGCCTGATAAGAAATGGAAGCGAAAAGCTGATAAGATTTGTTTATTCATCATGGAGGTTGGTAATTTTGGGCATAATAGAGATAATAGCTACTATGATAAGTATCCATTCCTTGTAAGAAAATTTTATTCATTTGGCCGTAGATGTGGTGATTTATTACGGCATGCAAGAATATTCCCTCTGGACTCAATAAGATTCTTCCCCGGTATAGTTTTTAATGGATTAAGATCTGCAGCAAATGGAGAATAACACTATGGTGAATTTGATTAAACAACTCAAGGAATTCATAGAGAACGAGGCTCATTCTTGTTCAATGGATATTGGTTGTGTCACTCCAATGTATGTTTATCGTATGTGGGGAGGTATGGTTGCTTTTGAAGAAATAGAAGAAGGGTTGAAACAAATAAATCTATATGATTATAGATAAGAAACTTCTTGACCAGGTCTCTGCGCAGGCAAAGGCTTCTCCCCGTCTGCGGATGAACTATAACTTTCATCAGTCGTTGGATGATAAGTGCCATCGGTTCTTGAATGCCGTGGAGCTAGGGACTGTGGTACCCATCCATCGGCACCCAACGAAGGATGAGTCTTTCGTTATCCTGCGAGGCAAGGTTAGAGTGACTACTCACAATGATGATGGCTCTATCATAGAAGATGTGGTGTTGAGTCAAGAGAGTGGAAACTATGGGGTGGACATTTCTAAGGGTGTGTGGCATATGGTGGAGGCGTTAGAGTCAGGGAGTGTTATCTTTGAATGTAAAGAGGGACCGTTTGTGGAGCACGAGGTGGAAGGGGTACTGTAGATGTCAGATTTAAGGTGCTGGAATCAATCCAAGAAGAAGGTATTTGGGCATCGAGATTGTATGATTCAAAAGTAATAATAGCTATCGCAGTAAAAGGTCTTTTCATGGGTATCGGCCATTTTTTTTCGTTACCTTTTCCTCACGCCCGCAGGGGGCAGCAAGCGCCGCGCAGAGCAACTGGCTGTAATTGTATTATATTATGAAGACTAAGTGGATTATTTTGTCGCTCGTTTTCGGTCTGTTGTTCTTCGGCCTAGGCTGCATGGGAGATTCCGTCGCCGTCGAAGGTATCAGCGCTGTCACCTTTTTCTCTGAGCTTATCGGCCTGCTGGAGAAGATTTTGCCGGAGGAAGAAGGAAGCGTAGGTTATTTGTCTTTTCTTCTGATAGGCATAAAGTGCCTTGAGTAGCATTTCGTAGAGTTGCACTGGACAGTGAATGATTGGGATTATTATGGATAGTGGAGCAACAAATGAAACAAGCGGCGGTGATGGGTTATTTGAGGGGGTATAAGAAGAAATAAATGAGACATCTCCTAATTCATCCAGCACATAGGAAGCTAATCCGCCTAATGCGTAATCGCTTAAAAGATGGGCATCCTATTGTTTTTATACAATCGGACTTTGATGCCTTCCACGCTATCAGTCAAGTAACGATGACAATGATAGATCGGCATCAAAAGATATATCGACTTATTCTAACTGCTATATACCGCCCAATTGAAGAAATAGATAGTACAGAAAAGGTTTGTCTCGTTGGAAATGCTATCGTTAATGTTATAGAAAAATGTTTTGCCCAAGCTGAGAGAAAGCACTTAGGAACAACAATCCTTAGCGGATATCTTGTACCCACGTTGCAATGGATTGTGAATAAGAGAAAGAAAGCATAAGTAAATGGAGACGCCTAATTACAAAGAAGCCAGTGAACTATGGTCCTCCTTTAGAGACGAAGTGATGTTTAGGCAGCGCTTCTTTCTGAATCATCCTGTCCTGGACAGGCTTGGGGATATCGCCAGAACACTTGAAACACTCATCGCTCCGGGAAGAATCTATTATCGGGCACGTATTATTGATGATAATGCTCTTAAAGAGCACATGTTGGGAAAATGCTATGCCCCAGGTAGGACGGAAGAGGAGAGAAAGTGGTATCACAGTAAAGCAAATAAGTTTAGAGGGTTATCAAAAGAAGGCTCCTATGTGCCAAACGACCCGAAACTTATTAGAGATGCCCGTTCGAACCCACGGTTCATTTGCTATTTGTATGTGGCTGAAAGTCCCACTACCGCCGTGTATGAAGTGCGTCCTATTCTTTATAATGCAGTCAATGTGGCCGGGATTGAGGTGAAAGAACCGCTGCATATTGCGAATATAGCAGTGGATATTGACCCAAACCCAGAGAAAGAGAAGAGCGTGGATGAGTGGCTGTTGGGATTTGTGCAATCTGCCTTCTCGTCACCGACGAATAATCCTGATGACTACATTCCCTCGCAGATTATTGCTGAGTTCTGCAGACATTTGGGCTACGATGGCATTAGGTACAGCAGTTCGCTTCATAAAGGTGGGTACAACCTAACCATTTATAATGTTTTGAAATGTGAGCCCGTTTTTTCTACTGACATGCGTTTTGAGGATATGAAGATATCCCTCAGGCCGGCTATTGGAGCAGAGAATAGGGATGCCCAGTTTCAGTGGATTAAAGATAATATCCCTATGAGGTGGGATAGAGACTTAAATGAGCTTGTTGAGGCGGAGGTTTAGATTGTTTTTGTTATGACGCGGGATGAGAGGTGGAAGATGAGGTAGAATGAGGCGGTTAAGTTTATTGAAACCAATAAGCGGAATCCATCAAAATATGTTGACTCAGGACGCGGCCTCAGGAATTGGGTTAAACAGCAAAAGAAACTCGTGAACGCCGATACGCAGGAAGGTCAACGCCTAATGATGTTTAATGAGATTCTGGAGTTAGGGGAGAGGTATAGGAGGGTTAATCAGTGGAAGTAAAATTATGAATATGAATATAGACGAAATATATAGCACCATACAGACTTACCTTAAAGAACCACCCCTTGTAATCTGGGGCTCAGGTGCAACCATCGGGTTCGGTTTGCCAAGTATGTCTAAACTGAAGGATGAGATAGGGAAAGAAATTCCTTTATTCGATAAAACCTGCATAGACTTGGAAGTAGAATTAGGTAAAGATAAGTATGAGGCAGACTTGCCAAAAATAAGGAAGGTGATTAGGGATGTGGTTAATGCGGCAGATATTAAAGCCAAAGAAAAGCTGCTGAAAAATGCAGATGATTTTGATGGTATCAAACGACTGACTAGCTTTTGCCATGATCCGCACCCGAAAGTGATGAATGTGGTTTCTACCAATTATGACCGTATTCTGGAGTATGTGTGGGGATATAATGGATTACGCTACACTGATGGTTTTGAGCAACAAGAGCTTTCTGTATTTGATGAGAATATGTTTCATGATAAAGATATTATCAATCTGATGAAAGTGCATGGTTCGCTCGACTGGTTTGATGTGGATCACGAAGTACGAAAGCTAAGTTCTGATTTCGGATATGACCCTGTAATGATTCCACCAGGAAAGAATAAGTATAGGACGACTCACAATAGTCCTTATAGGGAACTGATGCAGAAATCGGATGATGCCATCAAGAAGGCGCCCTCGTTCCTGGTTGTTGGATTCGGATTCAATGATGAACATATTACACCATTGGTAAGCAAGAAGACAAAAGCAGGAACGCCAATCGTGGTGGTAACTATGAAAGTGACGCCAACAACGGAAAAACAACTCGAAAAAGCCAAGAAGGTGATATATGTAGAGGCGGACACTGATATTAATAAGAGTCGTATACGCATTATCGAGAATGGATACACGTTGTCAGACACTATTGAGGATGGCCAGTTTTGGACGTTGAACAAATTTATGGATATACTATGAATGAGAGCATCATGCTAGGAAAAGTCCAGTATGTGGATACTGGCAACGTTACCATTTGCATTGAGCAGGATGAGTTAGTTAACAGTGTGCAAGTAAATCAGATTGTACAGATTAACTCATCAAAGACCAACGAGAAAATCATAGGTCTTGTTACAAAGATTTTGAGAAAGGCTTCACCTGTAGATGATGAACCTGACGGAGTGGTTTCCATTTTTGAAAACTCTATTAAGGTGAATCTGGTGGGTACTCTGAAAGAGAAAGAAGGAACGAAGAAGCATGTGTTTAAGAGAACCTTGAATACAGTCCCAAGTCTTGAGGCAGAGTGCCATCTGCTGCAAGGAGATGATCTTTCAAATTTTATGAAGGCTATATCATCAGAAAGCACGAATCCTTTAACGGTGGGTAAATACACAATGTCTGAGGATTCAGTCGCTAATCTGGATGGAAACAAGTTCTTCCAGCGTCATGCTGTAATTGTGGGTGGTACGGGCTCTGGAAAATCATGGACTGTGGCCAATATATTGGAAAAGGCTGCAAACCTGAAATCAGTGAATGTGGTTATCTTCGACATACACGGCGAGTATACGCCGCTCAAAGATTTGCCCAATACTCAGCTTCTAAAGATAGCTGGTCCAGGAGAGAAACCTGATAATGACCAGGCTGTGTTTTTGCCATATTGGCTACTTTCATACGAAGAGATGGCCGCTATGCTTTTGGATAGATCAGATACCAATGCTCCCAACCAATCGCGTGCATTGTTTGATTTGATTCTTAAGGAGAAAAGAGGGACAGTACAAATAGAAGGAGATGCGGTAACTGAGGCAAATATGACAGTGGAAAGCCCAGTTCCATATAAAATCCAAACGGTATTGGATGAGTTGAAGAGGTTGGATGTGGAGATGGTACAGGGCGCAAGGGCAGAAAAACAAGGCCCGCTCAATGGCAAGTTGACAAGATTTGTGCAGCGTTTGGAAAGCAAGATAACAGACAAACGACTTAATTTCCTGTTCAATGATGCTGATGCATTACTGGCTTATGACTGGTTGCCTAAGCTTATTGAAAAACTGCTTGGCTTCGGCAATGGCAATGGCGTAAAAATAATTGATCTCTCTGAAGTGCCTTCCGATATATTACCATTGATAACAGGGCTGCTGGGACGTATCATATTTACGGTGCAGCAATGGACGGATGCTGAGGAACGTCATCCAATTGCTATTTTCTGTGATGAGGCGCATCTATATTTGCCTGTGACAACAGCAGACAATATGGATGAGCGCGGCTTGAAGAATTTTGAAAGGATTGCCAAGGAGGGACGAAAATATGGTGTCTCACTTGTCGTTATCAGTCAAAGACCGGCTGATGTTAGCAAGACCATATTGAGCCAATGTGGTAATTTTATTGCTATGCGCTTGACAAATCCAGAAGACCAGAATGTTATTAGAAGATTATTCCCTGACAATCTAGGTGACTTCGCAGAGATGTTGCCTATTCTTGATGTTGGTGAAGGGTTGATTGTTGGTGATGCATCATTATTGCCAAGCCGTGTAGTGTTGGATAAGCCTAAAATCCAACCCAATAGCTCTACTGTAGATTTTTGGGACAAGTGGAGTGAGGATAAACAGTCCTCTACTTGGGAGAAGGCTGTGAAAGCTTTAAGACAGCAGCAAAAATCTTAGATGATACACCTGATAACCATCGATAATAGAGCAGATGAGCCGGAACATCCTTGAACTAAAATCAATCAAAGTAGCACCAGAGAAGGTGTGTACTTTGGCGGCAGCCAAGAAAATAGCCAAGTTAAAGGGCTTTGACCTGAAAGAAGAGTTTTTTGAGATGGTTTACCATCCGGCAGATTTGATAAAGCATAGTGTCTATTACCAAGCAGCTAATACTTACAACGATAACGTGCGCCTCATAGATATAAAAGGCAGTACGCATCCCATCTATTACGGTTTGAACTGGCTTTCGATGATGATGAGCCTTCAGCGTCACACAGAGGACTTTGACGTTGAGGCAGTGAGGGCAGCTATTCTAAATACAAAGTGTTTTGAACCCATCCAGCTCAGCAAGTACGGCGACATATATTTCATAGATGGAGGAGGAAATCACAGAGTATGTCAGGCAAAGTTTCTGGAGATAGAGACGGTTCCATGTGAAGTGACGGAATGGAAGATGACAATTACACCATATTTTTTCATCGAAGAAATGGTGTTCAGCCCCAATAATCTTGGCCCCGATTGTGATATGATAGCTCAGCAGATGTGGCGTTATTATGCAGACTATATAAGCCCCTCTTTAGTAAAAAACGACTATTCTGAAGCTTTGTCATATTTTACATGCCTTCTTTATGGCCTTACAAATCATTTCGTTGAGGATGAGCATTGGCGTTTTTTTGATGATTGTTATTCGCCGAATTATGCTTTACAGGATATTGGGGATAAGATTATCTCCTTTATACGAAGCAAGGCTATTCCTTATGAAGAGATAGCTGGTTTGGAGGCGGTCCTGAAAGAAATTGAACAAACTGAGGCATATCGCAATTATGGCATTCCCTCAACTACGCTGTTAAAGGATTTAAGGAATACTAAGGTGTTTTTAGAAAGGTAAAAACGTGGCATCCGTATCGGCCTGAATCGTTCAATGTACGTCGCCATTAGTCCAGCAAGATCTGTCATTATCGGCAAAAAAGAGCGAGAGGAAGCGGCGTATAGCCATCGGCCCGGAGGAGGATGAGGTGATGCAAGAGGGGTGAGGCGTTATCGGCCTTATCGATGGGCGGCGACGACGGCATCGGCCCGACGGCCTGGCTCTATCGTATTATTTCTCTCAATATGATTTATTTTTGAAAAAAGATATCGCCTGGATATTATGACTAAGTTTTTGTTTCGTTTTTTTCGACATCTATTATAGTTCTATGCTTCGTTGGATGTATAAAGCATTTTAGTTTGTCGGATGTGGGTGGGCGCTGGCTGTCTGTTCATGAGGAATGGACGGTTATCAAAGGCGATGAGGAAGTAAAGGAGTCTTACGACTATGGTGATACTCCTAATGAACAATCGGCATATCTTAGGCTGGCGAGTTCGGCGTTTGATATCCTTGAGAAGACTAAGTCTTCTTCAGTGGATTTGGTGTATTATGACCGGTTTTCCCCGATTAATCCTAAGACTCAGTCGCGCGTTTTGACGGAGATGACGGCGACGATGAAGGTGTTTTGGTGGAGGAGCGAGTTGGAAGGGGCTTTCTTATGGTGGGGTGATTATGGAGATGAAGGATGGGAAGTATGAGGCGATTGGGGGAGGAGGATATGATGAAGGTTTAAGAAACTTGAGGGGTTGGTGCCTGGTAATAACGTTCTGCCTTATGCAGGGATTATGGGAACAAGATTGTGAACGTGCTTTGAGTAGAAGCCTGTACTAAGAGAATAGTATATGAGAACTAATTAATAACAATATGGATACCAAGAAAATAGAAGAGGCTCAAGAGATTCTTAAAAGCGGGGGTAATGTAATTAAAACTAGGGAAGACCGAGCTTTAATTCTTGTTAATAAAGACGGTAAGATTCAAAACGAAGATGATTGTAATTGGTTGCCTGGCGCGGATAAAGCAGTAGACAAGACAGCTTTCCGTAATCGTATTGAGCCGTGGTTAACATCCCTCTTCCAATCAGAGCATCTTTCTTTACTATGTGGCTCAGGTATTACAAATGCTATCAGCAATTTGGCAGGTGCCGGCGCTGGTACAACTATGGAGGCAGCCACATTCTCGCAATATAAAGACGAGATTAATAGTGCCGCAGAAGCATCAGCTAAGGCATGTGGACGAGATAAAGGCAATATTGAGGATCAGATAAGGGTCGCTAATGACCTTGTCCGGGGACTTCGAATCCTAAACCTCAATGCTGAAGCCGATGCGTTGGGCACAGATCTGAATTTGATTATTTCATCTTTTGCTAAGTCAATTTTAGAATCTGAGAGAGCAATTGCCACTGCAGAAGAGGGGAAGAGAGAAAAAGCCTATGCTGTATTGGTGAACTTTCTTCTTAGTTTTGCGAGTAGAACAGGTAATCGTGAGCGCCTTAATATCTTCACTACAAACTACGACCGTCTGATTGAGGTGGGCGCAGAGTTGGCAGGTGTGCATCTGATGGACAGATTTGTTGGAACGATGATGCCCATCTTCCGCTCTTCTCGATTAAATTTAGACATCCACTATAACCCGCCGGGAATTAGAGGAGAACCTCGTTATTTAGAAGGCGTGGCTCGCTTGACCAAACTCCATGGCTCAGTTGATTGGATTCAGAATAAGGACGAAATAAGGAGAATCGGGTTGCCATTTGGCGCTGATGATGTGTATCCGTATCTAAAAGCGCCTGGATTGAGAGAGGCAGATGCTTTAAGGTTGATGATATATCCTAACTCGGCAAAAGACCGTGAAACAGCGGAATATCCTTACGTTGAACTATTCCGAGACTTTGCTGCCGCTATTTGCAGGCCCAATAGCACATTGGTGACTTATGGATATGGGTTCGGTGATGAGCATATTAATCGCGTAATTCATGATATGCTGACAATACCATCTACCCATCTTGTCGTTATTTCATTCGATGACAAAATTGGTCGGATTCTTCAATTCTACTATGAATCCTCTCATTTCGATCAAATGTCAGTTTTAATGGGAACGGCTTTAGGAGATATTACTAACTTGTCTAATGATTTTCTGCCCAAATCGGCCATCGATAGGACTACTATACGCATGGCAGAATTGATTCAACATCGGCTCGGCTCTGCTTCGGGGGCGGGGGCATTATCCTCGACGTCAACAGCGACACCCTCCAAAACGCCACATTTCCCTACAGCGCCATTAAGTCCTCTCCCTCCTGAATCTCAAACAGAATAAACTATGACGACTACACCCATTGAACGTCTCGCATCATTGCGCGTAGGGACGGTTGAATACATCTCTCCGGATAGGATTGAGGTGCAGCTCGACATAGAATCACCAGACAGCGTGGCCCTTAATACGGGTACTCCACGGAGTTTTCCTCGAATTAATGGTTATGTGATGATCCCAGTTGACTTAGGGTTCGTTGTGGGGCAGGTGTCGTGGATTACGATTCAGCGTTCTCCTTTTCCAAAACGTAGTGGCTTTCAGGATTTCGGCCTAATTGACTTGCCTTTCCCATTACGAAAAATGGAATTACAGCCTGTAGGAACACTTGTGGCCACTGAAAGTGGCTATAAGTTTAGGAGAGGTCTAGAAGCATTCCCTTCCGTAGGAGACATAGTCATTCTTCCATTGGAAGAACAGTTGAAATCTATCATTGAGTCAGGAGAGAATCGTAGGGTGTATATTGGGAATAGTCCCTTGGTGGGCAATGCCAGGGTGATGATTGATCCAGACAGGCTGTTTGGTCGTCATCTGGCTGTTTTGGGGAATACAGGTAGTGGAAAGTCTTGTTCTGTTGCAGGGCTTATAAGGTGGTCGATAGAAAGCGCAAGCAATAGCAGAGAGAAGAAAGATGCTCCTGTCAACAGTCGGTTTATCGTTCTTGATCCCAATGGCGAATATAGCAAGGCGTTTGTAGACAAAGAGGATGCCAATATTTATTCAGTAAATATAGAAGAAGGAGACGGGCGGAAGCAGTTGAAGGTGCCGTTGTGGTTCTGGAATACAGATGAGTGGTGCGGCTTCACTAAAGCATCACCTAAAACGCATAGAACAACGATTGTACATGCATTGAAATCAGTAAGAAGCGGTGGCGTGTTTGAGGAAGTATCTAAACAGAGTGAAACGGCAAGTTATGTCAGGACTGTTATTGATTCAATTAAAATAAGTAAAGCGGCGGGTAATCCTTGGGGTAAGTTCCCGTTACCTAAAAGCTTTCATCAATCAGTTGAGAAGTGGGCTAGTAGTATAGTCAGTGATGATGGCTTTACTGAGGATCTGAACGAGGCAATTCAAGCATTTCGTGTTAAAGCACAAGATTTAATAAATGCTCGAAGTGGCCAGTTCCCACACTATGATTACACCAAAGCGGAAGTGGACAGTCTGCTTTCGTTGCTTAAAGATGTTTATGTTAAGGCTGGCGGAAGAGAGGAGGAATTCCTTCCGACTGATGAGGATAGCCCTATTCCGTTTTCTGGAGAAAACTTTGTTCGCTCTATTGAGGCCAATGCCGAGATTCTCAATACTACTGACTATGTCGTTACTCTGATGCCTCGAGTTAAAACCTTGTTGTCTGATGTGAGGGTCAAAAAGGTGATTGATGATACAACGTTGGATTTAAGTGACTGGTTGGGGCAATACATCGGATCAAATAATAAGGAGTCTCTGACTATAATTGACCTGTCGCTTCTTCCTTCAGATGTGACTAGTATTGTAACGGCTGTTATAGCTCGTATGGTATTTGAGGCACAACAAAGATATCTAAAGCTGAACAAAGTATGTTTGCCAACGGTCTTGGTGATAGAAGAGGCACATTATTTTGTGAAGCGTTACAACGATGATGTAGAGAATACTGGGCCCACCACGCAATGCTGCAAGGTTTTCGAGAAGATTGCTCGTGAGGGTAGAAAATTCGGACTTGGCTTGGTCCTTTCTTCACAGAGACCGTCTGAGCTCTCTCCGACAGTGTTATCACAATGTAATTCATTCTTACTTCATAGGATTTCAAATGATCGTGACCAAGAGTTGGTTCACCGTTTGTTGCCTGATAATATGAGGGGCATACTACGTGAGATGCCGTCATTGCCGTCTCAGTATGCTGTGTTGTTGGGCTGGGCTTCAGAGTTGCCTGTTATGGTAAAAATGAGAACATTGCCCAAAGCACAGAGACCCCAGTCGGAAGATCCCGACTATTGGGATGTATGGACTGGCGTTAAAGAGCGTAAGATTGATTGGGAGACTATAGCAAATGAGTGGCAGAATAAAATGAAAGATGAAGAAAATGATGAGGAACTGTTGTAGGATATGCCATCTCACACGCGGCTAGATTTTCTATTGTGAGGCTGAAATGTGGAGGCGTTGAGGTAAACTTGTTCATCGGCCTTTATGCTGGGCGAAGGTGTTGGCTGGAGTGGAATTCTTAATCGGCGGAAGTAATATAAACAGCTATGACAGGTATTACAGTAAATAAACTGATATTCAATGACGGTACATCTATAGATGTGGCGTCAAATGATATTGTTGTGTTTGTCGGCCCTAATAATATGGGCAAGAGCCAGTCTCTTCGAGATTTATTTAATTCCATTTCACGCGACAAGGGAAGCATTGTTGTGATTGATGTGGGAGTAGAGTATCATAATCCTCAGAATATTAAGGAGGTTATAGAGAATTATTCTCTTAAAACGCCATTGGGAAGCATTTTCAGCTATAGCGGTTATCATTACACTATCCATAGTTCCTTTATCAGCGGATTTGGTGATAAACGATATGTCAATGACGGTATAAGGAATTTCTTGGTATCCATGGTCAATACAGAAGATCGGCTTACAACAAGTGCACCGAAAGAGATGGTAAATCCAGGGGATGCCAGAGCGTATCCTCTACAATATGTTGTTGACCCAGAGAATCGGAGAAGATTGTCTGATATCTTTGAGAAAGTTTTTTCAAAAAAGATTTTCTGTGAAGATAGGGGCTCTAGAATGCTAACACTACATGTGGGTGATGAAATAGTCTTTGATGGGAAGGGATTGTCTCCGCAGGAGGTATCTGACGAGTTCTATAGGAGAATGGAGTCGTTGCCTAAGGTTCATGAGCAAGGTGATGGAATTAGAAGTCTTGTAGGACTACTGCTAAATCTGATGATGCCCAATTACACCGTTTTTCTGATTGATGAACCAGAGGCATTCTTGCATCCGCCTCAGGCTAGGGTGTTAGGCGAGAATTTGTCTGGATTGTTGGGGGAGAGACAAGCCTTTATTTCTACACATAGCATCGATCTGATTAAAGGATTACTGGATACGGCCGGTCAAAAGGTAAAGATTATACGCTTGACAAGGGATGGCGCGATAAATCGGGCCCATTATCTCACACCGGCTGTTTTAAAGGCAATTTGGGATGATCCTTTGATGCGCCACTCTAACTTATTGGACGGATTGTTCTATCCCCATACCATATTGTGTGAGAGTGATTCGGATTGCCAGCTATATTCGGCCATGCTCAGCCATATCAAGGAGGAGCAGAACACCTATAGTGATGCTCTGTTCACTCTCTGCAATGGCAAGGGTAGGATGAAACCGATTTCAAAATTGCTCAGGTCATTGGGAATTGATTATCGGATAGTTCCGGATATTGACTTCTTCAACGATGAGGGGCTGGTGAAGGCTGTTTATGAGAATTGCGGTGGTGCGTGGGCTGACATTGAGAATGATTATAATATTCTGTATGATGCCATGAATCAACCGGATGGCACTATGGCTCCGGACGTTTTTACCCAAGCTGTTAGGCAGATGATAAACGAACGAGGATGGAAGGAAATGACTAAGCCTCACGCTAAAAGGCTAGGTCGGGACATCCCTACGCTGTTGGAAAACCAGTGGGACAAGCTTAAGCACAAGGGAATTGAATTTATTCAAGAACCAGTTGTAAAGGAAGCAATTGGGCGACTCATTCAAAGGATGAATTCAGTCGGGATATTCCCTGTTAAGAATGGGGAGTTAGAGAGTTTCTTCCCGAATGTTGGTTCCCATGGGCCGGGTTATGCGGTTGCTGTTCTTGCTAAGTATTCCGATTTGAATTTGCCAGTGTATAAGAGGCTTCGTGACGAGGTTACTTCATGGGGAGTATAATAGGTATGTCATTACTCGGGATGAATGCCGGATGATGGCCGTGAGGGGAGAGATTACCGGTCAGGCCTGGAATGACGTGGTTATGTTTGGAATGATGGTCGGGCTGGAGTGAGCAGTGGGCATCGGCCTTTCATCGGCCTTTATGGTGGGCGACGGCGGTTCTTTTCGCGCGAGGGGGGCGGTTGTGTCGGTAGTTTTTTTGCACAAACGGTTGAGCGTGGGGAATCAAGATAGTTGGTTTTTTGCAAACTTAAGTGTTGGGTCGGGGGAATCGTGTAAGTGTGACGAATTAGATTGAATGGATGTTTAATACAACGGCAGCACGGTGTCGGTGGCGGGGGACAGCCGGATCACGCCCCTCGGGGCGAAGCTTCGGCATTGGAAGCTGGACGAGCTGCCGGGGCTGTGGGACGTGCTCATCGGCAAGATGAGCTTCGTGGGTCCTCGGCCCGACGTGCCGGGGTATGCCGATAAGTTGGTAGGGGATGACAGGGATGTGCTGAAGTTGAGGCCGGGGATTACGGGACCGGCGACGCTGAAGTATCGGCTGGAGGACGAGATGATTTCTGAGTATGTGAACCGGAAACGGAATGAGGGTGATTCGAGGCCTCTTCAGGAGATTGCGGTGGAGTATAATGATGAGGTGATTTATCCTGATAAGGTTCGTCTTAATTGCTATTACTATCGGCACTACTCTTTTGTCAAGGATATTCAAATGATATTGTGTACGGTGCTTGGGAAGAAGATGAAGTATGCGGGGGAGGTGATATGAGGTAGTACATACATCTCGTAAGGTTGTTTGCACAGTTTGATGATGGGTGAGAGGGAGGAGGGCATCGGGCTTCTATTGGGCTTTATTGTGGGCAGAGGGAGCCTCTCTCTTCGGCCTAAGTCAGGTTCTGAGACTGAGGATTGAGTGGAAGGGGTACGATGCTATCGGCAACGTTTCTAATAATGTACTAGCGAGGGTATCAATTACAATATAGTATTATGAGTCGTTATCCGTAAAAAAATTACGGATAACGATTTTTTTATTATATTTGTACGCTGAAGAAAATATGATATGCTTAAAAAGTTTGCTGTAACGAATTTTAGAGGATTTAAGGACAGAATAGAGCTGGACCTTTCAAACCCCAACGGTTATGAATACAATTCCTTTGCGATTAAGAACGGAATTGTTAAAGATTTGATGATATATGGCCCCAACGGTTCTGGAAAATCCAACTTGGGATATGCTTTGTTCGATTTAGTTAATCATCTTACCACTAAGAACAAACAACCTCAGATTTATGCGAATTTTTCCTATGCGGGCAATGGACTGCCAGTATCCTTTGAATACACGTTTGAGTTTGATGGGAAAGAGCTTTTTTATGAGTATTCAAAGTCTGTTGGGGGAATTCTTCTTACGGAAAAATTAACACACGATGGAACGTTGTTGTTTGATCGTCAGGCGGAGCACATTCAGATGAATGAGTCTTGGTTCGCTCTTCAGCCTTCGGTTAAAGAAAATCTGTTGCGACAGGCGAACAATGTTTCAATAGTATCGTATCTTGTTAATGTCTTCCCTATGTCAAAGGACCATCCCCTCGTTCTCATGCGTGAGTACGTTGATAACATGCTATGGTTTAGGTGTCTGCAGGATAGAGGTTATATCGGTTTTGAGGTTGGTACTACCAATCTTGAAGAGTATATCATTGAGCATGGCCTTCTGGATGATTTTTGCGAGTTCGTTTTAAATGTGAGTGGACAGCATTTTACATTTGCGAAGCCGCAGCGTGGAGAGAAAGTTATTTTTTGTTTGATTGATGGGCGGAGAATAGCTTTGTCGTCTATTGAATCTACCGGTACATCGTCGCTGACGCTTCTTTATTATTGGTTGTCTAAGATATCTGAGGCGTCATTCGTCTTTATTGATGAATTTGATGCGTTCTATCATTACGAACTGGCTTTTGCCGTGTGTAAGCGTCTGTTTGAACAGTCCTGTCAGGTGATACTTACAACGCATAATACTTCCTTGATGTCTAATGATTTATTGCGACCGGACTGTTATTACCTTATAGATGGAAAGCAAGTGAAGCCGCTGAACAAATGTACTTCGAAAGAGCTTCGCATTGGTCATAATTTAGAGAAACTATATAGAGGAGACGGATTTGAATTATGATTCTGTTTGTTCTAGAGGGGGAAAGGCCCGACTTAAAAATATACAAATCAATGATGGAGGTCTGCGGCGTATCTGCAGATTGCATTTCCGTGGTATATGGTTGCAATATTGATGCTCTTTACCGCGAGATGATTAATTTGGGAGAGGGGGCTGATTTGGTGAGTATTCTTCGGGAGAAGTATAAGGATTCACCCAATAACCCATTTGCGGGTATCACTCGCTCGGAACAATTCTCTGAAATATATTTGCTATTTGACTATGACTTTCATGATGTGAATCGCGGTCCAGAGGTTCTTAATGAGCAATTGTCATATCTCTTGTCCTTCTTTTGTGAAGAGACAGAACATGGGAAACTGTATGTAAATTATCCGATGATAGAGTCTATCAGGTACACAAAGGAATTACCCGATAAAGACTATTGCGATTATACCGTCTCACGTGAAGAATGCCGTGATTTTAAAAGATTATCATCGGAGTTTTCATTTTATCCCAATATGGATTTTGTATTGAGAGGATCTTTGGAGAGCCGCAGCTTGAATTGGGACCTTCTCAAAAAACAGAATGTGGCTAAAGCTAACCTGATCTGTAATGGGGATTCTAGTTTTCCTCCATTAGACAGAAATAGCATATCCCAGATTCAAATCTTAGATAAACAAATTAGTTGCTTTGAGAGCCTTCCTGATTGCCGCGTCTCTGTTTTGTCCTCATACCCATTATTACTATTTGATTGGCTCGGACGGTAGGACCTGGATTAACGTGAATATTAGGAGATCTTTAATTGGCATATGAAAGCCACGTTCTACTTACTCGCGTTGGCGCTGGTAGCCATTATCGTGCTTTGGATAGTTAATAAGAGGCAACAGGCTAATCTGTTAAAAGGTAAGATTGTCTCTAAGGAATCCTTGTTACGTCGTTCACGATGGGCAATTGCATTAGGGGGAGTTGGCATTATCCCATTCATCATTACAGTAAGTGATAACGGAGCCCGAAGTGAGTTATTAAATGTGAGGCAATCAATCCATAAAGACACCCTCCGAATTGTGTCTCGTGGAAATGTCCCACGCCGCTATTTTGTAGATGGTTTGTACCCGCGAGAGGAGTTGGATGTCTTGGAAGAAGACTTCGGATACTTAAAGTCCTGGGCAGATAGTGTATGCGTAGAGGCGAGGAGTCATTTCAAGATACTAGATCCAATAGACGGGCCCTTGTTATGTGCGCCAACACCTAAAAGTAAGATTGATAATCCTGAATTAACCTATTATCGTGAGTCGTTGTTAGAAGCCATTGAAGACTATAATCGCGATGTGTCGGCGTATGCTGTTTTAGGGAAACATAGAGAGTTTCTTGATTTGATGTCTTGGTTTGTTACCATTGTAATGCCTATACTGCTTTTTTTCTCGTTGCTGTTACAATTTAATGTTGCCTTTTGGAGTTATAGAGGGGCTGAAGATAAGAACATGTCGTGAGAACTGATCATAAGAGACTTGGCCGTTTTTTTCTCGAAATCTGAGAGTGATGGGGCTGCCGGATGGCGGCCTTTTTTGTATATTAGGAGGCTGGACCAAAATTTAATACTGTGTTTGGGTTATGTATTGATTATTCGAAAGGAAGTGTTATCTTCGCATTAGTAGCCTTAACTCATGACCTTCCTTTAGGGATGTTGCTCCCATAATAGTCTGTTATTCATAATTTAGTGTTGTGATTTTGATGTGATTGATGATAAGGAGAACGGTCTGGAGTGATGGCTGGGAATCTGAGGGGTAATCGTCGGCATTAAGAGGCTTCCGAAACGTCGGTTTCTTCCAGCGGACATTATTGTCTCCGTGGGATGGCTATGACGGCATCCCCCCAACATAATTATAGACCATCATTAAATGGATGGCTTACGCGAATATGATAATTATATTATAGAATAGAGAAGTATGTATATAGAACGTATTACAGTAAAGAATTTTAGGCTGTTGCAGGATTTTACGATAGATCTGCAAAAAGATTTGTCACTTGTCGTGGGAAAAAATAATAGCGGTAAAACATCACTATTGAAAGTGATGGATAAGTTTTTAAATGCCGGAGATAGTAAATTCTCATTTGAGGACTTTAGTTTAAAACACCACATTGTTTTAGAGAAATTGTTTGGAGGAGCGGGGGTGTCTGAAGATGTATATCAGGCTCCAGGAATATACATGCAGTTATTTATAAAATATGACGATGCTGATGACTTGGAGTATATCAGCCCGCTCGTGAGTTTGGATCCGGAAAATAATTACGTCGTTATTCAGTTTTCATATTCTTTGTCCTACACACAGTATGTGAATATGCGAAAAGCTTTTGCTGAGTATATGGCTAAAGAGAGCGCGAAAAAAGACGAAAAATACACATTAAAGACCTGGAAGGATTTTCTGAAATCTAACATAAGAAGTTTTTTTAGGATATATCGTACTTCTCTTCCAGTGAACAAAGATGGAGAGATTACTGAGGGTGAGATTGTGGATTTGCAGAAAATAAGGGATATCTTTAGGTTGGAAGATATAATCTCCTTCCGTTACATTGATGCTAGACGCTCTGTTGATAACAAAGAAGTGGATAGAACACTATCTGGGCAGACATCGAAGCTTTACCAGCAACTGGAGAGCAGCGAAGCAGATGCCGACAAAATGGAGGCTCTGAGAGATAAACTTCGTGATGTAGATATAGAATTGACGGACAACTATGGCGACGTTTTCGGGGGTGTTATTGATATGGTGAAAAGGTTTGGTGGTATGCAGCCAAATGATACTATCATCAAAATTGTGTCAAATCTAAAGGATGATATTCTGCTCAAAGACCATACAACCGTTGTGTATGAAGATGGTGGTAAACAATTACCAGAGAGTCATAACGGGCTTGGCTATATGAATCTTATCTCTATGATTTTTGAAATAGAGAGTATTCGTAAACAGTTTGTCCGCCCTAATGAGCGCAAGCCTGCTGACATCAATCTCCTTTTTATTGAAGAACCTGAAGCGCATACCCATCCACAGATGCAATATGTGTTTATTAAGAATATCAAACAATTATTAAAGCAGGCGGTAAAAGGCAAGGATGGTGTCATAAGAGAGATACAAGCAGTGGTGACCACTCACTCTGCTCACATCGTTTCAGAGTGTGATTTCGAAGACTTGAAGTATTTGAAACGCGATATTGAGAAGGGAATTATTGCCAAGAATCTTTCTGATCTAGAAAGTGAGTACGGAGGCCATCCTGAGTGGTTTGGGTTCTTGAAACAGTATCTTACGTTAGATCGTAGTGAGCTGTTTTTTGCAGATAAGGCTATATTTGTTGAGGGTGATACTGAACGCATTCTGATGCCAACTTTTATGAAAATGGCTGATGATACCAAGGATCTGGAAAAGGGAGAATGTAAATTGACCTCACAAAATATATCGATTGTGGCCGTCGGCAACTACACACATATTTTTACAAGGTTCTTTAACTTTATTGGTTTTAAGAAAATATGCATAGTGACGGATTTAGATATATGTAATAAGGATAGCAAAATTGATAAAAGCGGAGTGGCGAGAACGGTATATGTTACTTCTTCTTATGATGGCGCAAAGGAACAATATACCACCAATGCTTCGTTAAAATATTTTTTTGATAATAGTAGTATCTCAGTGTTCCGTGCAAAGAATAACGAAGGACGTAGGATTCGCTGGGATGAATTGAATGAAAAGTGGGAGTCGCATGCGGATGGAAATGTGATGGTGTGTTATCAATCGGATGTGGATGGTTATCAGCCGCGGAGTTTTGAGGATGCGTTCTTTGAAACAAATAAAGTTTTTATGACTGAGGAAGGGAAGGTTTTCAATGGATTAATGGAGGGTGCCATCGAGCTATTTCGCGAGAATGGCCGGTCGTTTGATTTGGCTCAAAATGGTATAAAAAGCAAAGCAACATTTGCTATTGATTTGCTAATTGACAGAGAGAATAAGAATAAAGAAGGATATGTCGGGTGGTCCATCCCTCAGTACATAATGGATGGGCTTTTGTGGTTGAGAAAGGATTAGAATTATGGATGTGTTAAAAGAAATAATGGAACATATACACGCTGGTCATAATTTTCTGTTGAGTGGCGGTGCGGGGTCAGGTAAAACACATACTCTTGTAGGTGTTATACGTGGCATCGTGGAGAGCTATCCATCAAAGCATATTGCGTGTATTACATACACTAATGCGGCGGCAGATGAGATTACTCGGCGGGTGAACCATTCTAATGTAACTGTATCAACTATACATGATTTCCTATGGGACAATATCAAGCAATATCAAGACCAGCTAAGACGACAGCTGGCAATCCTGGTAAATGACCCGGAATGCCCTATACAGGTTAGAGGATCGGATAGTGTGGACGAAGAATACTTCTTTAATCCAGAGATAGAGCGTATAGATTATAAGGAGTATCTCCAGATTAGTAAGGGAATCGTATCTCATGATGAAGTTATTCTCTTGGCAAAAGCAATGTTCCTATCGTATCCGAAACTACGTCGCGTGGTATCGGATAGAAATCCCATAATTCTTATTGATGAATATCAGGATACACAAAAAGAAGTCATTGAAATCTTGTTAGATATGCTTTCTCCAAAAGAAAGGATTGAAGGTGATAATTATGCGCTTGTAGGGCTGTTTGGGGATTCTATGCAGTCAATATATCCTAATGGCGTCGGAGATATAGATGAATATGTGACATGTGAGAATGCACACGTCAAGGAAGTGAAGATGGAGGGGAATAGAAGAAACCCTCAACTTATCATCGAATTGGCCAATAAACTGAGAACCGACAGAATACAGCAGACTCATTCAGAGGATGTCAATGCTCCGAACATGAACCAAGACGGATCTGTTAAACATGGTGCGATTCATTTTTTGTATGGTGATGGTAGTCTTAGTTTGGATTATGTTAGACATTGGATAGAAGAGAACTACGGATGGGACTTTAAAAACACCGCTAGTACAAAAGAATTAGATTTGACCCATAATTTGATTGCCGGTAGAGGTGGCTTCCCGAATTTGATAGACATTTATGATGGCGATCCAATTATAAAGTATAGGGACAAGGTGAAGAAGTACATTAAAGATATGGGGATTACTGAGGACTTCTCGAGAATGTCATTTGGAGAGGTGGAGAGCTATCTTTCTATCAATTATCCAGACGATGAATCGAGGTGGGGACCATCAAACGGAAAACAACGAGATTTTATAGCATCAAATGCAAGATGGTATGAGCTGGCACAGTCGATAAACTATGGCTTGTTCAGTAAGGTATATGTTGAAAAAGCTCAGCTTATAGATGATAAGAAGCAAGACGAAAATGATGAGAAGAAAAAAGGGACCAAAAGAGCGGAGCCAATTAAGCATCTTTATAAACTCATGCAGATTATTGAGTGTTACCGGGCTGGAAGAATTGGAGGGTTTCTTAGACTAACGGATATGGCGGGGATTAGACAAACTAAAGATAAGTGGAGGATTAATGAGGCAATGGAAAAGTTGTCGCATATTGATGAGATGAAGATAGGTGATGTTATAGGATTAGCCAATGACAGAGGCATTCTCCTCATAGATGATAAATTGTCAAGATATATTGATGAGAATAGTTATGTATGGGAAAGGGTGATAGACTTGCCGTTTGCCGAATTCCGTTGTTTATATGATTATCTTGAAGGGAGAACGCCGTTTGCAACTCAGCACAAGACAAAGGGTACTGAGTTTGATCATGTGTTCATGTTGATGGATAATGGAGATTGGACACAGTATAACTACAATTACTTGATGAGTGGGACTCCAAAGGGTAAATCTGAAAAGCCCCAAGAGCGAACAAACAAACTATTTTATGTTTGCTGTACAAGAGCGAAAGAAGATTTAGTGATGTATTATCCTAGTCCTCAGACTTCCGACTTGGATAAAGCGAGAGAATGGTTTGGTGAGGATAATGTAATTTTATTATCATAAACCGAGTTTGTACTCGTTTAGTGCACAAACCATTAGATTGATATCAATTGTGGGTGATTGTGTCGCGATCATTAAAGGTGTTATAAAATAACTTATTCTTTGTTATAGATTTCGCTGTACGGCTGTTGCCAATAATGTTTACTATTCTCCCCGGTTATGCTAACTAAAACGTTTTGTAAATCATGGTTACTCTTGTACTTGGAAATGGTTTTGACAAATGTCTTGGATGGAAGACCGGCTATTCTGATTTCCTTAATTCTTCCTTTTTCCCTAAGAACAATAAGTGGAAGAAGTCGGGTATGTATAATGCTATAGTAAATGATGCTATAGCAAAAGAAGATAGTTGGGGAGGTATCGAGGAGTCTTTGGAAAGATATGCGATGCTTCCCGAGACGGCACATACTTTTGAAGAAGACCTTGAGTTTTATAATTGCCTGTGCTTTTCTTTTAGACTTTATCTGGGTAGCGAGGTTTTGCGGGAGGGAGAAGGTGCTAATTTAGAGTATCGAATAAGTGCTAGAGATTCCTGCTCAGTTGATTTTATAATGGAACCGTTGTTTTTTGATAGCGCGATCAACAACGTTATTTCATTTAATTATACAGACTTTGGGCGGATCGCAAAGGGTGTTATAAAAGAATACGATGGAACAGATGCAAATGTTAGAAGGATCCAACGAATAATAGATAGCATTGATTTCCGTTATCTCCATCGCCGAGAAGATGGACGAATGGTATTGGGGATCTCAAGTGATGCCGTTTTGCAAGACTATCGATACGATTATTACAAGAAGAGCCATATTGCTATCCCCGTGTCGTTCTATGATATATTACTAGATTCTCAAACGTTGATATTCTGGGGGTTCTCGTTCTCGAAGTGTGATCAGCCATATTTTAATGATTTTTTTAGGCATATATCTAAACCTGAAGAGGGAAAGAACAAAAGGACAATCTTCCTGGTAGATTATGATGATGCATCCCATAAAAAATGTCTCTCGCGTATTGAAACAATGTTAGGGGGAGACTTGTCATCACTTTGCTGTAAACATGAGGTGATAGAGGTTAATACAAACAGGGGCGTGTCGTCACGAGAATTTGCGAATATGTTGTTATATTTGAGGGCCAAGATCTCCCCTTTTTAGGTTACCCTACTAAATAGTCGAATCAGTGAATTAATTAGGGGAAAACCTCCGAAGACCCATATAATGAATGCTGTTCTGAAATGGGATGGGAGAGATTCCCGGTCAAGCCGGGAATGACGAGTGATGGCTTAGAATGGCGACCGGGTGTTATCGGAAGCTTGAAGTGTAGTGATTTCGGCAACTTCGAGTGCAGTGTTTTCGGAAGCAACACTACAGTAGATTCGGTAACAATGGTGCAGCCCCCAAATCGTAGCGACGCTACGTCTGTTGCGTAGTTACCATCGGCCCGGGAAGACGATTGGGGAGCATCGGCCATCGGCACTGTCTTCCGAGACGGTGTTGTGGTTTATGCAAATATCCCGTGGCGAAATTTGCGTATCCGAAATTAATGTGCTATTTTTGCCACATAAACATGATGCTATGATCGCAGATACGCTGAAGAAATTAAGAGAAGCTAATCACTTCAAACAGGAGGATGTCTCTGATTATTTAGGGATCAAGCGCTCTACGTACTCCAACTATGAAACGGGGGACCGGGAGGCGCCTTTGGCCG
>JAEEGL010321126.1_pt1 | contig 25704 bp, 19 predicted proteins | sample 9134231 | NCBI WGS metagenome assembly JAEEGL01 (sample SAMN16246548, study PRJNA631951) | gut metagenome | biome: gut microbiome; feature: rumen; material: fiber-attached | host: Bos | place: Iran: Karaj | collected 2018-10 | reverse complement strand
TTCAGCACAAGCCATATTAACTAATATTTATACACGTATTAACAATTATGGTTAATAATGGTTAAATACTTCACTTTTACTCCATCCACAACTTCCTCTAATTAGCCTCCATTTTTCTGCTAAATTTTTTCGTCCGTTTTCGTTCTCAGTGAAGGATGTAAGTATAGAATAGAACAAATTTAATAACAACAATAATTTATTAACCAGCAGGACCCATCTCCTGCACAAAATCTTACTATTATGAGAAAAGTTTACTTATTAATCACATCAGCGTTGATGCTGTTAAGCAGTAGTACGCTGTGGGCGGCAACTGTTGCAACGGTTGACGGCGAGGAATTCGACAACATCGGTACTGCAATTTCCGCATGGTCCGGACAAGGGAAAACGACACTTACTCTTTTGGACAATTGCGTGTATGATGCTGGGAGTAGCTACTGCGATTTGTATGGCACAAAGACATTAGATTTGAATGATAAAACACTTACGTGGATTAGCACCAATAATGTATGCATCTATTCAAATAATAATGGTGTATTGAATATTGTGGATAATAGTGGATCTTATAATGGCAAATTAATATTCAATACCAATACCAATAAAATTGGTTTGTGCACATATGATGGAAATGCTACAATTAATATATCAAATTGTATAGTGTCAGGAACGGGCAACCTGATTTATCAGCGAAGCGGAACTGTTAATGTTGATAATTCTGAACTTGTATCATCAGGCAGTTCATCTGTTGTAAGAAAAGGTATATGTAACGTGAAGAACGGAAGTAAAATAACGACCAATGGCGACAACGACACTGCCTTCTGCGTATATGGTTCTGGCGAAGATGTTGCTGACTATTCTGTGTTGTCGATAGGCGATGACGTAACGGTATCTGCCCCAAATGGGTATGGCATAGCTATATTTGGGTACAATTACTCTACACAACCAGACTGCTATAATGCATACGGCGTAGTATTAAATCTCGAAGGCAAACTATACGCCAAAGTATATGGAATTTCCACTAATGGAATGATAAAAGGGACAGGAGTTAATGTTCCTAAAATAAATATTGCTAGCACTTCTGAAATTAAGAATCTTTCTGATGAAGAATGGATCGATGAGGATACTAAATGCGGTAACAAGGTAATTAAGGGAATGTATTGCGGCATTTATGCAGCAGGTTATGCTGAGTGGAATATAAAAGGCAATATAACAGCAAGTACACCTATTTATTCCAAATCAGGAACAATTAGGGTTGACGGAGCAAAAATCCATGCAATAGGAAACTATTATGAACCACTTGCTTATGGTAATGGAGCTTGTACAACTGGTGATGCAATAATAATGGATTCGCACAAAAGCTATCCAGGAAATATCATTTTGCAGGTTGTTGGCAATTCAGAGATTGTTTCAGATAATGGTTATGCAGTTCAAGAGGCTCTTACCTATATGCCAACGTCAAAGTCAATTGAGCTTACACTTGAGAACAGCTCTTTCGCTGGTGCAAAAGGCACCGTAACTCTGTCTGATGATTTCCGCAAGGCTCTTGTTGATGGTATGAGCGAGCAGGGTGAGTGGAAACTTAATGGCGTTACAAGTGGTAAGTACACAGCAAAGCCTGAGGTAGTGAAAGACGGCTATGAGATTGTTGAGGTGTCTGGTCAATACCCATTCCTCTATGAGGTTCAAGCCAAGACAAGCACATCATATACAGAGGTTTCTCTTGATGCAGACCAAGATGCATACACTGTAGAGAATGGCTATGAACTAGTTGTAAAGAATGGCAAGACCCTTAATATAGGAACTCTTACAATTGGTACAGATGAAAACTATCCATCACGTGTTAGGGTTCAACCTGGCGGCACACTTGTTGTTGGTAGTATAGTTATGAATAACAGTAAAGGAGCAGAGTCTCTGTTACTTGAGTCTGACGGCAATGGTACAGGTAAGCTCCTGTTTAATTCAGACAACATAGTAACCACACGTGGTACCGTTGAGCTGTTTGCACAATGCCGTGTACTTGATGCAGACAATAAGGTTTACCTATTCCAGCACATTGGTATTCCTATGTATCCGATAGGCGGTTCTATTGAAAAGGAGGTTGCTACCGCATACGCACAATGGAATGTACGTAGTGGTTGGTATTACACCAACAGTGAGTCTGTTATTAACCAGGGAATCTGGTCCGGAAGCAACGTTACCACAAACACACCTAATGCAGGTTCTGTATTTAAGTTCAAGGGTGAACTTCTTGGCAACAATGATGCGGAGTTCTTGTTTGCGGGAGATGATTGCGGATACAAGTGCCTTGCCAACAGCTATACAGCTCCAATGAGTATGGTTGAGCTCATAGACGCTTACAAGACAATAAACGGTGCAGACGGAACTGTTTGGGTTTACAAGGCATCTGATTATGAGAAAAAGGGCAAGAACTTTGTACAGTGGAACAAGGTTGACGCTGTGGATGAGAACGCTGCCATTGATCCAATGCAGGCATTCTTTGTCCTACACAAAGCAACAACAGAAGACAGTTTTACAGTAGATTATAACGACGCAGTTTACAACTACAACAAGGGTATCAATGCAAGCATAAAGGCTGGTGACGCTGTTACTGTTGAGAACAAGGGTAAGATTTCCATCTTTGACGGAGAGTCAACCGCCACCCTGTCACTCTACGAGGGCGAGGGCCTTTCTGACGCATTTGATATGGATTATGACGGTTACCAGATGGAGACTGGCAATATCCAGATTTATGTGGGTTATGCTGGTGAGAAATGGTCTTCATTTGCAACAAACAAGCTTGATGGCAAGGAGATTGTAATTGTTTCAAAGGCAAACACAGAGATAACAATGTCATTCAGCAAACTTGGCGGCAATGCTTTCAAACTTACTGATATTGCATCTGGTGCAGATGTTGAGGTAAGTGAAGAAAACACATACAGATTCACTATTGCTCCAAACTCAACTACTGTACGTTTCCGTCTTAGCGAGGGTGAGGTATCCGCTGATGAGGCTGATGCTGACGCAGTTAAGGTTTGGGTTGCAGAGAATGTTTTGAATATTGCTGGCGCAGCAGAAGGCGATTCTATTGAAATCATTAACCTTGCTGGTATAAAGGTTCTTTCTGCTACTGCTACAGGTGAGGCTGTACAGTCAATCTCACTGAGCAGTATTGCAAGCGGCGCTTACATAGTTAAGGCTGGTTCTGCTACTGTTAAGGTTATCAAGTAATCTTGTTATAAGATGCTAAAGCAAGGGGCAGTGTATTCACCGCCCCTTGTATATGTAAAATTAGAATGATTATGAAAGAGAAGAAAATGTATTTAGCTCCTAAAATGGAGCGTGTGGATGTGGAAATAGAAGCTCCAATTGCGGCAAGCGCTGGAGGGCACTCTTATGTACCACCTAGCATAGACGCACCAGACCCTGGATTTTAACTAAAAATTTCCGCAACCATTAAACTTCATCCGGCTCGCTACTTAACTGTGGTGGGCCGGTGTTTTTTAAATAGGCAAGGCGAAATAAAATTTTGTTATGTTCTTGCTTTTCTATATTTTTGCGGTTATAAATGTCATGGCACTATTATGGCAAATGCAAAGAGAAAATACCCTATAGGCATCTACACTTTTGAGGAGATTGTAGGAAGTAATTATCTTTATGTAGATAAGACTGCTCATGTGTATAATATCACACATGATTTCAAATATGTTTTCTTGAGCCGCCCCCGCAGGTTTGGAAAATCATTACTAGTAAATACGTTGCAATGCTACTTTGAGGGGCGCAAGGAACTGTTCAAGGGGATGGCTATAGAGGAACTGGAAACAGAATGGGTGAAATATCCTGTACTTAGGTTTGATATGAGCAACCTTAAGAACATGACCATTGAGAGGCTTAATGCAGAACTTGATAGTATGATTAAGGCATACGAGACAATCTACGGAGAAGGCAATACTGCTTTGTCTTTTGGAGGCAGGTTGCGTAACCTCATTGAAAAAGCCTACGCCCAAACAGGTCAGAAAGTGGTTCTGCTGATAGATGAGTACGACGCTCCTATGCTTGATGCTTTCCATGATAAGGAGAAACTCTCCGAGGTACGCAACATACTGCGTAACTTCTATGGTCCAATCAAAATCTGTGATGCTCAACTCCGCTTTGGCTTTATCACTGGCATAACCAAGTTTAGCCAGATGGGTATATTCTCAGGCATAAACAACCTTATGGATGTGAGTATGCTTGATGACTACTCTGATATTTGCGGCATCTCCAAGGAAGAATTGGAGACCCAATGTAAGAGTGACATAGAAAACATGGCACAAAATATAGGATTGAGTTATGAAGAGACGCTTGGCAAACTTACCGAGAATTATGACGGATATCATTTCTCTGAGAACTCAAAGGACATATTTAATCCGTACAGCCTAATAAAGGCGTTTGTCACAAATAAGTTTGGACGATACTGGTTTGACAGCGGCACTCCTACGTTCATGCTTGAACAACTAAATCACTTCAAGACAAAACTTACTGACTTGGACGGACAAAGAGTTATGGAATCAAGTTTCAGCGTGTCTCCAGAATATGCTGACTCTGCACTTCCTGTTCTGTATCAGGCTGGTTATCTGACTATTAAAGGCTATGACCCGGAATTTAGCAAATACACGTTAGGGTTCCCTAATAATGAAGTCCGCTACGGTTTCTTGAATGCAGTGTTACCTATTGTCACCAAAGTTCCCGAAGCAAGTCATAATGACATGCTTGAGAACGTTACTATTGCACTGCGTAACGGAGATGTTGATTCTGCAATGGTAAGTATAAAGGCCTTTTTTGCCTCAATGCCGTATCAATATGACAACACAAAAGAGGCTGATTTTCAAGCCATAATGTTCGCTATATTCTCACTCTTGGGAATGTACGTTAAGGTTGAGGTTGCATCGGCATTAGGCCGAGCCGATGCCATAATTGAAACGGCGGACTATGTTTATATTATTGAGTACAAAGTAAACCAGACTCCAGATGTTGCTCTCCAGCAGATTGATGATAAAGGTTACGCTACGCCATATCTCTCTGACCCACGCAAACTGATAAAAGTGGGCATAAACTTCTCATCGGAGTTAAAAGGGTTAGAAAGTTGGAAAGTGATGTGATTTTCGGCTCACTACTTAACTGTGGTGAGCCGGTGTTTTTTTAGAGGCAATTTGGCTACGTAATTAGAAATTTGCATTATCTTTGCAAAATGTACTTACTATAGCCTTGAAAAAAATACTAAAACATATCATTCTGCTGCTTTTAATGGTGCTGCCGTTAGAGGTGATGGCGTTCAGTACATGGGACGGCACATCGACGGCGGCTTGGACTAAGGGCAATGGCACGTCATCAGCTCCGTATATAATTGAAACTGCTGAGCAGTTAGCTTATTTGGCACAGCAGGTAAACGCCGGTAACTCCTACAGCGGCAAGTACTTCCGCATGGAAGCTGATGTTGACCTTAACGGTAAGCAGTGGACCCCTATAGGTACAGAATCCGCTCCTTTTAATGGTATTTTTGATGGTGCACACCATATTGTTTACAACTTGTACATTAGTAATGACAATATGGACCGTGTGGGTTTGTTTGGCTGTATTGTAGATGGTGGGCTTAGATCTATAGGCGTAGAGAATTGTAATATAGAGGTATATGACCACCCAACTAGGCAGGGAATGTTATTGACGGGTGCTGTGGCGGCATTTGTGTCAAGTCCTGGTACTTCCTTAGAGTATTGTTACGCTACTGGCCGTACTAATGTTTTCAACGATGCTGGTGACGAGTGCTTCCCGTATGATAATAATGGTCACTATACCATGACAGGCGGTGTATTTGGTAGGGTTGAAAACACTAATATAATTTACTGTTATAATGCAGTTGATATGACAGAGGGTACGCACAGAGATATAGGTGGAGTAGTTTGCTACGGTATAAACACTAATGTGTCTTTTTGTTACAATGATGGGGATATCAGGGGCTTGTATTGCCGTGCAGGTATTTTAAGCTGGTCAGGTGCAAACAGCTCTTCTGAGGGCAATACAATACGTGGTTGCTATAATAGGGGTAGAATAACCACATGCCAGCCAATAGGTGGTAAACCGGATAACAATAACTACAATGGCGGTATATCGGCATGTGCATCATATACGTCAATATACAACTGCTATACGGTGGGCTATATGGATAACTATTCAGGAAATAGTAGTTTTGCCATAGCTGCAAATGAGTTGGCGTGGGTCTCACTCAGAAACTCAAATTATCACCTGAATACTATTAATGTGAACCATTATGACCAGCCAAGATGCGGGCAGCAGGCAACCAGGAGTCAACTGACATCTACTACAGCCCCTACAATAATTGGTCTGTCATACTACCGCATGGATTTTGGTTCTAACAACGGTTATCCAATACATCAACAGAATATTTACAACACAGAGACTTGCAGTGTGGAGCGGACTGGTGAACTTAGTGTTATGCTTGATGCCTCAGTTTATGCCCACAATAGAACTGATAAGGGTATAGCGTGGGGGTTGGAATCGGCAGACCCTACATCGTGGACAGAACATAGCACTATGGACAGCGTACTTAACCATATAGAGGCTAAGAATCTGCAATATGACGTGCTGTACGGATACAGGGCATACCAAACGGTGGTTACAGGTAAAGTTTATGGAAAAAACAGGTATTTCCAAATCTCAAAAGATACTTTCTGTGAAGGTGACGAATACAAGTTCCATGGCCAGACGTTTACAACCGGTGGTGATTTTGTAGTGGAGGATGGTGATTACACATATTTCCTGCATCTTGATATGCTGCCAAAGATAGAGGTTACTCTGCCAGAGGTTTCTGTGTGCTATGAATATACGTGGGAGGGGCAGACAACCAAGCAGACTACGGTGCTGAAAACTGTGGTTAAGAGTGTGCTATGTGGCTGTGACAGTACTACATACCAGCCTGTGACTATAAAGGACAGCGTGGTGGTAACGCTGCCAGAGGTGGAGAACTGCTATGAATACACATGGGAGGGTCAGACAACTAAAAAGTCTGCCAAGCTGCGTAAGGTTGATACGGGTATAAATGGCTGTGACAGTATAACTTATCAGCCTGTAATTATTAAAGATAGTGTGGTGGTTACATTGCCTCAGGTGGAGAACTGCTATAATTATGAATGGGAGGGGCAGACCACCAAGAAAGATACCATTTTCCGTAAGGTTGATATTGGTTCTAACGGCTGTGACAGCATAACTTACCAGCCTGTTATAATCAAGGATAGTGTGGTGGTTACATTGCCTCAGGTGGAGAACTGCTATGAATACACATGGGAGGGTCAGACCACTAAAAAGTCTGCCAAGCTGCGCAGGGTTGATGTGGGTGCAAACGGCTGTGACAGTATAACTTACCAGCCTGTAATCATTAAGGATAGCGTGGTGGTTACATTGCCAGAGGTTGAGAACTGCTATGAATACACGTGGGAGGGTCAGACCACTAAAAAGTCTGCCAAGCTGCGCAGGGTTGATATAGGTGCAAACGGTTGTGACAGTATAACTTACCAGCCCGTTATAATCAAGGATAGCGTGGTGGTAACATTACCAGAGGTGGAGAACTGCTATGAATACACATGGGAGGGTCAGACCACTAAAAAGTCTGCAAAACTGCGTAAGGTTGATGTGGGCGCAAACGGCTGTGACAGTATAACTTACCAGCCTGTAATCATTAAGGATAGCGTGGTGGTTACATTGCCAGAGGTTGAGAACTGCTATGAATATACGTGGGAGGGTCAGACTACCAAAAAGTCTGCCAAACTGCGCAGGGTTGATATAGGTGCAAACGGCTGTGACAGTATAACTTACCAGCCTGTAATAATCAAGGATAGCGTGGTGGTTACATTGCCAGAGGTGGAGAACTGCTATGAATACACATGGGAGGGTCAGACCACCAAAAAGTCAGCTAAGCTGCGTAAGGTTGATGTGGGTGTAAACGGCTGTGACAGTATTACATACCAGCCTGTAATCATTAAGGATAGTGTAGTGGTGCATCTGCCCGATGTGGAGGCCTGTGGAGAATATACATGGCATGAAATGACGGTAAAAGAGAGCGCTACATTGCGTTATGAGACCGTGGGCAGCAACCAATGTGACAGTATTACTTATTTGTACGTTGATATTAGTTATGATACTTCCACAGCGGTTGAAGACACTGTAAAGTATGGTCACACTTACCAGAAGAAAGGTTTTGACCTGCCTGTGCAGAGAGAGATTGGTGAGTTTGTTTTTGAGAAGACCGTTCATACCGTCAAGGGTTGTGACAGCACAGTGGTCTTGACACTACATGTTATACCAGACAGGGATCTGCCTCTGAAACCGGCATCGTATGTGGAGTATAAGGACGGCAGGTTTAACTGGCAGATAGAGAATGTGGAGAATTTCCCGAATGTATATGTGGAGATTTATGACCGTTTTGGACGTAGGGTTGCCATGTATCACGGCTATGATAACAACAATGGCTGGAACGGCTATTATAACGGACATATACTGCCATCTACAGATTACTGGTACTACATACGTGATGATATCTTTGGCTCAATGTCCGGCCACTTTACGCTTTACTACAAACAGGGGCAGTGGTGATTAGCACTTTAGTAGTTCTTCAAATGCCTTGACGGCGAAGACGTCTGTCATGCCGGCTATATAGTCTATGACGGCTTGCTGGTATATCTCCGGAGTGCTGAGGGTGCTGTAAATCTTCTTGTTCTTGCAGCGGCTGAATGCCTGCTTCAGGTTGCTGTCCAGGATGTCTGGGTTACAGTATTTTGGCAGCCAGTCTGCAAACTCTTTTATGAATGTTTTACCGTCAAAGTATATGCTGTAAAGGTGGCTGATGGTGTCTGCGCCTCTATAGAGGTTTATCAGCTTGTTGTAAATCTCTGTAATAATCAGTTTTGCATACTTCTGGTACGGTATCAGACGCTGGTTCTTGTATATGTTCCTATAGTTGAAGTCTTTAATCCAGCAGAGCAGTTTAAACATCTCATCGCTGAACCTTAGCCCGCTCTCTGGAGTGCTGTATGCGCAGAGGTCTGTTATCAGGCGGTGGATTATTGATGTGGTGTTAACCGCTTTCCCATTCCCTATGGCCTCCGATATCTCCTTTAGCTCTGCCTTTTGCTTCTCATCAAAGTAGTTGAGTATGGAGGCGTCCTCTATGTCCCTGCCAAGGTAGGCTATCTTGTCTGACAGTTTTACCACGCACCCCTCCCATGTGGCGGCCTGAAACTCCCCTTTATAGGTGAAATCTTTCAGGTCAATGAGTTCGCTGCGTGGGCGCAGGCTCTCCTCGTCAAGCTCTCCGCAGTGTGATATTATGCCGTCACGCACTGCATACGTGAGGTTGAGGTTCAGTAGGTTACCCTCAAGGTCTGGCAGCAGCTCTATGTCATCTATGAAATGAAGGCCGTTCTGCTCATGCCAAAACTCACGGCCTGTAAGGTCGCTTATCACTGTCTCTCCGTGATGTCCGAACGGAGCGTGGCCTATGTCATGCCCTAAGGCTATGGCCTTTATCAGCTCCAGGTTCAGTCCAAGTTTCTCCGCGATGGTAAACGCCACTGACTCCACGTGAGTTACGTGCTCTATGCGGGTGCAAATATGGTCATTGCCGGCGGCATTGAAAAACACCTGTGTCTTGTGCTTTAGGCGTCGGAAACCGTAGCTGTGCAGTATGCGCGTATAGTCACGGTCAAACTCACTTCGTACGTCGCCCGCAGTTTTATACAAAGGTTGCTGACGCTCCTGCAGCTTGGCGGGAGAGGGGCTGTGTGAGCCGGTTATTGCGGAGTAATCTGAAAACATATTATCTCAGGATGACGTAATTCATATTGCGAAATTAATAAAAAAATCAATAACTTTGCATTTATGTCAAACTCATTTTTTAAATTCAAGCAGTTTACGGTGAATCAGGACCGCTGCGCTATGAAGGTGGGGACAGACGGTGTGGTGCTGGGTGTTACCGCCACATTCTGTGATGGCGGCGGCTCAGGCTCTGCTGATGCTCCCAAACTACACCTTGTGGATGTGGGGGCAGGCACAGGTCTGGTGTCACTGATGATTAAGCAGCGTCACCCCTCTGCGTGCATTACGGCTGTGGAGATAGACCCCGATGCAGCCTCTCAAGCGCAGGAGAACTTTGACGCATCGCCGTGGAAGATAGAGGCGGTCTGCTCCAGCTGGCAGAACTTTGCCAGTAGGGCGGAGGCTGAGGGGAAAAAGTTTGACGGCATATTCTGCAATCCGCCGTATTTTACCGCATCACTGAAGGCGCCCTCTGAAAAACGCACTCAGGCGCGCCACAATGACTCTTTGCCTTTTACGGAACTGATTAGCGGCGCGGCTGCCGTTCTGGCTGAAAACGGGCTCTTTTACGTAATTCTGCCTGCTCAAGATAAGGAAGGGTTTGAAAAGTTGGCATCGGAGAAGGGGTTGGTGCTATCTGCCATCACCTATGTGCATCCTGTGGAGGGCTCGGAAGCTAAACGTGTAGTTATGTGCTATAAAAAAGCCCCTGCCTTGTGTGGCGAGGGGCCCGTCGTAGAAAATAATTTATACCTTGAAACTATTACACGAGGTGTGTATACTGAAAGGTTTAAAACCTTGATATCGCCTTTTTATCTAAAACTTTAGAAGCATACCAGCCGTTTGCGGTGCAGCGCTCAATGGTGTCAAGCATCATCTTCTCCATGCGCTCCATACATGCGTCCTGGTCAAATGCTATGCGCTTCTGCAAGTATTTCTCGCTCAGCTCCTTTATCTCTTCAGGATGCTCTATAAAGTGATCTATCTTGCGTGCCAGGTCCTTGCTGTCATTTACTTTGAAGAGGCTGCGCTCATCCACAGCAAACGCCTTTGTTGCGCATCGTGGTGAGTTGGCTATGATAGGCACCTTGCCGCAGGCTATGGCCTCAATACATGATATTGCCTCCGCCTCAATTTCTGCTGGGTGGCAGTAGATGTCAACCATGTTTATGAGTTTCAGCAAATCCTGACGGCTGTAGAAGTTTATGTTCAGCTCATTGGCAAGTCTTCCCTTGGCGTACTTGATAAGTTTCTCCTTCAACGGACCGTCACCGGCAAAGAAGAGCTGTATGCGCTCGTTATATTTTGATTTTTGCACTGCCTTGATAAGCACTTTGTGTGACTTCTCTGCTGAGAGTCTACCTGTGAAGAGGATGCAGAACTTGTCTTTATACTGCTCTGGCTTAGGGCTTACCATTGGCTTGAACTCGTTGTTTACGCCGTTTGAAATTACGTATGCTGATGTGTTATGGTGTATTGATTTTTCAAACACTCCGCGTACGAATGATGTAGGGTAGTGTATGGCGTCACACCAGCGATATAGGTTATGGTCATACCACTTGTATATGCGGTGGTTAAAGTAGTTCCAGTTCAGAAGACCAAACTGGCATGACATGTTTTCTGCCTGGGCGTGGAATCCTCCTGTAAGAGGTATACCCATGAAGTGTGCCATCTTGGCTGTCTTGCTTGCTATGAACAAAGGAAGCATTACGTGTACAAGGTCTGTGCCGTCCATTGCCTTGCGCATAACATCCTCATCAAAAGCAGGAAGCACTACTTTGTTTATCTCGAACATATGGTCAAGCAGCGCACCCATCCTTGCCTTTGGTAGAATGTAGTAGCCATCCCATCCGCGTTTGTCTTCATCTGGGCAGACTACGCGCACTTCATGCCCTTTCTTCTTTAAATAGCTAATCAAATTCATAGCGGCTATGGATGTTCCGTTATTTGGAACTCCCAGCACCTCACATACAATTGTTACTACCATGTAAAATAAATTATAATTGTTAAGTTTTTAGTGGTTTGCAAATATAATGTAATAAAATGTTAAAATCCTGTGATTGTATGTTAAAAGTTTTAATAGTGTGAGTTTTATTAGCTCTTTTCCACATGGATGTGTCACAAATATTACAACTTTCAAACAAATTTAATAATTTTGCGTCTTAAACTTAAAACTAACAAGCCTTATGATAAAGAATATAACAGACAGTGTAAAATACATTGGAACAGATGATTTGAATCTTGATTTGTTTGAGAGCCAGTATGTGGTGCCAGATGGTATGGCGTATAACTCATATTTGATTGAAGATGAGAAGATTGCCATTATGGATACTACTGACGATGCCACCGTTTCTGCATGGAAGGAGAACCTTGCTGAGGCTCTTGCCGGCCGCACTCCTGACTATCTGGTCTCTCTGCATGTGGAGCCTGACCACGCATCGCTGATAGCATGGGCTCTTGAAACTTACCCTCAACTAAAGCTTGTGGCAAGCGCCAAGGCCATATCCATGCTGCCTCAGTTCTTTGAGGGTCTTGACCTTGCTGGCAGAACCATTGCTGTAAAGGAGGGTGACGAGCTCTCTCTTGGAGGCCGCTCTCTCAAGTTCTTTGCCGCCGCCATGATTCACTGGCCGGAGGTTATGGTTGCCTTTGACACTAAGGAGGGTGTGCTCTTCTCGGCTGACGCCTTTGGCAAGTTTGGTGCGCTCAGTAAGTGCGGCTACACCAGCCTTGAGGATGATGACTGGGCTTGTGAGGCTCGCCGCTACTACTTTAACATCTGCGGAAAATATGGTGTTCAGGTGCAGAACCTGCTTAAGAAACTCTCTACGGTGGATGTCAAGGCTATCTGCTCTCTGCATGGCCCTGTGCTGGTTTCTGACCTCAAATATTATCTTGACCTCTATAACACTTGGAGCAGCTACGGTGTGGAGACTGATGGCGTGTTCATTGCTTACGCTTCAATACATGGCGGCACTGCCAAGGCTGCTGAGCAGTTTGCTGAGATACTGAAGGCTAAGGGCTGCCCTAAGGTGGTTTGCACTGACCTGTGCCGCTCAGACATTGCAGAAAACATTGAGGACGCATTCCGCTACGGCAAGATGGTGCTTGCCGCCTCATCATACGATGCTACGCTCTTCCCTCCTATGCATGACTTCCTCTGGCACCTCCAGATAAAGGGCTACCAGAAGCGTACCGTAGCTATCATAGAGAACGGTTCATGGGCTCCGTCGGCCGGCCGTGTGATGCGTGAGATGCTTTCAGCTATGAAGGATATCACCGTCATAGACCAGACGCTGACTATCAAGAGCACTCCTAAGCCCGCCGATACCGCTGCCTTAGAGGCTATTGCGGAGGCGTTGAAATAAAAAAACTCCAACAATCTGTTGGAGTTTTTTTGTGCTGAAGGGTTTGTCTTATTCCAAACATCCATCAAGAAGAGTTTTTATTTCTTCTTTATTGAGGTGCTGGCCTATGAACACCAGTTTCTGCATACGGTCCCCATACACTGGGTCCCAGTCATGGCGGAGTGTTGCGTCAGATGCTAACATCTGCTGTAGCTCATGCTTTGGCATGGTGGCGTACCACTGGCCTGCGTTTTTCAGGGAGACTTGTTTGCCTGCCTGCTCAAACAGGTAGCATACGTCCCTCTCATTGCTAAAGTAACATAGCCCCTTGGCTCTTATTACTGATTTTGGCCAGCATTTGGCTACAAAGTGGTCAAACAGGCCAAGGTTGAACGGTTTGCGTGCATAATAGACGTATGTGCCTATGCCGTACTCCTCTGACTCTCCCTCATCATGGTGATGGTGGTGATGCTCATGCTCCTTATGGTGGTGGTGCTCGCCGTGCTCATGCTCCTCATGGTGGTGCTCATGCTCCTCATGGTGGCGCTCGTGTTCATCATCATCGTCGTCGTCATCATCGTGGTGTGGCGCCTCCACCTCCTTAACCCATGTGGCTGAGCCTGCCACTTGGTCAAAGTCAAAGAGCCCGGTCTCAAGAATTTCATCAAAGGGCACATCGCCGTAGTTGCAATCAATAATCTTAGCCTCAGGCTGAAGCGCCTTGATAACGCTGTGAATGCGTCCAAGCTCATCCTTGCTCACCTCGGCAGCCTTGTTTACAAGCACAATGTTGCAGAACTCAATCTGCTGTATAAGCAGGTTCTCAATATCGTCTTCATCAAGGTTAGGGTGGAGCAGGGAGTTGCCGCCCTCAAACTCATCCTTCATACGCAGAGCGTCAACCATGGTTACTATGCAGTCAATGTAAGGTATGCCGCATTTTATGTAATCTTCATTCATCTCTGGAATGGTGCAGATGGTTTGTGCTATAGGGGCTGGCTCACAAATGCCGCTTGCTTCTATAACTATGTAGTCAAAACGTCTGAGTTCCAGAATGCCTGTGATTTGCTGTACTAAATCCATTTTAAGGGTGCAGCAGATGCAGCCGTTCTGCAATGCCACCAAACTGTCATCTTTCTGGTCAACCACGCCGCCTTTCTGTATAAGGTCCGCATCTATGTTAACCTCGCCTATATCATTGACAATCACTGCAAATCGTATGCCTTTGTTGTTTGAAAGTATGCGGTTTAAGAGCGTGGTCTTGCCGCTGCCAAGGTAGCCTGTAAGCAGCAGCACTGGAATTCTTGGAATGTTCATAATATGTAGTTTTTAATTGTTCTGATTCCCCATTAAGGAGGCCGTTGAGCCTTTCAAGAAATATTTTAGGTGTAATTCTTGCTGGTATGTATTGAGAAGCTGGCTCGTGCGCCATATAACCTGTTAAGTTATAGTATCTATCACGTAAGGCCTTAATTTCATCCTTGTATTCAAGATGCTCGATGCTGTAATTGTAGTAGATAATAAGGATTTGGTAAAGGTTTGTGAAGTCATCATATATATGCTGTGCCATTTGCCGATGCTGATCGTCAAGATTTAACATCTCTCCTTGAAGCAAACAAGCGCGATGCTTTATCAAACTGTCTTTTATGCGGTGAACGGTTACGCGATATGACTGATAATTCATGCCAATTGCTATAGCCGTATCTTTATCAGACATGGCTTTTTGGCGGTTTAGTAGAGATAATAAAATGCGGAGAAATATGAATCTTCCTCTTGGTGATAAAACTTGATGAGTATATGAAATTAGTTGAGATGCAATGTAAAGGTTAGTCTCGTTAGTTAGAGGTGATGCGTCAATTTTATATACGGCAAGTTTTTGTGCACAATTGTCTTGTTCAATCCTGCCTTCTGTTTGAATTTTGTTGCTAAGATAATTTCTGAATGTATTTTTTATCCATGCCTCAAATGACTCTTTCTTTTTTATGTTGCGTAAAGATTGATACGGAAGCGTGTTGTTTTTGTCATTACCATCTCTCAAGTATATAAAGAAATCTCCTGTAATGTCATCAAAATCATCTGTCAGTTGATTTTCGTAAACATCATACCGCATTCGCAGCTTGTGGTTGATTCGCTTTTGCAACAAATAGTACATGGCTATATCAGACAATTCAGTGTTACTTAAAATTATATCAAGAAAGTCTGGTGTAGGAATGCCTGAGAGTTGTTCTTCAGCTGTTATCTTGAGTATGTCATTTCCTTGTGTCATTTGACTTGAGCAGTAGTGGGTGCAAATTTACAAAATATCTGCTTGTATGCATCTGGTCTTCTCCGTAAAAAAAGTTGTTGATTCGTGTAACATAATGTTATGTTTCTATACTAATAAGTAGGAAGTGTCACTAAAATGTTACATCAAAAGACAAAGAAAATTGAAGACGCAATAAAGTTTAATGAATTATGACAATAGAAGATATTCTGGCTTGTAAGGAGAGTCAGACATTTGATTGCAAGAGCATTCAGATTGACCCTAAAGCATTGGCAATACCCGTTGTGGCTATGGCTAATGCAGATGGTGGAGTGCTTACCATTGGTATTTCTGACAAAACGAGAAGAATTGAAGGCATTGATGGGAATGAGGAACTACTGAATGAGCTGCTGCGTGTGCCATTTGATTTTTGCAATCCGTCAGTAAAAGTTACGTATGAATATTTGCAATGCACGGATTATAATGGTCAAGAGAACCATATCCTACTTATGCGCATTCCTGCAAGTATCCAGCTTCACACCAATCAAGCTGACGAATGTTTCATGCGTGTAGGAGACAAAAGCAAGAAGTTGAATTTTGAAGAACGTATGCAGCTCCTTTATGACAAGGGCGAACGCTACTATGAGGATAAGGATGTTTATGGAGCTACTGTCAACGATATTGACATGAATCTTGTCAATGATTACATCAGTGTTATTGGCTATGGGAAGTCTGCCATAGATTATCTACGTGAAAACAATGACTTTGTAACAGAGGTTGATGGGCGTCAGAAGATAAGTACAGCCTGCATCCTTCTATTTGGCAAGAATCCGCAGCGTTACTTTCCACGTGCAAGGACTCGTTTTATCCGTTACGAAGGGAAAGTGGAAAAAGTTGGCAGGGATATGAATGTAATCAAAGATGTTACATTTGAAGGAGCTATCCTACAACAGGTTAGAAGCACTATTGACTATCTGGAAACACAGGTGAGTGAACACTCATTCCTTGGTGAATATGGGCAATTTGTAACTCGTCGCAACTACTCAAAGTATGCCATACAAGAGATGGTAGTCAATAGTTGCTGCCATAGAGCCTACAATATCAAGGGCACTGAAATACAGATAAAGATGTTCGATGACCGCATTGTCTTTGAGACTCCAGGAGATTTACCTGGACAGGTGCGGCCTGATAATATTCGCCATACCCACTTCTCCCGTAATCCCAAAATAGCCCAATACCTCAAGGCATACAAGTATGTTAAAGAGTTTGGCGAGGGTATTGACCGTATTTGTAGTGAGCTGGAAACAAAAGGCTGTACCATTCCATCGTTTCATGTCAATGCTTTCATTCTAAAGGCAACTTTGACGGCAGAATGGACAACTGAGATGGAGTTCGACCGTCCAAGTACCAGACTGAATGATGACACGGTAAAAGTCCAAATAAATAGTGCCAAACTAACTGATAGACAGCGTAAAATATTTGAAACGATAAAATATGGCACGGTAAATGGCACGGTAAATGGCACGGTAAATGCGCAAAATCTATCCATCGCTTTAGGCATAAGCCTTAGAACTACAAAACGTGACCTTTATATCTTGCGTGACATGAAACTTATCCGCTATGTTGGAAGTGACAAGACTGGACATTGGGAAGTAATTAGTTAGTTGGGGATAGGTTTGATTTGTGCAATTGTTGTTAGCATGAAATATATTATTCTATCCTGATAAGAGGCTCTACTTGCTTATATGTAGCGGTTATTTTGTATTTTGTTATATTCATACTTTTATATTTCTGTATTGCCATCGCCATTCTGTCAGTAGCAATGGGCAGCAAGTCTATTAACTTACAACAATAATCATTGTACGTTGATTTTATTAAACTATAATCATTTAACTGCTTAACAGATGTATCATATTGGCGCATAACTCCTTTAGCCTCTTTAAGGAGTCTTCGTGAGATTGGTTCAAAATTGCTGAACTTGCCATCGCGGGCTGCCATCGGAAATCTACGCTGAGCATTAAGCCCTTTTTCATTTATCATATACCATGTGACAATACAAAAAACCATGTTCTCAGTACTATCTTCCACATCATTTATCTCCATAAAAATAAGAGAGTCTGGTGTCAATTCTATAAATGCATCACCCTTCTTAAAGCGATGTATTTGTTTTGGTGCTTTCTTATCCATATTGTTGTTTTTTTGTGTAACATTTTGATAAATCTTCCTACTTGTTAGTAGAGAAACAGAACACAATGTTACATAGATCAGCAAAATTTTTTACGAAAAAACATTTCTCATGCTAGATAGATTATTTACTAATGTATTTTTATTGTATCTTCACGCTCTGAAAACAAAATATAAAATAGTATGAAAATTGTATATTTCCACGGATTTGGTTCATCGGGGGCGAGCGGGACAGTTGATTTGCTGCGCCACACATTCCCGGAGTATGAAATTGTGGCTCCAGATATCCCTGTTGACCCAGTGGAGGCGCTCCCTTATCTCAGGGAATTTTGCGCATCGGAGAAACCTGACCTTATAATTGGAACATCCATGGGAGGAATGTATGCTCAGCAGATGTTCGGCTACAAGAAGATTCTTGTGAACCCTGCCTTTTACATGTCAAGATACGGGGTGATGAAAACGGGTGAGCATAAGTTTATGAACGGGCGCAAAGACAGTGCCAAGACTTTCCGCATAACCAAGGATATAATCCAACACTTCAACCAGATGGAACGTACTCAGTTCAAGGGTATTACACCATTTGACAAGGAATACACATACGGCCTTTTCGGTACCAATGATCCCACTGTCCACACATACGACAAGTTTCGTGAGTACTATCCAAACGCCCAGTGGTTTGAGGGTGAGCACCGCCTCAATGAGAAAGTCCTCCGCAAAGCCGTAGTGCCGGTGATAAAGAAGTTGTTAGGAGAATAATTATGCGAATCCAATTTGTAAGTGACCTTCATCTGGAAATGCTGCAAAACAGCTCTTTTTTGCAGCATCACCCGCTTGAGATAAGTGGAGACGTATTGCTTATTGCAGGAGACTCCGCCTACCTTGACACGCCTGATTCAAGCCTGAACACATACTCAAAACACAGGTTCTGGGACTGGGCGAGTGAGCATTATAAACAAGTTATAGTATGTTTTGGAAATCATGAGTTCTATGGCTATTATGACCTTGCTTCAATGCCAGATGGTTATTGCAAAGAAATCCGCAAAAACATTCACGCATACTATAATTCAGTTGTGAAATTGGATGGCGTTGACATAGTTGTCTCTACATTATGGTCTGTGATAAAACCTACAAACGCGTTTGTAACAGAGCGCGGAGTCAGCGATTTTTATCGTATCATGTACAACGGTCATACGCTCACAGCTGATGATTTTAACAGAGAGCATGAACGCTGCCTTAGTTTTATAAAGCAATCAGTTAAAAATAGCACCTCCGATGTTAAGATAGTGCTCACACATCATGTTCCTACAGAGTTGTGTGTGGCTAAAGAATTTAACGGCAGCCTGATAAATGGAGCTTTTGCTGTTGAGCTTGGAGATTACATTTCAGAATCAGGCATTGACTATTGGATATACGGACACTCACACCGTAACATAGACGCAAAGATAGGCAAAACAAAAATCATCTCTAACCAGCTTGGTTACGTTTCACATGGTGAATACCACAGAAACGGATACTCTCCATCCAGAATGATTGAGGTGTAGAAAGTAGGGTAAAAAGTAGGGTGAAAGGTAGGGAGAAAAGTAGGGTGGAGAAAGTTAGATGTCGTAGTAAATACGAATTCAATTTGTAGAAGAACTTCTCAGATAGTTTAATATTTTATTTTCTTCGCCGCTTTCGTTGGTTTTTAGTCGGAGTATAGGAATGTTATATACTTCAAGGATATGGTCTTTCATAATGTCTCGCTGATGTTGTTCTGTTTCATTGTTATGGTATGAATATCCATCGGTCTCTATGGCAAGAACCGGTTTCTTTGTAACTCGGTTTATTATGAGAAAATCAATATGTGTGCCATAATGTGATACATACTTGCGTTCAGATTCAGATAGTAAAGACCAATCTTTAAGTATGACTCTTATTGGAGTGTGGCATAATACGCTAAGGTGCCTGAGCTCTATGTGCTTTTTTAGAATGTTAAGAAGTAGTGAGTATGTAAGATTCTCGGAGTCATACTCTGATATTTTTTTATGAGCTTTTAGGAATGCTATTCGTTCATTGGTGTATTGGCTGTATAGATAGTCAAAAATAGAATTTATTTTGCTCTCCTTCACAGTCATGTTATTGTATTCAATGTAATTTATAAGATCCTCTATACATCCTTTCCTTTCTTGCTCATTGCCAGATACTACAATAATAAAGTGATTCTTTGCCCTTGAAACAGCAACATTAATAAGATTTGAGTCATCAGAGAATTCTGTAATCTGGTCATCCACAACACTCATGATTATTGTGTCTTTCTCCCTTCCTTGGTATTTGTGTATCGTGGCGGTTTCTATATTAGGAATTTGTCTCAGAAATTCGTTGACCTGACTATTATATGGGGTAATAATACCAGCATCAGCGATACTATTTATGGTAGGAAGGACCTCCTCCTTTACTACATCAATTTCTCTTTGATTATAATGATTCCTAATGTGTTTTCCTGGTGCCGTTTTTATAGCTAACATCACATCCTTTTTATCACTGTTTTCTGTCATGATAAGTAATTGCCCTCCATAAAAACGTTGGTTGCAGAAGTTTATAATAGTAGGATGACAGCGGTAATGCTCCCGTAATAGGGTTTGCGGCGCAGATGAAATTATGTTGCAAATAGATTGTAAAAAACTATTTGTTACGCAGTTATAATCCTTAGATACGTTGAATTCCTTGAATATGGCATCATATTTTAAGATGTCATCATGTGTAGTTACGTTTGGAAGCTGCAATGTGTCTCCAACAATAACTGCATTCTTAGCACATGTTAGGGCTAATATTCCTGTGTCTATTGAGACTTGAGATGCCTCATCTATAATGACATAGTCATATATTTGGTTGGGGATTGTTATTCTAGCTGAGAATGTTGTGCTTAGTATAACAGGGTATTCTTTGCAAAATTTATACGAGTCTGAGACAATTTCTTTTACGCTGCTAATTAGCGACCTTTTTTTGTTGTTGTATTTGCGATGTAAAGCCCCCTTCAGTAGTGTTAGTGAGCTTGATACTAATTTATTTGATAGTTCACTTGTGTTATATGAGTTTAGTTTTTTTTCTGTTCTTTCTATTGATGATGTGAGTTCCTGAAGACGTGTTTTGTAATAGAGAGCTTGTAATTGAATGATTGTAGGTTGTAGGTCATGTATGTCAGCCGGAGGCTCAATTCCATAAAGATATTTCATTGAGAAATTCATCCATCGCCATTTGATATTATTTGTGATTTTCTTAAGGAACCCTGCGTTTTGGTGTTCATTGTTTTCTGCTGATGTATGATAGTACATCCACAATCTCATTAATTTCTTTGCCTTGACTTTACGCGTCAGAGAGTATAAATCTGTGTTTATTTGATAATCTTTCAAAAAGTGCTGCTGTTCAAGTGTTACAGTTGTTAATTCTTGTTTGTCTGAAGAAAGTGATTCTTGTAATACAAATGTCTTGTCCAGCTTAATAAGTGTTGATTTTATATCTTTTTCTTTCTTGTCTTTTTCTGCATATGTGATTCCCCAAGATTTTAATTCATCTGGAACTGGTGGCTGGTTGGCTATAAAATTCTCTTTGTTTTCTTTCTTCCCTAATGGAGCTATGATGAAATCAAGGCCGTATTTTTTCATTTTCTCCAATACATTTGCAGTCGCAGAATTGTTATTGGAGACAATTATTACATTTTTACCCTGTAAGATAATGTTTGCAACAATATTGAGAATAGTCTGAGTTTTTCCTGTTCCAGGAGGACCTTGTATGATACTTATTTGGTTCTCAAAAGCTGCGATAACTGCTTCCTTTTGGTTTGCATTACATCCAAAGGGGTAAATAAGATTCGGGGTTCTATAAGTATGTGGTTTGTATTTTTGTGGTGATAGGTACGGTGCAGCAGCGGTTTCATCATCAATAAAATCAATGTTATTGTAAATCGATGAGAGGATTCCATCACTCTCTTCACTCTTGCCTAATTCATTTACTTGTGATATCTGTTTTAGATATTCAAATGTGTTATTGGCTATTTTGTCCTCCAGACAAGACTCTTTTACAATAATGGAACCGTGTAAATAGTCTTTTGTAGAACCATTTGAGAATTTAATTCTCCAATGTGTTAGATTCCCGTGTCTAAATGAAAGAAGGTCTGTTATGTTATATTGTTTACGCCCTTTGATGTAAACTATGCAATGTTTGGGGTCATGCCATGTTGCGTTCTGTAGAACTACTACATCAGCAGAGTTATAACGATAAAATATTCTGCCGTCAACAAATTTAACGGCATAACCTCTATTATCAAGATAAATTTTTTCTATCTTGAGAGCCTTTGGCTCGCCCTTTATAATAATAAATCGATTATTCGTCATCACAGACTAGTATCTTCTCAATCTTACCCACATACATAGAGTGGAAGTCACGCTGCGGGTAGTTGGCGTCAATGGTCTCTCTTGCAAATCAGCACCAGTTTAGCCTCCTTAAAGTAGACTGAGTTATCTGCATAGATAGGAGTAAGGCCGGCTTTTGCAATCTTGTCCTCATCACGGCCTGAAACCGTGCCAAGGTAAGCCATCTGCTTTTCAGCATCCAATCCCCACCAATAAGGTTGAATGGATTGAAATTCATCTCCTTGTAATTAATCTCTTTCATGTGTGTTTGATGTGTAAAAGTTCAATTAATTTATAAATGCTTGTTGACGGGTTCTGAAATTCGTGCAATTTCTTGGCCCTGTCAATTGCGATATTTGTTGTGCTCTGTAAAAACGTAAATTGTTCTTTTGTGAATAGTGATTTTTTATAATCCTTCCATACCAGCGCAGATTTCCGCAATTCCTTGACAACTTCATCAGAATTGATTTCAGACTTCCGTTCTACAGCATGGAGCAATAGCCATAACTCAAAGCAAGGATTGGAACATAGCAGCGTGGCATTTGGAATCTTTTTTAAGCGCTCTAATACAAATGGGACATCTAAGTCAAACATCAAAAATGTGTGATCATTCTTTGTTTGCACATAAGAGGACTTGCATCGTTCTACCAATGCTGGAGTGATATTGAGCAATGTCTTTTTTGCAATGATGTGAACAGGCTGGCGAAAATATGAACGAAGAGCCTCCACATACCTAACTTCAGAATCTCCTTCACAGAAAACGAAGAAGTTAGGGAACATGGCTTTGCCTTTAGAAAATCTTGGTTTTCGTGCCATATATCAAATGTTTGGAGTTGAAAGATATGGTATGGCATCAAAACGCCCCTGTAAATAAGCTTTCTCCATATCGTAGTTGTCCCTGAAGTCCTTAAAGTCGTAAAGGGAATATAGTTCACTACAACCATCATCGCGTTTGTTAACAAAATACACTTGATCACGACGTTGGAAATCAGTGTTCAACAGATGTGTGTTGTGGGTCGTGTAAACAATTTGGGCCTGGTCGCTTTTGTTGAAAAGGTTGATGATATACTCCACCAGGTGGGGATGCAAGCTAGTATCTATTTCATCCATTAGTAAAGTTCTGCCATTGTGAATAATGTCTATTATGCCAAGCATCATTTGGAATAAGGTCTTCGTACCTTCTGATTCTTCTGTATCAAAGTCAAAAGCAATGTCAGGATTACTTCTGTGAAAAGTTGTCAAAGAGTTTCCTTGAACTTTGATATCAACGATGTCGCTATCAGCAGTATTAAGTATTTCCAAAATATTTTCTTTTTGTGTCTTTAAGAAATCCTCTACTGACATAGCTGATTCTTTATAGTCCAAAACAACATCTTCAGAGAAGAATCGGAAAACTCTTTTTGCAATATCCCTGTCCATCTGGCTGGCTCTTGAAATGAATAAAGTCTTACGTGATGTGTTGGCAGCAACGTCCATAGGTCGTTTAATGGATTGTTTGAACTCATAGATATCCTTCTTGTCTGGCCCTTTTGTTTCATCTCGAGAGAACACCAATGAGCGACGTCCGTTTGGGTAATAGTAAAGTTGTTCTGTGAGTATATCTGTCTGAGTCATTGAAAAGGAATATTCATACTCTATTCCTTCAAGTATAAAACGGACATAGAAAACACTTGGTTGCTTGTTAAACCCGCCGAATTTGAATGGAACTACTTGAAAAACTGTGTTCTCATTGTATGTGTGAGAGTAACGTATCATGTTAACGCATGCTTTTATTCCTTTAATTACATTACTCTTACCTGATGCATTCGCACCAAACATAGATACACTTTTCAATATCTGATTCCCTTTGATAGAGAATAGGTTCCCTTTTAAGGCCTTGCCTTTCTCGGTCTGTATCTTCGCTGCCTGAAGATCTAGCGTTATCTCGTCACGAAACGAGAAAATATTTGTCAAACGAAATTCCAATACCATTTTAACCTTTATTTTTGCTATTTACTCGCAAAAATAAGCAATAAATTTGAATTTATGGTGTTTTTCACGCTAAAATCTACCGTCAAAATAGCTTGAAGGCATGGGTGCTGGCCGTTATTCTTTAAGCTGCTCTGCCAGCTCCTGACTTATATTGTTGCCCTCTTGTACGCATACGTCACGGCTAAACCGAATAGCCATTGCAATACGTTCTTCTTCTTTCTCCATGCCTTTGACGCAGGCGTATAAGTATCCAGCGTTAAAGTTGTCACCTGCGCCCACGGTGCTAACTGTCTTTAAGGGTGGAATATTGTAGATATTGTGGCTCTCTGGAGTAAATACATTTATGGCTTCAGCGCCTGCGGTTACAATAACGTTTTTGCACAGCGGACTGATTCTGTTATAAATTTCAGACGCATCATTTAGTCCATACAAATAATTAAAATCCTCTGTAGAACCGCGTACAATTGAGGCGAGACCCATGTTCTCCTCAATATTCTGCATCACAAAGGGCAAATCTTTTATGTGCGATTTCCGGAAGTTTATGTCATAGTATATAAAGGCTCCGGCATTGTGAGCTTCTTTTAGCATCGCGCTAACTTTAGGCCTAATGGCAGGGTTTATTGCAAAAAATGAGCCAAAAAGTACAGTGTCGTCTGACGTAAAACTTGGCAGGGCGGTGTCTAACGTTATGGCGGCGTGGTCCTTGTAAAAGATATAATCCGCATCGTTGTTCTCATCCAAAAAAGCTAGTGACACGTGTGATTTTGTTCCTTCATGGCGATAAACGTATTTGTCAGAGACCCCGTTCTTTTGCATGTAGTTGCAAGTTATATCGCCGATGTAATCATCGCCCGTCTCAGTGATCATGGCACAGGCTATGCCCGCCCGGCCAAGGGAAATAATGCTGTTGAACGTTGAACCGCCAGGAGTGGCAGTTATTGGCATGTTGTTCTTGAACAGAATGTCAAAAACTGTTTCTCCTATGCCTATGACACGTTTTTTATTCATGGATTATCTGTTTTAACACAATACAAAAATACTAAAAAAAATTATCTTAAACAAGTTATCTAAATCACCGTATGGTTGCATTAATGATTATCTTTGCAGAGTATAATTTAAATGAATAATATGAACAGAATTTTTATTGCCATTGTGGCTGTAGCGTGCCTGATGGTTAGTTGTCAAGAGAAGAGGGAAAATCCTAAGGAGTTTGTAAGGGTGACGGATGTGGTTCCTGATGCCATCTTAGAGATTCGTTATTATAGCACGTATAACTTTGTAGGGCAGAGGATAGACGGCTACGAGCAGCCCATAGCCATGCTGACACGTGAGGCGGCAGACTCTCTGAAGGCTGTCAGTGATGATGTGAAAGCTCAGGGCTATCGCCTTAAAATCTACGATGCGTACCGCCCGCAGCGTGCCGTTGACCACTTTGTACGCTGGTCTCAAGACCCGTCAGACACTATTATGAAGAAGTATTTCTACCCGATGTTTGAGAAACCAGTGCTTTTTGAGCAGGATTATATCTACTCCAAGTCCGGACACTCCCGCGGCTCCACTATTGACCTCACTCTGTTTGACATGAACACAGAGAAGGAACTGGACATGGGCGGCACCTTTGACTGGTTTGGAGAAGAGAGCCATCCTGATTACACCGCCACCATCACGCCAGAGCAGTACGCAAACAGAATGATACTGCGTGAAGCCATGA
>JAEEGL015137381.1_pt1 | contig 25705 bp, 23 predicted proteins | sample 9134231 | NCBI WGS metagenome assembly JAEEGL01 (sample SAMN16246548, study PRJNA631951) | gut metagenome | biome: gut microbiome; feature: rumen; material: fiber-attached | host: Bos | place: Iran: Karaj | collected 2018-10 | reverse complement strand
GATATTTTAAACCTTGCAGCAAAAAAGACCGGCGCAAGACTTACAGAATGTCTTAGCGTCGGAGACCGCTACGACATCGACTTGAGTCTTGCGCTCGAAATGGGTATGGGCGCAGTTCTCGTTAGCGGTGTCGAAGATGTATATGAACTGCCAGATCTGATATAAAAAAACCGGGATATATGAAGCGAACTTCAAAATTCCCGGTTTTGTTACGGCCCTTATGCGATTCGAACGCACTACCTGCCGCTTAGGAGGCGGCCGCTCTATCCAGGTGAGCTAAAGGACCAGTACAACTCGTATCTTCTCTTGACAGCCCGTAAGGCATGTTTCGAGTTGTTTCGAGAGTCGCTGCGCGATTCTCTCATACACTTCATGAATACTACCCGAAAAGAGTGTTTTTTTCAACAGTACGTTTTTTGCATAATCTGTTGAAGGGCGTTTGTTTTATTCAGTATAAAAACTAATCTCTGCTCAACTTAAACAATCCGATGTGATCGTTCATGCTTGTTACAGAAACTTTGTTGATTCTTGAACAGTCTTCAACATCAGTGAGGCTTACACCTACGTTTTCTACCGACTCAGAAGTTTTTTCGAGTGCGTGAGTTATTTCTTCTGATGAATGAACGATGTTCTGCATTACGTTGTAAACATTTTCTGCGTGAGCTGTCTGCTGGTTAGCAACGTCAACGATATTTGCAATCGCATTAACAACAGTTTCTGTTGCTTCGAGAGTACTGTCTGCGCCGCTTTTCTGTTCTTCTGCAGCCTCGCGGATTTTAGTTACGATAGAAACAGTTTCTTCGATTCCGGCATCAATTTCTGAGAAAGCATTTCCTGCTTCCTTGATTGCAATTACACCGTTCTGAATTTTCTTTGTCATGTCGTTCATGTGGTCTTTGATAGTCTTTGCATTCTTTGCAGAAGTGTTTGCAAGGTTTCTTACTTCGTCTGCAACGACAGCAAAACCTGCACCGAACGAACCTGCATGTGCGGCTTCGATTGATGCGTTCATAGAAAGAAGGTTTGTCTGACTTGCAATTTTCTGAATCATTTTGATGATATCCTGAATCTGAAGTGATGCAGATTGAATCTGTTCAATTGCTTCAACTGCTGTCTTAATGGAAAGTGTTCCTTCTGAACTTGTTGCCTTTAATTTTTCTGCAATCTGGTCTGCAGTGCGTGAGATTTCTGCAACGTTCTCGATGCTTGCATTCATCTGGTTAACGGCTGCAGAAGTTGCCTGCATTGCAACAGACTGCTGGTGAATCTGAGCTTCTACTGTTGCAGCGTTATCTTTAACACCCTGAATGTCTTCGTATGCCTTTCTGATTGCCTCGTTGTTTGATTTATCCTGATTGTCAATAAATCTTACCGCCTGTTTTACAATGTGGAGTGCTTCGACAGATTTCTGTGCAGATTCTTCGAGAATCATGGCAGTATCAGAAACTGCAGAGCTGTCTGTAGAAAGATTTATGAGAATTCCTTCGAGTTTATCAAAGAAAAAGTTTAAGCTGCTTATTACGACTGCGATGTCGTCCTGCATTGAAATATTAATTCGTGCAGAAACGTCACCTGTTTCTGCAAGGTTCGTAACAACTTTTGCAGTTGTAGAAAGACGTTGCTTCATTTCGCGTAAGATGATAAGCATTACGCCGATACATTCAAGACCGACAATTAAAAGACAGCGAAGACCATATGTAAGATACTGATGCATCAAATCTCCAGAAAGATTGTCTCCATGAATGATTGCATAACCGCATGAGAATGCGCAGACCCACATAAAGAGTAATGTAGAAACGCTTGCAATTAAAATACGGCTTGAAATTGAATGTGGTTTTCCGGGAATGTCATTTATAGAACGAAGCTGTAAAAGATTTCTGTAAGGACCAAGACCATTATCAAGATGGTAAGTTTCGTATTCGCCTGCGATGATACCTACAAGTGAAGCCTGGACCATAATAATGAATGCTCTTGAAAATTCATATGGAAGAACACCGGCTTTAAAGTCGAGCACCATGCACACAAGTTGTCCAACAAAGAAACCACCAAGGTTTGCAAGAATAATGATTGTCTTTACGCTTTTGTAACATGAAAGAACAAACTTCTTGTCTTTTTCTTCTACGTGACCCGTTTGTTGAACTTTATCACCAATCTTTTCGATTTTATGAAGCCAGAAATAAATTACTCCGGAACATACAACAGAAAGAGCAAGTGAAGAAATAATCGTTGCAGAAATTCCAGAAACGAAAGTGTCCATCGTTCTGTAAAGGAAATCCAGTGCAAGCCATCTTAAAGTGAATGTTCCACCGAATGTACACAGAATGAAAGTAAAGAAAAATCTTTTAAGGCCAAGTTTCATTTTTTTGTTTTCCATAAGTTATGACAAATCCTTTATGATTAAAATTAATGATATAATTATCAGTAAATATGGGATAACCGTAAAGACAAGAGTTAAAAACGGAATTCCGAATACAAGAAAATTTCCTGCATTAAGGATTCCGAGATTAATCATCATGTCATAGATTATTCCGGCATAAGAAATTAAAATTCCTGTAACTAAAAATACCCAGCATGCACTGCGGCTTTTTGACCAGACCATGATTGCAAGAAAAGCTGCGATGCCGCCGAGAACAAGTTTGATGCACCAGATTAAAATTTGACTCTGCATAAAATCATGCCTTCCACGGATTATTTTTTAAGAGTGTAAAAACTCCCTTGTCTGCTCCATATGGAACGATTGAAGGGATTTTATAATCCGGGCTTATTGCAAGATTACATTCAAGACAATGTCTTACAAAATCATCATAATTTTTTTCGCTCATTGTTGGGAAAAGATAAGGCCCTCTTCTTGCAAAATAATCTTTTAAATAGGTGTCAAAAATAAACCAGTCTTTTTCTTTTCTGCAAGGGAGTTCTGCAATCAGATCATAGATTGAGCGTGAAAGACCACCGAGAATTGCTCCAGAAACGCGTTCAGGATAAAAGAGCGAAGTTATGTCATTGCGTACTGCAAGAACATAAAGGTTGTCTGTCCATGGAAGAGGCGGCGTAATGAGAACGCATTCAAAATCATGAACGATATTATCTCCTGCAACAAGTCCAACCCATGGAACATATTTTACAAGGCGCTTCGAAAAAGAAAGCGCTGCTTTTTCTGCTTTGTCAGTATCAAAATAAACGAGGGCTCTGCATTCAGCACGAAGGAGGTCAGAAACTGCCTTATCAAGCTGTTTTGCAAAATCTGTTTCAAAAGAACCTGTCAGACCGCGGTTAATGATATTCTTTATCTTTAAGAATGCGCCGGTTCCTGTAGTTCCGTTGCCGTTACCCCATCCTAAAATAGCCCTGCCGTTTTCGAGGTACATGTCGGTAAGCCTTGTGCCTTTTTCGGTGTATAAAAAAGTTCCGCGTGCACGCTTAACTTCACCAAATCGTGCCGTAATTTCTGAATAATACTCTTCCTTTATCATATCCTACCATTCTATAGTAAGAATCAAGATATTTCAACAAAATGGTTTGCTTTATTTTTTATTCAGCTTGAACTATAATATAACTGTTCAGGGGGAATAAAATGCATCCGGTTATTATTTTTGAACGCGAAATTATTTTACGACGTGATAACGGGCAGCTTACAAAGGCAGATTTTGAGGCCGTTAAGAATCAGAATCCTGTAGAAAGGTATTTTGAAGAAAAGTCAACTGACATGCAGGTTCTTGTCCTGCTTTCGAAGGATAAACTTCCGGACGAATATCAATCGATAACTTTAAGGGACTATTTTGCTTCTCACAGCGAAGAAGAAAATTTCATAGCGTTCCGCGCCCGTGCACTTGCATCGTGGTACAAGGATACTGTTTTCTGTTCTTTATGCGGAACTAAACTCAAGAGCCACGACAGGCTTACTGCAATGACGTGTCCTTCGTGTGGTAAAACTGTTTTCCCTCGTATTTCTCCGTGCATCATAGTGCTTGTTTATAAAGACAATAAAATTCTTCTTGCGCGTCATGTTCAGCGTAACCAGGACATCTATGCATGTATTGCAGGATTTATCGAAGCCGGCGAGAGTGCAGAAGAAGCGGTAAAGCGTGAGATAAAAGAAGAAGTCGGAATAAACGTAAAGAACATTCAGTATAAGGGAAGTCAGAGCTGGCCGTTTCCAGACCAGCTTATGCTTGGATATACTGCAGAATATGAAAGCGGTGATATAGTTTTACAGAAAGAAGAAATTGCAGATGCACAGTGGTTTGATCCTGATAACTGCCCTGCAAGTCCTAAACCTGGTTCAATCGCTTACCGTCTTATCCACGGCGAGATTTGATTTTGGAATCCACTTTTCGCTTTTATAATAGATAAAGAATACTGTCGCACTTATAAGCCATGAAATCGGATAACAGTGAATTACTTTTATAAAGTCAGTTGTTCCGCGGCAGCTTGTATAAAGCCATATCATTCTTGTTCCGCAGATTGCAAAGAAAGTTACAATCATCGAAATATAAGTTTTTCCGGCTCCACCGATTATTCCGGATAAAATTTCATTCGGAACATAAAGGAAGAATGCAGGAGTAAGGAAGAGCATGATTTTTATTCCCATCTCGATAACCTGCGGTTCATCCGGAACAAACCAGCCGTAGATAAATCTTCCGCATGTCCTGAAAAGTATTATCAGAGCAATCGTGATTAAATACATGATGAGTAAACCCTGGAGCGCACCTTTTTTTATTCTGTCATATTTTTTTGCACCGTAGTTCTGACCTGAAAAAGTATTTAGCGCCATTCCCATCGAAGAAACAGACATCCAGAAGAGTGCATCGAGTTTTCCCCATGCAGTCCATGCTGCGATTGTTGTCGTCGGAAATGTATTTACGAATGTCATCATTATCAGATTAGAAATAGTGTACATCATGGAATACAAGCCAGAAGGAACTCCAAGTTTAAACATTTTCCTTAAGAGAGACGGATTTGCTTTTAATTCTGATAATTCAACTCTATAAACTTCGGGTGTGGTGAACATTTTTATCATGATTAACACAGCGCCTGTTATTATACAAATGAGAGTCGCATAGCCTACACCAGCTATTCCCCAGTTTAATACTGCAACAAAAAGAAAATCGAGGAAGATGTTTAAGAAACATCCGATTACAAGAATATAGAAAGGAGTTTTAGAATCTCCTGTTGCGCGTAAAACTCCTGCTGCAGTATTGTACATGAACATTGGAGTAATTCCGAGAAAATAAATTTTAAGATAAGTTACTGCGTTAGGATAAATGTCAGAAGGTGTGTTGATTAAGTTCATTGCAAATTCAGAAAGAGAAATTCCGATTAAAGTTACAACGATTCCCATTACAAATGAGAGGATAAAGAAAGTGTGAACTGCAGAACAAAGGTCACGAAATTTTTTTGCACCGAAAAACTGCGAAATGATTATTGATGCACCTGTAGAAAGTCCGCCGCAAAAGCCAAGGAGTAAGTTTATAAAAAATGTAGTTCCACCGCCTACTGCAGCGAGTGCTTCTTTTCCAACATAGCGTCCGACAACAATTGCGTCTACCGTGTTGTACAGCTGCTGAAAAAACATTCCGAGCATAATCGGCAGCATGAATGTGATTATGCTTTTCCAGATAGGACCTTCTGTGATGTATTCTTTACTTTTAGATACCATGGATACACAATAGTGCTTTTGCGATGTTTTGTCATTAAAGGTTGGAATTAAAAGATAATAATGATTGATAAGATATCAAAAAAAGCATACCCAAGTGCCATGACTGGCGCCTTTATAAATTAGAGTTCCTCTGCCACATTGCTGCGGGAGCACAGAGTTTATTAATACGCGTTTTACCTATAGACACAACGGCGCTTTTTTGGTATAAATAACCCTACATGGCGTCGTACCCAAGTGGTAAGGGACTGGTCTGCAAAACCATCATGCCTCAGTTCGATTCTGAGCGACGCCTTTTAGGACTTGGGTTATCTCAAGTCCTTTTTTTCGGACTGGTCTGGCTTAGCCGCAGTTCGTTTACATATAACGGGCCGTTCCTTCTGGGACGGCTTTTTTAATGTGTGTAAACTTGACTTTTTAGTTTGTTATGTTATAGTTTAAAGAAAGGAACACCGCAGTAGTGTGGCGGTCTCCCTATAAGCGTTTTAAGAAAAGCCTACTCAGGTGAGCGACACGAGGGTAGGCTTATTTTTTTGCTTCTTCTATTTTTGGTTGAAGAGAGCAAGTGCTTCTATAAGCAAGGTTACAAGGGCAATGACAAGCATTGCTTTTTCGTAATTTGTCATATCTGCACGATCTCCCATCATATTAAGATTGGGAGACAGCCACCCATACTTTGGTGTTCCGATGGATATAATATACTATATTTGTGTATTCTATTCAAGAGAATGGTCAGAGAGAAACCGGAAAAATTAGTCATTGAAATTTTTGCGTGAATATAAATAGTAATCACAAATGACACGAGGAAGCTGCGGCTTATCCCTCACCCCTACTAGTGTTTGCCCCTTTTTTCGTGCTATAATGGGCGCCATGAGTGAAGAAAATATCTACGACTATATAATCATCGGAGCGGGGGTTGCGGGGCTTTCGAGTGCGCAGTATGCTGCCCGTGGAGGGCTTAAGACTCTGGTTATCGACATTTCGATGCCGGGCGGTCAGGCGCTTACGATTCCGACTCTCGAAAATTATCCCGGCCTTTATCCTTCTGTGTCGGGCACTCAGTTCTGCGTTAACATGAAAGAGCAGGCAGAAAGTTTTGGCGCGACTGTTATCCAGAAAACCGTTTCTTCAATCGATAAAATTTCTGATATTTTTACCGTTTACTGCGGAAAAGAAAAATATTCTTCTTACGCGCTTTTAATTGCAACAGGTGCCAGTCACAGAAAGCTCGGTGTGCCGGGTGAATCTGAACTTGAAGGCCGCGGTGTTTCTTACTGCGCAACATGCGACGGTCCTTTCTTTAAGGGTAAAAAGATTTTTGTAATAGGCGGCGGAGACAGTGCGTGTGACGAGGCGATGTTCCTTTCTACATTGAGCGATGACATTACTCTTGTTCACAGACGCGATACTCTTCGTGCGCAGAAAGCAGTTGCAGACAGACTTCTTGCAAATCCAAAAGTAAAAGTAATTTTTAATTCGAAAGTAAAAGAGATAAAGGGCGAGGGAAGAGTTCAGTCGATAGAGCTTGAGAGCACTGTCGACGCCGCCGTTACCGAGTATGCGTGTGATGCTGTCTTTATTTTTGCCGGAATGCATCCTGTTACAGAACTTGTTGAAATGCTTCCTAAAGATGAAGGCGGTTACATTAAGACAGACGATGAAATGCAGACTCTTATGAGCGGAATGTACGCAGCAGGTGATATTCGTTCAAAGCCGTTCCGTCAGGTTGTAACGGCAGTAAGTGACGGAGCAATCGCAGCACATTCTGCAATCTCTTATGTAATGAAAATTAAAGATGAAAAAAAATAAAATCTGGTTTTAAAATGAATTTGAAAAAAGTTAAAAAAAGTTTTTATACATTTTTTCTCATACTTTTATTCCTGGTATGCCCGTCTGTTTTTTCGCAGAGTTCAGCTTCTAAAGTAAATTCAGATTTAAAAAATAAAAAGCCGGAACAGAATTTTATGAGCACAATTTCTCATAATAGTGCCGATGTTGAATTGAACCTTGATTTATCAAAATATCCTGACGACATAAATTTCTGGAGCGATTATCCTAATGCTGAACTTGCGTATGTCATTGCAAAAAGAATGACTGACGAAGAACTTTATTCGCAGATTCTTATGTTCGGGTGGGCAGGCGCTGAGCCTTCTGATTTACTTAACTCGTGGGTTTTAGAACGCGGACTTGGAAGTGTAAAAGTTTTCGGATGGAATACAGACAATACATTTCTTGTTGCAAAATCAATTGCAGCTCTTCAGAAAAAAGCACAGACAAGAAGATTTAAAATTCCGCTTTTTGTTGCAACAGACCAGGAAGGCGGATGGATAAGACACGTTAAAGGAAGTACAAGTATAACTCCCGGAAACTTAAGTATCGGTGCCGGCGGTTATCCGATTGATTCTTACTGGTCTGCTTATTACATCTGTCGTGAAATTGCAGCGCTCGGAATAAATTTAAATTTTGCTCCGACTGTAGATTTGTTTACCGATCAGAAATCAACAATCATCGGAACCCGTTCGTTTGGAGAAGATCCGCAGAAAGCAGGTCTTTTAGGCGTTGCATTTGCTGCAGGAAGTATGGATGCAGGAATCATTCCTACTGCAAAACATTTTCCGGGGCACGGAGATACAGACAACGACTCGCATGTTTATCTTCCAAGCATTCAGGCAGATTTAGAAACATTCGAAAACCGCGAACTTGTTCCATTTAAATTTCTTATCAATGCAGACATTCCTGCAATCATGTCAGGGCATTTGAGTTTTCCTAAAATCAGAGAAAACGGCGAGCCTGCTTCTCTTTCTGAATTTTTCCTTCAGGAAATTTTACGAAAGCAGCTTGGTTACAAAGGTCTTATCATAACTGATGACATGATGATGAACGGCGACACACTTTATGCTGGTTCTCTAAAGAATGCATTCCGTATGGCAATCGATGCAGGAAACGATATTGTAATTTCTTCGACTACTGCTCAGCTTGATGAGCCTTTATGGACAAGCAATCTTGAGCGCATTAAAACAAATCCGGAATTCCGCGCAAAGGTAGAAAGAGCTGCTCGTCGTGTTATAGAAATTAAACTGAATTATTTTAAAAACTCAGAAGCAGCTCCGCTTTATCCGGATGTAAATAAAATCGCAGAACTTGTTCCGGATAGAGAAGGGCAGAAATTCTTTTTTGATCAGGCATGCCGTTCGATAACTTTCTATAAAGCTGACGGTTATCCTTTTGTTCCGTCAGAAAATAAAAAAGTTTTACTTGCCGGTTCTGAGCCTTCGTTCTTTTCCGGAATGAAAAAATATTATCCTTCGACAGCAGATGTAAGAATTTCTTACAACATCGGGCCAAACGAAACTCAGTACTGGATAGATAATATTCCGGCAGTTGCGTATAACTGTGATACGATTTTCATCTGTGTATGGGATAAAAATTCTTATAAAATTGCAGAGTCATTAAAACCGCTTAAGGCACAGGGAAAAAAGATTGTTGTTTTTTCAATCATGTCTCCTGTTTTAAGTTTTAATCTTGACTGGGCAGATACAGTTCTCTTTGGTTACAGTTATTCGCCGTTCAGCTTAGAAGCTATGGCAGCGGTAATCTCGGGGCAGGTAAATCCGGAGGGGGTTTTACCGATTACAATTCCAAAAAAATAAAAGTCCTGGAGGCTGATTATGGATTCTGAACCAAAGGGTTATGTAAAACTCTATCTTTATATTTTAATCGAAATGTTGATTGCGATTATGCTCGTTTTATTTTCGCAGGCGCTGGATATCAATGCAGAAAAATATTATGGAAAACTGTTTGTTATCGGCGTAATTTTGTTTTTCTATGACGCTGCTGTAATTATTTCTCACGGTAAAACACATAATCTCTTACATGCTGAATTTAAAGAAATATCAAAAACTGTTTTTTCTGATTCTCCACTGTTTGGAAAAATTTTTCAGATTGCATATCCGGTTTTAGGTTTTGTTGCTTCTATATATATAATGATTTCTGAAAAATGGTATCTTGCAGCGGGCTTTGCAAAGATTTCTGTTGCAGTTACCTGTGCTTTTGTTGCTTTAAGGGGCCTGATTAGCCTTATAATTCCACTTTTTAAAATTCGTTCCAGAGATGAGTTTAGCGAAGCTGAATATGTAAAAGTCCATGATGCAGATGAAAATGCGGAGCCTGTAGTAGAAAAACAACCGTTCTATATTTTTATAGTCATGATTTTAGTTTCTGGATTAATCGGTTCAATTTGTTTAATGACGTTCATGCATTTTGACTTTTATGATTTTACTTCTGAATATAAAGTTGTAAACGGATTAAAAAATAATAAAGTAAAAAAAATGTTTACAGAAGATTATCTTAATACAGAAGTAAATTTTTCTTTAGCATCTGGACAGGGCGATGATTATTTTTATTATATGTATTCTGATCAGCGTGATAGAGAATCGTTTGTAAAAGATACTGTAGGTAATATTCTTAAAAGAGCTTTAGCAGAAGATGTAGAATTTATTTTTGTTGACTCAAACGAAACTTATACTTTTAAGGACAAAGAAATAAAAGAACTTCTTTCCCCGCTTGTTAAAAACGGCAGTGACGCTGATGTCGAAAGTGAAATAGAAACTGAACCTGATGTTTATTTTGTAAACGATATTTCTGATAAAGAAAAACTTCATGCTATTGCAGAATCAATTTATGAAAGCGGAGCTTATGTTATACTTGATACAAAAAATACTTACGGTTATCAGTATATTCCGACATGGGATATTCCTTCGTACTGTGAACTTTCAGGAATCAATATGGAAAAGGACGGCTGGCAGGATGAACTTGAGAAAAAAGAACCTTTCTTTGCATCAGTAAAAGAAGTTTTTGAAATGATCTGCAATAATCCGGAGTATGAAAACTGTCACGGTCTTTTACTTGATTTTGGTACAGATGCTCCGCTTCTTATTCCGCATAATACATTGTGTGATCTCTGGAAAGAAAAAAATCCTGTTGAGTTGGATTCTTTAGAAGAAAGTGCCGGGGCTGTGGAAGTCCAGGATACAGTTGATACAGCTGTTTCTTCTGATTCTGAATAAAATTTAAAGAATTACATCAGGGATTTCGCGAGGTTTTTTATCTTTGTACTTCCAGTCGTGAGCATACACGTCCGGAAGCTTTCCTGCGATTCTGTCGTTTTCGCATTGAAGCTGATCTTTTATCATTGCCTTAAAGATATTCATAAGCGGTTCAGGATCGCAGTCTTTTACAAGACGCGCAGTTTCAGAAAGCGTGGCATCGCCCGTGCAGTTTCTTGCATCATCATCTGCATTGTCTGAATACACAGACTGCAATTCCTTTATAAAATAATAACATGTTTCGATTGTCGAAATGTATTCCGGGCGCGGCTCGCGTTTAAACGTAAATATTGATCTGTATTCTCCGTAAAACGACACACGGGGAAGCTCAAGAAGAAACTGATTGTGTTCGATTATTTTTCTTGAACAAAACCATGTCGCATCGATTATGATGACTAAAAGTTGTCTTCCTTCGGCAGCTTCTTTAAACCCCGCTCGCCGCGCCGTCCATGCATCATCACCCGGATACATCAAAACCGGAAAATATTTTTTATCATTGATTAAAGAAAGGAAATATTCGTTTTTAGAAAAGTCGAGGCCGACTATAATCTCAGAATCTTTTAGTGCGATATGAGAAAGTCGGCCTGTTCCTGTTCTCTGATGCTTTGCTTCTTTTGGATGCATCAGAAAAATAAATTTGATTCCGCTGTCAATCTCAGGCTTTGCATATTCACAAAGACAATGAGATATCGGGCGAAAGCATTTTAAACATCGTTGTGCCAAATTAAATTCCGTTTAAAGAATTATTTTCCGCAGATGCGTGTCTGACATTCGTGATAGAGTGCAGAAGTTTTTTCTACAACTTCGGCTGGAATGCTCTTGATGTTAGGGTCACCTGCAAGGTTGTTGTCTTTAAGCCAGTCACGAATAAACTGTTTGTCGTAACTTGCAGGGCTTGTTCCTACTTTGTATTCAGCTGCATTCCAGAAACGGCTTGAGTCTGGTGTTAAAACTTCGTCTGCTAAAACGAGTTCACCGTTTTCATCAAGACCAAATTCGAATTTTGTATCTGCAATGATGATTCCGTTTTTAGCAGCGTGTTCGTAACATTTTTTGTAGATTGCAAGAGCAGCGTTTTCGATTTTTGATCCGAGTTCAGCTCCGAGATCATTTTTCATATAATCGAGCGTTACGTTGATGTCGTGTCCTTCTGCAGCTTTTGTAGAAGGTGTTACGATTGGTTCATCAAGTTTTTCTGCCTGCTGATATTCTTTATCAAATTTGTGGCCGAGGAACTCTTCGCCTTTTTTGTATGCTTCATACATTGATCCGAACATATAACCGCGTACGATTACTTCATACGGAATCATTTTAAGTTTCTTAACTAAAATTGTGCGGCCTTCAAATTCTGGTTTCTGAAATTCTTGTGGCATGTCTTTAAGGTCAGAAGAAATCATATGGTTTTTAACGATATCTTTTGTGTAGTCAAACCAGAAATTAGAAAGGGCGTTGAGAACTTTTCCCTTGTCTGTAATCATAGTTGGAAGAATAACGTCGAATGCAGAAATTCTGTCTGTTGTAACAATGACCATGCGGCCGTCTTCCAAATCGTAAACTTCGCGAACTTTTCCGCTGATAATCTTTTTCATTGGGCTTACCTCTATGGCTGTTATAATAGTAAAAAATGCGGAATTTTTCAAGAAAGGGGAATTTAAACAATATAAACTTTATAGCTTTGATTCAGTGTAAATCCAAACTTAAATGCGATGTCTCTGGAAACTTCTGTCTGCGCGTCCCAGTGGACTTTAAGAGCGCGGTCTTCGCAATCCCTGAGCATTTTGCTTATACAGTGGGTTACAAGGCCTTTTCTGCGGTAGTCTTCCATGGTAGAAAAATCAAGCTCAATCTCGTTTTTAAAAGTGATGAACGAAGAAGCTGATGAAACGATTTTGCCGTCGTGCCAGATAACTGCACCTGCGCCGTTTTCTGCAAAGTCTTCTGCATTTTTATAGTTTGTTCCGTGAGAAAAAGGCTTGGCTTCAAATTCTTTTTTGCCAAATTTTTGGATTTCAAACTCAGAAGAAAGTTTTCTTAAATCAGGAAAAATAAAATGATCTGCGCTTTTCATCTGATAGCGCACATAAGTTTCTGCATCCGAAAAATTTTTCTGTATAAAATTTTGCCAGCTTTGAGAAAGACAGACAAGATGACGACCGCACTTTGGCGCGCAAAGCTGATTAAAAAGTTCTTCATCTGGCTCGCCCGAAAGATATGTAAATAAAGCTTCTGCTATCGAGCCGTTTTTATAAATATGATTTTTTCCAAAAAAGCCTGCCTCGCATGAACGAAGCAAGAGTGGCTTTGATTGTAAGATTTCCATTATCAGATGTCTTTAGTGGTGATTACACTTTGCGTTAAAGTTGCCTTTGAGTTCGCCTTTCGCAAATTTTTCTGCAGCTTCATCAGCAGAGCCTGTAATGCCTGGAACTTCTTTAAGACCGGAGGCGGCAATTGCATCAATTGCTCCCTGTCCTCTGTTTCCGAGAATCAAAGTTTCAACACCAAGGTTTTTAAGATACGGCGGAAGATCGTGATGACCTTTTCCTCCGTTATCGATTACTTGAGAAGAAATAATTTTTCCGTCAGCTATTTCGTAAATCTTAAAGAACTCTGTCTTTCCAAAATGCTGGAATACGTTTCCAGTTTCTTTTTCATAAGTTACTGCTACTTTCATAATACCTCATCCCATAATATATTGTACGCCAAGTCTTAAATCAATCTAAATATAATCCTACTAAAAAGACTTGAATTATGTCAACTTTGTTTTATTTTTTTCTACAAAACTTTTTTTACACCCGGGATTAACCTCAATAACCAGCTGATTACAAACGAACCGGCAGTTGCCAGAATTAATACCGAAAGATATTTTCCTGCCGCACCAAGCCATATGGGGTCTAAAATGTTTTCTACTATCAAAAGCACGAAAAGATGAATGATGTATGCGCCAAATGACTGTTCTGCACACCACTTCCAGAATCTTCCACTCCAGTTACCAGCTTTTCTGAATAACCAGATAAGTCCTGTGCAGAGAAAAACGCACAAAAGCGATTCGTATGCACCAAACCATTGATAAATAAACCCACTCCACGCATTATCACCGCGAAGATAGTTTACGATGCAGAGTAAAAGTCCGATTACAAGTGATGTGCATCCCGTGGTGCCACTCATTTTGTTAAACCACTCGCCTCGTCCTGCCATTACGCCAAATGCAAACATCATTATATATTGCAGATAATGAACTGGTTCAAACTTATAGACCCATAAATAAATCCAGTCATCCTGATTGTAAATCTTTCTTAAGATTAAACTTCCTGCACTCATAATTACTGCAAAAACAATTACAAAAATTAAAGAGAGAGGCTTTGGATTGTCATATGATTTTTTGCAGACAAGTCTTATGATTGAATAAACTAAACAGAACAAAAACAGAGTGCCAAGAAACCAGGTATGTCCTGATTCGGGCGTACCGGTTGCCACGCTGATTACTGCAGAAATTACTGCAAAGGGAACAAACAATCGAAGCGTTTTTTTGAAGATAAATTTCCCAAAGCCCTGGCGGTCAAAACTTTTTGGGACAAAATATCCCGAAATCATAAAAAACAGGCCCATAAAAAATGCAGCATTCGTATTTAAAAAATGCCACATATAAGGAAGACTTTCATCAGGATTAGACGGGCTAAACGGCCAGCCTGCTCCATCTACAAATGGAATCATAGCATGATGTGCAATTACCAGAACAGTTAAAGCAACTTTAAGATTATCAAGATAATGACTTCGTGTTTCATTTGTCGATAGTGTGTTCATATTTTTCTCCTATGCTTTTATACACTTCTCAAGCATTTCGCGTGCCCAGAAATACTGTCCTTTGTCTTCAAACTCTCTGTAATAAACTTCTATCATCATCGTTAAATATAAAATGACATCATACCAGCGCAATCTTTTTAATTCATCTTCTGAGAACGAAGTTTTACCAAAACCTTCTAAGAACTGTTTTCCCCTGTTATGCATTCTAAAACGGTCATCCATAAATGGTTCGCCCCACAATGCTCTTTCCCAGTCAATGATTCCGGATACGTGACCGTCTTTTACAAATACATTTCCTTCCCACATATCCCAGTGAACCAGTGTCGCATCTTGAACAAGATTAAAAGAAGACTTATCTTTTTCAAGTTGATTTATAAAAGTTTTTTCATCGTATAAAATATCTATGTCTTTATTCTTTGCATCAGAAATAAGATTTTCAAGCATCTGTTTTACAAAGCTGAACAGAGAATCATACCTTTTGTCATCTCCAAGAAAACCAAATTGAGGATTTTTAACTTTTGACAATTCTTTAGATATTTTCCCGATTTCAGTATTTATTACGGCAATTTCTTCTTCAGACATTTTTTCTTTTACTAAAAAGAAATTATCACCGGTCAGCTTTTCCATAAAGAAATAATTTCCATCGCATATAGTATTGCTTGTATCGTAATACTGAATGTCTGCAACTTTAAATGAACAGTTTTCAGAAACAAGCTTCATGGCACTTACTTCTGCTTTCATCAGATTGATTTCATTGGATGTATTTCCTTTTCTGTCCTTAGCTGCAATTTTTAAAATGCTTTCACTGCCGTCATCAAACTTAACATTGTATGTTACATTGCACATTCCTTCGGTCAGCTCTTTTATTGCCGATATTTTTTTATCAGGAAATGCTTTTTCTGCCATGCTGCAGATTGTTTTTTCAGACTGTCTGTTTTTGGTAATAGCCATTATTCAATTCCTTTTTTTCTAAGTTTAACGTTGAATTATACAAGGTTTATCATCCTGCTTTATACTGTCTTTTTTGATTTATTCACTGTTGTTTTTAACTTAGATTTTAATAATAACCGCAAAAAAAACTCCCACGATCAAGTATATTTCAAAATCGCGGGAGTTGTAAATTAAATTCAACTATAACAAGTTGAATTATTTATATAACGGTGCAACAGTGTCGACCATTTTCTGATATTCAGCGTAAGCTTTATCATATGCTGCAACGTTTGTTGCAATCGGATCTGCGTTCTTTGATTCGTCGAGTTTGATGTGTTCTGCACAAAGCTGTGCGATATCGCAAGTGCCGTTCTGATTTTTAAGACACCATAATGCCTGAACAGCTCCACCCAATGCTGCTGCTTCGTCCAAAGCTGGAACACGGATAGGAAGGTTCATTACATCTGCTGCAATCTGACGCCAGATAGGAGATTTAGAACCGCCGCCGATTAAACGGATTTCGCGTGGTTTAAATCCAAGTTTGCGGAATGCATCAAGACCACCGCGCATTGCAAATACTGCAGATTCAAGAGAAGCACGTGCAATGTTTGCTCTGTTTGTGTTAGCTGATGTAAGTCCTGTGATGCTTGCGCGTCCGTTAGGAAGGTTAGGAGTTCTTTCTCCGTTAAAGAATGGAATTACTAAAACACCTTCAGAACCGCATGGAGCTTTAGAAGCTTCACCGTCAAGTTCTTTTACATCCATCTGGAAAAGTCCGCGAACAAATTCTGTTGCTACAGTACAGTTCATCGTACAAAGAAGAGGGAGCCATCCGCCTGTTGAAGAACAGAAACCAGAAAGTCCGTTTGCAGGATCTGCAATCGGTTTGTCAGAATATCCGTAAAGTGTTCCAGAAGTTCCCATAGACATCGTTAAGAATCCGTCAGCAACTGTACCAGTTCCTACGGCACCCATCATGTTGTCACCACCACCGGCAGAAACAGGAATTCCTTCTGGGATTCCATAAGCCTTTGCAGCTTCTGCATTTACATTTCCTGCAGGTGCAGATGGTTCAATTAATTCAGGAAGAAGTTTAATCAATTTTGGATCGATAATGTCACAGATTTTTTTTGACCATGTTCTGTTTTTAGAATCGAACAATGCAGTTCCTGATGCATCACCATATTCCATTACATATTTTCCAGTAAGCTTCCAGTTTAAGTAATCATGTGGAAGCATTACATAATTGAGCTTATCAAATGCGTCTTTCTTGTTGTCTTTAAGCCATAAAATTTTTGGAGCTGTAAAACCAGGAAGCATTAAGTTTCCAAGAAGGCTTACAACTTTTTTATCGCCGCCTGCTTTTTTTGTAATGTATTCACACTGCTTTGTAGTTGCAGTATCGCACCAGAGCTTGATGTTGTACAAAGCTTTTCCGTCTTTATCAAGCGGAACAAAACCATGCTGCTGTCCTGAAATACCGATTGCTTCGATAGTCTTTTTATTCTCTTCCGAAAGTTTTGAGAAACAAACTTCAAGACCCTTGTCAAACCATTCTGTTTTCTGTTCGCGAGTTCCGTCTGCTTCTGAAATTAAATCCATCGGGCAGCTGGCCTTTTCGATGATTTCTTTTTTTTCGTAGTCGTAGATTACGACTTTCATACTCTGAGTTCCGAGATCAATACCTGCAACTGTTTTCATTATAATCCTCCGTGCTCGTGCACGATATTATAGTACAACCGCACTTTCTTTATGTCAAGAGAAACCACGCTTTAAGCTGAATTTAATCAAGGGAGGGGGGAGTTTTTTCACATAAAAATCAATATCGACATAATGAAAGTCATAATTGTGCATTGTTTTTTGATATTTTCGCCTTTAAAGTTTTTTATGCTTTGTGGGATATATGAATGATCTCTGGCAATGTTGATTAAATTCAGCATGAATAAAATTTAGCGGCACATCGAATACTTTCCTCCGATGTTTTTCGAATGTGCCGCTTTCTAACGCGAAGTTTTTAAAGGAGTAGCATTATGGAAATTTCTAAATTGGTTTTATCGGCAGTTTTTGTCACAGGTTGTTTTTTTATTGCATCATGTGGTGTTAAGGGTGAAAAAATTGTTCTTGATAACGGGTCTTTTATCGAGATGGTAAAAATTCCTGATACAGATTATTCTCTCTGCACTACAGAAATTCCTCAGGATTTTTATAAAGAAATCACCGGAGAAAATCCATCTGACAATAAGGGAGAAAGACTTCCTGTAGAAAAAGTAAGCTGGTTTGATGCAGTTGTTTTCTGCAACAAGTTGAGCATGCGTTATGGGAAAACACCTGTTTATTCTGTAAACGGTGTTACAGATCCTGAATCATGGGATTATATTCCGCACAAGCATAGAGCAATCGAAGAAAAAATCATGTGGAATAAAAACGCTGATGGTTTTAGACTTCAAACAAATGAAGAGTTTGAATATTGTTATGCAGCAGGAAAAAATCAGCTCTGGAGTGGAAGTGATGATCCACAGCAGGTTGCATGGACTAATGCAAACAGTAACCTTAAATCACATAACGTTGCAACTTTAAAACCAAATGCTTACGGTCTTTATGATATGTCTGGAAATGTAAATGAATGGACATGGGTAGACCGTGATGATTTAAATCGTCCTTATGGCGGCGGAAGTTATTTTGAAGGTGCAGATGTATGTCATCCATCTGCTCGTCACTATAATTACGGATCATCTCAGTTAAAGACAACAGGTTTTAGAATTGCCTGTAAATCTGTAACAGAATAAAATTATTTACCACAGATTCCCTGACAATATTTAACGCTGTCCATCGCGTCTTTCGTGTATGCGTCAGCGTTAATTTTGTCTGCGTAGTCCTGATTTAAAACTGCGCCGCCTACAAAAACTTTACACCACGGTGCGTTTTCGTGAATGAGCTTTATTGTTTCTTCCATCGCGCCGACTGTTGTTGTCATGAGTGCAGAAAGACCTGCAAGTGGCGCATGTTCTTTTATTACTGCTTCAAGAACTTTTTCTGGCGGAACATCTTTTCCTAAATCTATAACACGGAACGAATAATTTTCTAAAAGAACTTTTACGATGTTTTTCCCGATATCGTGAATGTCACCTTTAACTGTTGCAATTACAATCGTTCCACGGCTTTCTTCCTGAATTCCTTTTTTATCAAGTTCATCTTTAATAACTGCAAATGCTTCTTTTGCTGCATCTGCTGCCATCAAAAGCTGCGGAAGGAATGCTTTTTTCTGTTCAAAATCTTTCCCGATTATGTCGAGGGCAGGAATAATTTTATCGTTTATAATCTGCATCGCAGAAAGACTTTCTTTTCCGTCTGTTCCGGTAAGAAACTTCTGAGTCTCTGATTTTGCATTTTCTTTAAGGCCCTTTACGATTGCTTTTATAAGCGGGTCAGTATTCTCTCCCGATGAGTTTGTACTCTGTGCTGAATTTTGCAAAGCCCCGTTTGCGTTTGCCTGTGAAGCAACCAGTTCTGAATATTTTGCGGCAAAGTCAATGTAACCTAAGCACTGCGCATCAAGTCCCGAAAGTGTTTTAAAACATGTCCACGCTTTCATCATTTCGATTGCGTTAGGATTCATGATTGCGGCGCTTAATCCGTTCTGCATTGCCATTGTAAAGAAAATTGAAGTGATGTGTTCTCTAAGCGGAAGTCCGAAAGAAACGTTTGATACTCCGAGAATCGTTAATCCTTTTTTAACTTCCTTTACATATTTTACTGTTGCAAGAGTTGCAACTGCCGCCTGGTCACTTGCACTTACTGTCATCGCAAGAGGATCAATTATTATGTCACTCGGGTCAATTCCGTAAGTCGCTGCAGTGCTGTAGATTTTTTCTACGATTGCAATTCTTCCTTCTGCAGTTTCAGGAATCCCGTTTTCATTAAGCGCAAGCGCTACAACCATTCCGCCGTATTTTTTAACGAGAGGAAAAACTTCTTTCATTACTTCTTCTTTGCCGTTTACAGAATTTATAAGAGGCTTCCCGTTGTAAATGCGAAGTGCTTTTTCCATCGTAACAGGATCTGATGTATCAATCTGGAGAGGTAAATCAGTTACGGCCTGCAGCTCTTTAATTACAGTCTGCATCATCTGACATTCGTCAATTTCCGGAAGTCCGACATTTACATCGAGAACTTCTGCACCTTTTTCTTCCTGCGTAATTCCTTCGTTAAGAATGTACGGAATATCATTGTTTGTAAGCGCCTGCTTTAATTTCTTTTTCCCGGTAGGATTGATGCGCTCTCCGATCAAAACAGGTGCTTTACCAAATTCAACTGACTTAGTGCATGAAGTAATAACCGATTTTTTATTTATATTTTTTCTATTTAAAGTGATGTTCGAATTCTTTACTTCATCTGTAAGCTTTTTAATGTAAGAAGGATTTGTTCCGCAGCAGCCGCCTGTAATACTTGCTCCTTCTTTACAAAAGCCTGCGACAATCTGTGCAAACTCATCTGCGTTTACATCATAAACGGTTTTGCCGCCTTCTGTGCGTGGAAGCCCTGCATTAGGATTTACGATTACAGGAAGTGAAGTTGCTTCAAGAAGGCGGCTGACAATAGGCTTCATCTGAACAGGCCCCAGGCTGCAGTTTAATCCGATTGCATCAACCCTCAAGCCTTCCATTACTGCTGCAACAATTTCTGGACTTGAACCTGTAAGAGATTTTTGTCCTTCATCATAAACAGTCGTTACAAAAACCGGAATATTCTTTCCTGTTTTTTCGATTGTTTCTTTTGCCGCAAGCACTGCAGCCTTTGCTTCGTAAATATCATTGATTGTTTCGATTAAAATTAAATCGATTTCATTTTTGAGTGCAATTTCAAATGAGCTTTTAAAAAGCGAAACTGCATCTTCAAATTCAAGATCGCCGAGTGGTTTTAATAACTTTCCGCATGAACCGATATCAAACGCGATGAATCTTGGAACTTCGCGTCCGCATTCTTTATCTTTTTCTAAAATAAGACGGCGCGCTTCGTTTGCATTTTTAAGTGCGGCACTGATTATTTTTTCAAGTGAATACGGGCTTGAGCCTGTATCGTCGCCTGTAAATTTTGTTTTAAATGCACCGAATGTATTTGACTTTATTATATTTGCACCGCTTAAATAATAACTGTAATGAAGGTTAACGATTTCATCCGGTTTTTCGATGTTCCAGTTTTCCGGTAGCTCGCCCGGATTAAGACCGCGTGCCTGTAGAACAGAACCTGTTCCGCCGTCAAAAAAGAGAATCTGTTTTCCAAGGTAATCTCTGATAGAGCTCATTTTTTATTTCTCCTTTTTTACACCGATAAACGCGGTTACAGATTTTTCCGGCGACATTATAAGTGAATCATTTAAAGTAAGCGCAAGGTTTTTCTGACAGTTTAAAATTTCAAAAAATATTTTCTGTGTTTTAAGAGAAACATCCCCATAACCCGGGCTGAATCGCGGAACAAAAGTATTCCCGTTTTTCTTTTCTGCCTCAAGAAGAAATTCTTCAAGCTTATTGCAATATTCTTCTATATACATAGCACCTGCACTCTGTAAAAAAACACTTAATGCAGGATTTAATCTTGAGTTCTTCTGGATAGCCCTGTCTACTTCTGGTCCGAGTGTTGCAGAAAAAAGATATACACAGTGGCAGTCTTTGAGGTTGTTTGCAAGATCTTTGCTGTAAATTGTTTTATTCCCGAAAGAAATTTTTTTAACTTCGCCCGAAAGTCCCCTGTCATTTTCTGAAACAGAAAGATCAAATCTTATATAACAGCTTCTCGGATTCATGCACGATAAAATTACATCCTGTGCGCGGCATGCAAGCTTGTACATGTCGCTTTCCGGTTGAGGCGCATCGGTTTTTGCAATTCCCGAATAACGAAACGTTTCTGAAATATCAGCAGAAATCGAATCTCCCGTCATGCGGTGCATAAAGACACTGTTATTAAGGATTTCATCCATGTTCAAAATATAGATTATTTGTAGTTTTATTGCAATAAAATATTTTTTCCAATATATTTTAAAATATGAAGGGTTCAAAAAAAAGTATATTTTTCCTTATCGCCTTTATTCTTTTAGGCGGAATTCTTTTAATAACTTTTTCTGCAAAAAATGCCGCGAATGTAACCGGTAAAAATCAGGATAAAGATTTTACGGCAGAAAGAGTAGTGTCGCTCGGTCCTGCCGCAACAGAAATTATGTTTGCACTTAATGCAGGTGACAAGCTTGTTGCACGAACAGATTTGTGCAATTATCCGCCCGAAGCAGCTTCTATAAAATCCATCGGTGGTTTTAACGGCCAGAGTATAAGCCTTGAAACAATCATTGACTGTAAGCCGGATCTCGTAATTTTATACGAAGGTATGCACGATTATCTTGTTGAGCCTTTAGAGTCAGACGGAATAAAAGTATATGTCTCAAGGGCTAATTCAATCGAGCAGGTTTTAAAAGAAATCAGTGAAATTGGAAAGCTTGTCGGCCGCGAAAAGCAGGCAGAAGATGAAATTACCAGAATGACAGACAGACTTGTTTATATTTCTGCTGAATGGCATTTAGAACAGATTTCTGATGATTCAACATTAAAAAATAATACCGTGTTCTGGCAGGTTTACGATGAACCTCTCATGACTGTTGGAAAAAAATCCTTTATCAGTGATATAATTGAATATGCCGGCGGAAAAAACATTTTTGATGACATCGAACAACCTTATCCTGTCATAACTATGGAAGAAGTCATTAACCGCAAACCCGAATTTTTTATCTGTGTTCAGAATTATTCTAAGCAGACAAAAGATGAAATCGAAAAGAAATTTGGAATAAAAAAAGTAATCGTTATACCTCCCGAAAAAGAAGATATATTTGTGCGACCCGGCCCTCGTTGTGTTGAGGCTGTAGAAAAGCTTTCTGGTTTATTGTGGAATGAAAACTAATATAGAAAGATTTTTAAAAACAATTCCTTTATTTATCCTCATCTTTTTATGTGTCATCGCAGTATGTACCGGAACAAAATTTATAAACCCGTTTTTACTTTTAAGTGATGCATGCAGTAAAACAGATTTTACAATCGTAACAAGAATAAGACTTCCGAGAGTTCTGCTTTCTGTTTTGTGCGGCGCCTTACTTGGCGGAACAGGAGCAGTGTTTCAGGGATTTTTCAGAAACCCGCTTGCTGATGCAGGTATTATGGGAGTTTCGTCCGGTGCAACTTTCGGAGCGCTTTTAGCCGGAGGACTTTCTTTTTCGTTCTGCAGTTTTTTATCGCCTGTAAGTTTTTTTGCATTTGCAGGTGCAGTTGTTTCTTCGCTTTGTGTTTACGGACTTTCTAAAATATTCCGAGAAAGTTCAAGTATAACTCTTCTTTTGTCAGGAACAGCTGTCGGAACTTTCTTTTCTGCAGTTTCTTCTATTCTGCTTATGACGCGTGATAAAAATTTCCATTCGTTTTATGCGTGGACTATGGGAAGCTTTAATGCAAAAGGCTGGGATGATTTTTTTATGTTTGTAATTCCGTCGGTTATTGCTCTTATTCTTCTTGTATTGTGTGCAGAAGATCTTGATGTGCTTTCCTGCGGCGAAGATGTTGCACAGGGGCTTGGTCTTGATTATAAAAAGACAGAGAAATTTGTTTTACTTGCAGGTTCCCTTGCTGCAAGTTCTGCTGTCTGTGCCGGCGGAATCATTTCTTTTGTCGGTCTTATTGCGCCGCACATCGTAAGAAAAATCTACGGTCCAAAACATAATACACTGATTGTCCAGAGTATGGTTTATGGTGCTGCAATCATGATTTTATCTGACACCCTTGCAAGAACGGTTTTATCACCTGCAGAAATTCCTGTCGGAATCGTGACATCGCTTATCGGTGTTCCGTTTTTTATTTTTGTTCTCGTTCAGTTTTGCGGAGAAAGAAAATGATAGAGTTAAAAAATGTTACGGCATCATACGGTACAAGAATCATTCTCGACAACATAAGTCTTAAGATTGAACAGAATAAAACCGTCGCTTTGTGTGGTAAAAACGGTTCAGGAAAATCAACTTTACTTTCACTTATCGACGGAATCATTCCTGCAGGTTTAAAAGTTTCTGGAGAAGTCCTGGTTGACGGTCAGAATATTTTTTCTGCCAACAGAAAAGAGGCTGCAAAGCTTGTTTCATATCTTGTGCAGAACGAAAAACCTGTATGGAATTTTTCTGTACGTCAGTTTGTAGAAACCGGACTTTATTCACACGAAAGAACTTCAAAAATCAAAACAGATAATAAAATCAACGAAGTTTTATCCCGGGTCGGAATTTTAGATTTTTCAGAAAAGAAAATTTTTAATATATCAGGCGGCGAGTTTCAGAAAAGCAGAATCGCGCGTTGTTTGATTCAGCAGAGTAAAAACTTATTATTTGACGAACCTTCAGAAAGCCTTGATGCTGCATTTGAAATTGAGCTTCTTAAAATGCTTAAATCGATTTCGGATAAAGAGGGCAAAACAGTAGTTTTTTCTACGCATGACGTTAATTCTGCGCTCAGGTTTGCAGATGATGTTCTGGTTTTAGACAGGGGAAATATTATAGAAAAAACTCCCGCTTCTATCATAGAAGAAGGCTGTAAAGTTTTTGAAAAAGCCTTTGATGCAAAAATAAGCCTCTGCTATCCGGCAGAAGCCTCGCCCGGCGCCGGAAAGCCTGTGGTCGTATTTGATTGATTCCGCCTTGTATATATTGACAGAAAACCGTATTTTCTATAATATACAAAAACTCACGTTGTATATTTAGTAAGGTAGGTGAAATATATGTCTAGATCTTGTGATGTTTGCGGAAAAGCACCATTATACGGATGCAAAGTTAGTAAGACTTATAATCATACAAAACGCACATGGCGTCCAAATTTGCTTAAAGTAAAGACAGAAATAGGTGGAACAACTCGTACAATCAACGTATGTACACGTTGTCTTAGAAGCGGATTCGTTCAGAAAAAAGTTCGCGTTCCAAAAGAAACACCGGCTTCTACAAACTAAGATTTGCATTAAATGCGCTTAAAACTGTCCATTCCGGGCAGTTTTTTTTTCGTTATCTGGAGTTTTTATGAAAAAAGTATTGCTGTTTTGTTTTATTCCCATATTTATTCTTTCGGGATGCTTCCATTCAAAAAATCAGAATTATACAGATATTTTAAATGCTGAATTAAATGAAGACGTTAAAAAGAATGAAATGCCGTTTTCTGTTTCTTTGACGCACATACCGGTTGTAAAATATAAAATTGACGGAAAAGATATTTTTATGATGGTCGATACCGGCGCTGTTACAAGTACGCTCTTAAATACGCCTGCAGTACGAAAGATTGTTCCAAAGGATTTGTTTGCTGCATCAAAAAAAATTACGCTTAAATCTTCGTACTCACTTTGGTATAATTGCCCGGATGGTTCATTTTTGCTTGACCCCAAAGGAATTTTTACAACAGGAAAACTGAAGTATCCTGCCGACGGATTTTTGGGGCTCCCGTTTCTTGAACAATATAAAAATGTTGTTTTTGATTATAAAACGAATCGTATTTATTTTAACCGTGAGCCGGTTTGCGAAAATTCGATTTCTATGCGAAAAGTCGGATTATACTGGTTTACGACTATCGAGTGTAATGGTGTTAAGACAAATGCTGTAATCGATACCGGCTGCTTTAATGTTTTTATAAACAAGCCGAATGCAAAAGCCGCTGTTGGCCAGGATGAAATTGTAAATATAAAAATCGGTCATATTGAATGCAACGGAATCAGTCTCAAACCAAATTCAACTATTATTACAAATAAGATTGCAGAAAACGGATTATTTAAGAACGAAAACGTCATAGGCTATCCGTGTTTTAAGGATCACATTATCCAACTTGATTTTGAAAATGGTGTGTTCAGGATGGAGTAGAGAGATGGATTTATAATTGTTATTCTTCGTTTTTATTTTCTGGAGTAGTCGTGGTTTTTTCTGCCACGGAAAACTGGCTCTGATTCAATCTAGCCTCATCGGAAATTATAAAATTAATGACTTACTGAACAAATTTTATATCATCTGCAGGATCACAAGGAAAATATCAAGGCAATTATGTACGGCGAAACTGAAAAGCTTTTTACCTCATATTTTCGTGATTACCTTGAACAGACTTTTTGTGATGATTTAGTGGCTCATTCCGAAGTGCCAAAAGCCTTTGCTATACAATTTTTTACCGGG